>SDBT01021741.1_pt1 | contig 10023 bp, 4 predicted proteins | sample 2277101 | NCBI WGS metagenome assembly SDBT01 (sample SAMN10404973, study PRJNA504765) | marine sediment metagenome | isolation source: marine sediment core GS10_PC15, 103 cmbsf | place: Arctic Ocean: Southern Knipovich Ridge | collected 2010
TACTGATTTTCCAAGTCACGAAAAACGACCTTCGGGCCAAATATGTCGGTTCAGTTTTAGGCTTCTTCTGGTTAATTCTATATCCATTAGTTTTTTTAAGCATGTACGCTATAGTTTATATCGTAATTCTAAAAGTAAGATTTGCGTTATTTGGGTCAAATGAATACGTTGCGCTCATATTTTGCGGGCTGATTCCGTTTTTAGGTTTCGCTGAAGCGCTTAGCCTGGGCGTTCCATCCGTGGTCAGCAACTCCACGCTGATCAAGAACACCCTGTTTCCTATCGAATTGATACCCGTAAAATCGATTTTTGTCGCCCAGGGCACACAAGTAGTGGGAACGATTGCACTGTTGATAACTATTGGATTCCTTGGCAGGCTCACCGTCTGGGTCTTTCTTCTGCCTGTCGTTTGGTTACTGCAAATCATTTTTATGATTGGTCTTATTTGGATCTTATCCAGTCTGAACGTTTTCATTCGAGATATTCAGACTTTACTAGGCCCAGCCGTTTTAATGCTGATGATGATTACTCCTATCGCGTATCCAGTAGAAATGGTGCCCGCGGGACTGAGACCTTTCTTAGGTCTCAATCCTTTATATTATATCGTGGCCGCATATCAGGACATCCTTATGAACGGTCAATTTCCCCGAGGTATTGTTTTTTGGGTCCTTATATTCATTAGTTTTACCTCTTTCTACTGTGGCCACTGGTTCTTTAAACGGTTAAAAGGTGTTTTTGCCGACAATGTCTGATATAGCAATCAGTCTAAATAACATCGGTAAGATGTATAAAATATTTCGGCAGAATCAAGATCGGATAATAGTCGCTCTTGGTTTGGACCGCTGGCTCCCCCGACGCAACAAATTGTTATATCGGGAGTTCTGGGCTCTGAAGGGATTGGATTTAAAAGTAAAGAAGGGGGAACGGTTGGGAATTATCGGCCATAATGGCGCGGGGAAAAGCACTCTTCTGAAAATCATCACTGGAAATATATCCTTAACCGAGGGCTCGATGGAGATCGACGGAAAAATTCAAGCCCTTATTGAACTAGGCATAGGTTTTCATCCGGAATTCACGGGGAGAGAAAACATCAGGGCCTCGCTGGCTTATCATGGCCTGTCTCCAGCCGAAATAAAGGCAAAAGAAGAAGAAATTATTGATTTCGCCGAACTCGAAGATTTCATCGACCAGCCGGTGAAGACCTATTCCTCGGGGATGTATACCAGACTGGCTTTTTCAACTTCAACGTCCATCGAGCCTGAAATATTGATTATTGATGAAGTCCTCGGAGCTGGTGACGCTTATTTTTATGGGAAATGTGTTGAACGGATGAAGTGGTTGACCATCGAGTGTGGGGCCACGGTCCTTTTCGTAAGCCACAACCTGGCCACGGTACAAACACTTTGCAACCGCGTGATTTGGATCAATAAAGGGCAGGTGAAACAAGACGGCGATCCGCTTTCTGTCATAAAAGCCTATTACAAAGAGGTCCAGGAGCGCGAAAATCTGCGTCTGCGGGCCCAGGCACAAGGGCTTTCCAACCGCATGGTTGCGTTCGAGAGTAATAGCTCGAATCATCATCTTCTCTTCCACCTGACCACACCGGATGGAAAAGCGCCAGCCGGCAAGCATAAAGTACGAAAGCTGCGCCTGTTTCACAATGATGACCAGCTATGTGAAATAGATGTCGGCTCAGCAATGGACAATGATCCCGAATCCGATGCGTTTCTAATTTGCGAGCATGGCCAACAGGGCTGGTCCGATCCCTTCGAGGACAATCAGGGGAGTTACCGATTATTTACAGACAAACATTCCAAGTATAAACATGCACCATTTAACTTGAGTTTCCCGCACAGTTTAAGAGAAGGTGAATCAGATTCATCGAAATTCCATTTTGAAATCGAAGCTGAAATTGATCCGATTGATGTTGTCTTTGCCGAGGTATATTTAAATGACAAATACGAAAACATTGGTAGATTAGAAAAAGGTGATAATACGTATCGTTTCAATTTGGACCTCTCTTCTACTCAAGCCCAATCGGAACTCGCTCCTGTCGAGCCGTTATCCAGGCAGGATTTTTATGTTCGCTTTTTTTTCCAGGCTGAAATGAAAGCACTTCCTATTAACAAGGCGGTTCATATAAAAAGCATTGCTCTGATCGGCAAAGACGATATAAAAATTTCTGAATTCCGCCTGGATGAACATTTAAAACCTGAATCCGAATTCATTCATCCTGAGAGCTGGTCTCGACCATTGGAGGCTTTCGGTGAGACAGGAAGGGTGGTCGAATTAGCTGGTGATAACTTGCCGGGGATTGTATTTGAACTCGATGAGGGTGCGAGGCTGTCCTTAACTGAAAAAAAATTGGTTGTCCGCGCTTTACCCAGCACGTCCGATTGCGTTCGAATATTGGTGAAACACGAGTATGAGCTGATTCCGGTTGCGGAATTATTACCTGAGGCAAAGCCTCGATGGAAGGATTTTATATTCGACTTGGAAATTATCCACAATCTGGACTCCGATTTTAAGACCAGCCAGAATGAACGCCCGCAAAAATCCATTGTAACCTGGGGAGTCCCTGACCCCCGGATAGAAAAAGTGCGCATAATGGATGGGAGCGGGCTGGCGGTGACAGGAATCGAAGAAGAAAGTGATTTAATTGTGGAGATCAATTATTTCTCTTCTAATCCAGTTGAGAATCCTGTTTTCGCGATGACCATATACCTACTTGATGGCACTAGAATTGCTCACGCCAATTCCGTTCTTGGAGAGACAACTATCCGTCAAATTGAGGGGCGGGGGCGAGTTCGTTTCATGTTTTCACCCTTTCGAGGAGGAGTTGGAGAATATATGATCAGTGCATCCATATTTAAATTTTTTGATCCAACTCTCGATGCTCAACCACCTTACTATGATCAACATGACAGGGCCTATCGATTCCGGGTCTGGAAACGCATCGGAATCGCCATGGATTTGGGTGTCCTGAAAATACCATACACGATATCACACCGGCCGGAAAAGGATGATTGAAGCATAATGGTTCCTCCTCAAGAATTTCAAGACACTAACGCCGTCGTGGCAAGCGGTTCCGGTTATCCGGACCCCATGGTCTTGATTGGATGCTGCCCAAGCAGCGGTTCAACATTACTTAGTATCATTTTAGACGCTCACCCGGAAGTCTACTGCGGGCCTGAATTGCTGTTGTTCTCTCATTCCCGCTTCTGGCTTGAGGAGGGAGAGACCTGGCGGCAGTTTTTAAAGCTTCACCTGGATTCCAATATCGAAACGGAAGCTAAGCCTAGCCGGTATGGAGAATTTTGGAACATCGAAAATGGCATTTGTCCGCACGTAGATCTATTCCACCACGACCATTTTCAACAGCTTGGCCTTACCGCTTCCGACCTCAAGAGCATGATTGAAAAATCTGAAAATGCAGCCCAACTGATCCAGCAATTATACAAATCAATTGTAATACCGGAGGAAAAACGTCTTTGGGTTGAAAAAAGCCCCTCCAATATATACTCCATTCCCGATTTTTTAGAGGTTCTCCCAGAAGCCCGGGCCATTATAATCGTCCGCGACGGACGAGATGTGGTTTGTTCATTGAAAACCCGGGGAATTAGTTTCAGCCGAAGCGCCGCCAATTGGATATTAGAAACCGCAATGACATTGAGCCTGAAAAGCCATCCCAGGGTTTTAATAATTCGGTACGAGGACCTGGTTTTGGATACCAGATGTATAATCCGGCAACTCGTTGATTTCCTGAATCTCCCGCAGGCTGAGGCTGAGATGCTTTCATATTGGAAGAATTCCAAACGCGCCGTTGATGACCCAAGTATCTATTCCGTTCCCTCATGGAAAAGCACGCCTGATGGCCCGATCAGTCAGTCATCCCTCGAACGTTGGATGTCAGAGCTGGAACCGGTTGAAACTTATTTGTTATCTAAATACAAGCTGGGGAAAAATTTCAGCGGGGCTGAATCCATGACCGGCCTGGGGATGAACCATTTCTTGGAAGCTTTCGGATATCCTCTGATTGAAGAATCCCAAATTGACCAAACAGAAGTCCTTGATTACTTATTACGAGAAAAATCTATCCTTGAGGATACCTGGGTGAGAATAACCCTCAAACCTCCCCAAGTCGATCCTCATACAAGCATCTCTGATGCCCGTCTTTTTCATCATTATTTTGCCTCAATTACACCGGACGTCATTGACTCGGCATTTGGCCTGAATTTAATTGAGCCAACCATACAAAAAATCAAAGAAACGCAATATGCTGATTACCATCAGTTATTCAAGGAGCATAATTTCTTAGCCGGAAAAGTAAAAGATTTAGAAAACCAACTGGCTCTCACCAAGATAAGGAAATGGAAGACAAATTTATGGCTGACAGAACTCATTAACAAGATCAAAGCCTAGAGTGAAAGAGAAATTTTAGAGCCATTATCCTGAAGGCTTAATGAGTGCTATTCACCAATTCTACGGTATAATACAAAGAGGTTAGTTATGTTTAAGGAAACTCAGGTGAATAACAAAAAAATTCTTATCCTAACCAATGATCCCGACGATTTGATCGATCGTCGAATTCTGTTGCAGAGCCGGTTATGGATTCAACACGGGTGGGAAGTCACGATTGTCTCTATGGCCATAGAGAGTAAAACCTTCCATGAAATTCTTCCCGGTGGTGAGAAAATTCTAAGATTCGCCTTTAAAAACCTTATAGAAGTCGAAGACGATCACTTTAAACTTTTGATAAGCCGAAAAAAAAGAATCCGCCGGTTGCTTATCAACCCTAATGGCCGAATTCGAAATTTCAAGGAAATATGGGCCGGCACCAAAACACAAAAAGACCATAAGCCAGGTTTGTATAAAACTCTTGTTTCAATTCTAAAAAACAAATTAGACGATTTCTGGTTCCCCCTCCCATACACCGCAACTATGATCGAAATAGGTATAACCAGACCCTCGTCCGTGGTCATGGCCTGTGACCTGCCTGCGCTGCCAGCCGCGACTGTGCTTGCTAAACGATGGGGAGCCAAGCTTATATACGACGCCCATGAATATTACGCGGAGCAAACTACTTTAGCTCCCGAGCAGGTTGAAAGCCTGGAATACTGGGAAAATTACTGCATGCATAAAGTGGATCTGGCTTATACGGTTTCCCCGCTCATCGCCGATGGCCTGATGGAAAAATACGGACTCAAAGAAAAACCTGAGGTCATCTACAACGCCGCCAATTTCAGGAAAGAAAAAAACTTGGAAAATGGAGGGCGATTAAGGAAGGCAATAGGAGCGACGTCAAAAACCAAGATAGTTCTTTTTCATGGAGCCTTTGGACTTCACCGGAATCTCGAAAATGTTATGAGCGCCTTTGCCAGGCTCAACCAGCCGGATACGGCTCTTGTGTATTTAGGATATGGGGACTTAGACGGTTATCGCTCCTTGGCGCGAAGTCTCAATCGAGACAATATTTTCGTACTTGATGCCGTGCCGCAGGCCGAGTTACAGCACTGGGTTTCCGACGCTGATATTGGGCTTATTCCATATCCAGCCATAGACACCAATACTCGATTTTGTCTGTCGAACAAGCTGTTTGATTTAATAGAGATGGGTATACCCATACTAGCCAACAGTCATTTGATCTGTGTGAGTCAGGTGGTTTCCGAATACGGGCTTGGAGCATCCCTGCCCATGGAAAACGAAGAGCAAATTTATCAAGCCCTGAAGCAGGTTCTTAAGGAACCTTGGAATAAAGAGGAATTCAAGAAAAATTTCAAACCGGCGCAACTCGAATTCCGATGGAACCAACAGGCCGAAAAATTGGAAAATTTGCTTGAAAAGAAAATTTGGGGGCCAATCAATCGAGACAGGCGAGACCGGGAACCTGGACTAACGGCTCAAGGAATAGATTGTCTCCTTATCAATCCACGACAGCATGGCGACGTTAAGTACCCTGTAATATCTTTAATTTATCTTGTAGCCTACGCCCGCGAGAAAGGCCTTAAAGTAGATATATGTGACGCGGGAGCGGAACTTTTATCAGACGAGGAGGTGCTGGAACGAATCTCAATATATAACCCGAAGGTAGTGGGTTTTACATTTATGACTCCTCAATTTCCGTATGTCAAAAGCCTTTCAGATAAAATAATGAATTTTGATCCCGATATATTTCAAATCGCCGGGGGGACTCATGTCAATTCTGTACCGGAAAGGAGTTTAAATGAATTACCGAATTTAGACTGCCTGGTATTAGACGAGGGAGAAATAACGCTGGTAGAGTTACTCAAAGGCCTTAAGGGGAAGAATAAACCGGATTTGAATGAAATTGATGGTCTGGGCTTTATGATCAACGGTGAATTTCATCGAACCAGACCAAGGCCCTTAATACAGGATCTGGACGAACTGCCAATGCCCGCATGGGAAGCTCTGCCCATCGATCAGTACCAGGTCTCCCAACCGGGACGCCGCTATAAATATACTGAGGGTGTGGCTCTGACCATTTCCGCCAGCCGCGGCTGTCCTTTTCGTTGTCAATTCTGTGCTTCACACGCGGTCTTCCCGGCGGGGAATAGACAACGCTCACCAAAGTTGGTTGCGGATGAACTGGAATATATTTACAAGACGTTTAACGTTAAACATTTTTTCTTTGTTGATGAAATCTTGTTTCTAAAAAGGTCTTATCTAACCCAGTTGTGTCAGGAGATAAAACGCCGGGGATTACCATTGATCTGGGCTGGAAACACCCGCGCTGACTCACCAGCTCTCACTGATGAAATACTTGAGATCATTAAAGACGCGGGTTGTGTCCGGGTTGATTTTGGAGTGGAAAGCGGTTCGGCGGATATTCTTCGTGAGATTAATAAAGGGGTGTCGTTGGAGCAAATCTATAGCGCCCACCGTCTCGTTCAAAAGCATGGATTAGCCACAACCTCCATGATGATCGTTGGTCATCCGAGTGAAAGCCTTAAAGATTACCACGACTCAATTCGTACCGTATTTTACCTCGAATCCGACTACCCGGAATTTGGCCCGGCTACGCCTTTCCCTGGTACCGAGCTTTACAATATTGCCGAAAAAAATGGATGGCTTCAGAGTGAAGATTGGAGTCAGTATTATATTTCCAATACTTACCGTGTAATGCGAAACAAGTATTTTAGTCATGAGGATATCAATTGGCTCACCTACCATTCCAATATCTTTTGTAAAATAATAATGGAACTTGCTGAAAAAAAACGCTATTTCCCTGAAGAAATGGGAAGTTTCTGGACTCGGCTACGCTTTATTTATGGTGTTTTGACTGCACAAAATTCTTATTGTCCTTCACATGATTTCCATATTTCTGATCGGGCCCGGTACATTAAAATGTTCCTGGTAAAAGACGCCGACCCTGATCAATTCGAGCACTTATTGAGGCGGTGTGGACTTCAGGAACTTATCTCCATGGAGCCGATTGACCCTCAGACAGTACCGGTATATGTTAAATTTGGAGACGGAATTATTTCCAAAGACGATTTGAACAGCCTATATGGCCAGCTCGACGTTGTAATAATTGCTCCTGCGTATAGGCCCAATTTGACAAAGCTCATCAACGGACTCGTCACGGAAGAAAGAGTTGAGTCTGTGAAGGTTGTGACATCTAAAGCGGCTGAATCTGAAACTAAAAATGCGCTTGAGCATCTGGACATTCATATCCGAGTGATAACGGATAAAAAATTTCGGATGAAAGCTCTTAAGAATGATTTGGGAACCGAAAAATCTGGCAAAAGTAGAGTTTTTTTCTTGCTTTCCGATCCACGAAATAAGCCTAGGACACTAATATTAAGCTTTTTCCTGGCCCGTAACGTCCGAAACGCTTTTCTTGTCGCGGGCGAATCTCATATCATTAAAGCCGGCATGGAGTCACTTTTGATGTATCTTTCTGGAATCTCCCTTTTTTCTCAACTCAATATAAAGCTAAACAGGATGAGACAAAAAATAAGGAGAAATAAAACAAAGGATTCGCTCATTGCCTTCTGGCATACGTTTTTCTTAACCCGCCTAAGCGGTCGTCTCAACTCATTTCAGCTGGCCGCTACTGTTCCACGGGATGTCGCGGACAAATTAAAGGTAGATACCCCGGACATTAAAGTTGCGTAGAGAAGTTTAAATAAAGGAAAGAATAAACAATAATTTATCCTGTCGACAAATACTTTTTAATAATATAAATAATATAATATATGGAATTTTTATAAATGGGTGAAGAAAACGCAGATGCGGCTAAAATCCTAGTTTTATCTCTCCATTCACCGTTTTTGGATCGGCGTATAGTTAGCCAGGTTAACACATTGGTCGAACATGGAAGAGATGTAATTCTGGTTACCGCTCGTGTTGATCTTGAAGGGTCTGGACTCGATTCGAGTGTTGTGGTCAAAATGCCTTCATCGGAGACAATTCAACTATCAGGATTCGAGCGGCTCAAAGACTTAGCCTGGAAATTGCCACATCCCGTACCATCCGTTTTAGCTTTCATCTGGCGCTTACGGCGTCTTTTCATTAGCAGAAGCATCTTTCCCATCGCCGACCCACAAAGGCCCGAAATACTTCAATTAGTAGATTTTTTTCTAGACATGGTCCTGGAAGAGTATTACGACGTTATCCACTGTCATGACTTACACACACTACCGGCTGGATTGGCGATTGCAAACCGCCAAAATCCTCGGCCCCGCATAATTTACGATTCCCATGAGCTTTTTCCATTTCAAACGGATGATAAACAATTCGAACGGCATTGGACAGAGATAGAAAGAGAAAATATTAAGCAAGTGGACTTGATAATAACCATTAACGATTCTATCGCTGATATAATGTCGCGTCAATATGGTGTAAAAAGGCCGGAAATTATTTTTAACAGCTATGGGGTAAATGGTTTAAATACAGAAATCAACCGCCAGAAATTTCTCGATCACTTCCGGATTCATGAAGGAGGATTTAATGTTATATTCCAGGGAGGATTCGACGCCACCAGAAATATGGAAAATATGGTCCGTGCCTTCAAACTGCTGGATAATTCGACCAAGCTCCTGCTTTTAGGGCAGGGACCGCTGGAAGGAAAGCTTCGTCACATATGCAAAACGGAACAAATCTCCAACGTCCACTTCGGCCGTTGGGTACCCCAGATTGACCTTCTGGGTTACGTTCGGCACGCCGACCTTGGATTGATTCCCTACATCGGGGATACGGCGATCCTCAACAATCTATACTGCACACCTAACAAATTATTCGAATTCATTGAAGCAGAAATCCCTATTTGCGCAAGTGACATCCCTGAGTTGAGAAAAATACTTAAAGATAATGGCAACGGCGATGTATATACCATGACAAATCCTGAACAAATTGCCGAAGCTGTCCGTGATTGTAAGACTCGTATCATCAGGAACGAATTTTCACCTACCATCACTACTAAAGTCAAGGATACATTTTCCTGGAAAAATCAGAAAAAAAAGTTTCTCCAGCTTTATGAAAACCTTGGATTATGACAAAGAGTTTTAAAACATTTTCGTGAATTGGGCCCACTTTGAATTCGAATATTCACATTTTTAGTATTCATTATATAAGCCCATCTTTGATTTTTCCAACGAACCGCTGTTTAATTATCCAATGAAAATCGCACTCTTACATCACTGGCTGGTGGGGATGCGTGGTGGGGAAAAGGTCCTCGAGGCGATCTGTGAATTATATCCCGAGGCCGACATTTTCACCCTGGTCTACGATCCGCCAAGCGTATCTTCCGCCCTGCTCAGACATCAAATAAAAGCCTCTTGGCTGAATAAACTGCCATTTGCCGCTAAACTCTATCCCAACCTTTTACCCCTGTATCCCCTGGCCGCAAAAAGCCTGGATGTCGGTGGATACGACCTGGTCATTTCCAGTGACAGTTCCCTTATCAAAACAGCGCGAGTGAGTCCCCAGGCAATTCATGTCTGTCTCTGTTATTCTCCACCCCGCTATCTTTGGGACATGGCTGATTTGTACCTGGAGAAG
>SDBT01021742.1_pt1 | contig 10023 bp, 20 predicted proteins | sample 2277101 | NCBI WGS metagenome assembly SDBT01 (sample SAMN10404973, study PRJNA504765) | marine sediment metagenome | isolation source: marine sediment core GS10_PC15, 103 cmbsf | place: Arctic Ocean: Southern Knipovich Ridge | collected 2010
GGAGTTCATGGTGCGTATAGGGGAAAAGACCTATCACTTTTTGATTAAACCGTCTCTCCGATCGAGTTTTAATCTGATGGGCATTGGCCCAAACCTACCTAATCACATTTACCACCAATCGCGGACATTACTTCTCACACACCACGAGGTCAACAATGCCTAAGACAATCATCTATTCGTGCGGCCAGGGCATGACATCCAAGCAACTCATGGCGAACACGGAGGGGGTTAACATATATTTTCCGGAGTTTAATTGGAATGACGACCTCCCGTTGACCCAGCAAGAGCAGGTAGAAATGCTCCCCACCTTGATAGGGAAGACGATCATCACGGTAAGCGAGACAATCATCCTCACCATCCTCCGTGAGATTCGTAAGTGCCATTTACACGCGAGCGACGTTGAGTTGTACTGTAACGGCCAACGGGTCGAGATCAGCCCCGACGGGCAGATGATTGACCCATGGGCCGGTGGTTTCTTTGAAACTGGTCTCCATTTGAGGTTCGCGTAATACCCTGTGCGGCACCAAGTCGCGTAAATACTTGAACTTGCCAAAGTTCAAACTAAAACCGAAGGAACAATATGAAAAACTCTGATGTCCACCTCGACCAAATCGTTTACAAATGTAATATGAAATCACCCCCAGATTCCCGCTGTCATGCAGAAGGGGATTATCACCCCGCATCGACACAGCCCGACCCTCTTTGAAGTCAGTATCATCGGTGTGTTTACCGCTGGCGAATGGCATTTCTTGGGTGGGGATGCTAAGTCCATTGAAGACTGGCATCCCACGCCGGGTGAAGCACTTTCCGTTGTGCAAGATTACTACGACAACCGAGCGATCCACGCAACCGAGCGGTTGACCGACCTCGCCAAGAAGTTACTGAAAGCCGATGGCATCCTTCTCACCAAGGAGACCGAATGAAACTCGGACAAATAGTCTGGCGATGTAGCAGCAACGTCAACCTCACCGCAATTCTGTACCAGGGAATCGTGGTCCTCAGTGATTCGCGGAAGGCGGCCTTCCAAGTCCGCCACCTCTCTCAATTTTATGGGGACACATGGACCGCGACTCCAGTGAAAGATGAACACCTTACTGGCTGGTACGAGACACCGGTAGAGGCCATCAAAGCGGGTCAAGACAACGCAATCAACCTAGCGGCGAGATTCGCCGAGGACCTTGCCCAACTGGACGCAACAATTACCTTCCCGCCACAACGATGAATAATCCATACCTGCGAAGGTGACCTTAATTTTCCCAGTATTACCAAACAATCCCTTGACAACTTCGTTCCAGGTGGTATACTTCAGGTAAGGAGAAACACAATGTACACACATGAAACAATAATTGCTACATACAGTTACACGTTGTATATCGAAATCGATTGCGACTACCATCCTCCCGAGTTTAGTAGGGGGTATCTTCCAGGGGGTATTGACCTTGTTGACGTGAGGCTACGGAAGATCGTAGGTCATGGTAAACTTAGCTACACTCGGGAACGAAATACCATTCCTCCTGATTGGCTGGAGATGGTCGACGCCGATCTCTACGACATTGTCGACGAAGATGTTACCTCGTGGGCCCGAATAGCAGACGAGATAGTGGAGGCAGTAACGTGATGCGTTTCTTTATAGCAGACCCACACTTCGGCAACGAGACACTCATACGGACTATGCTGCGCCGCTACCCCTATACTCATACCTTGTTCCCGGACACTGAAGCACATGACAAATACCTCCTCGCTAGCATTAACGAGGTGGTGGGCGTGAAGGATGAGTTGTTTGTGCTGGGTGACTTTGCCAGTAAGAAACCAGGTAAGTACCGATCGCGAATCAACTGCAAGCATGTTTACCTTGTCCGTGGTAATCATGACCCTTCCATGGCATCCAAGGCCGTGTTCGGCGAGACCCCTCACATACGGCAAACTAAGGTTCGTAAAGGCGGGGCGCACATCTCTGTTATCCTCTCCCATTACCCGATGGCTTTTTGGGATGGTAGCCACAAGGGTTGGGGCCATTTGTACGGACATACACACGGGCAGCGCGAAGAGCAACTCAACACGTTGTTTCCGGGTAGGAGAGCGTTTGACTGCACGGTAGACAACCTGCGATCCCTGTTTGGATCTTACCGACCGGTAAGCGAAGAGAAGGTGTTTGACCTTTTCTCCGCACTGCCGGGGCACGATGATGTCGCGTATTACAATCAACTTAAACACGCCCGGGACAAACAGTTCTTTGGCCCTTAATACGCAACCCAGGATGAATGGTAACATGAGTGAAGAAACATGTGGCGGGAGGGTAGTCAAATCCTGGCAAGTAGCGAGCGTCCACTACTTCCTCCGGGACGATCAGGACGCCGGACTGTGTGAATATGAGAGGTGCAGCTTGTTTCGCGCGGGCGAGCACCATGGTCGAGTTATCATACTTAGTATGTCCCTGGAGGATGCGTTGAATGCAGTTCCCCAGAGGATTAAAGAAGACCTACATTCACTTAACGGGAGCAAACAATGAAACTTCAAGACATTGGAATCTACACACTGTGCGACGATGCCAGAGACCTTCAACTCAACTATGCGCGCCAGCAAATCGACGTGGAGAAGGAAAAGAACTCCGAACTGAAGATACTCCTCGACCGCGCCGAGGAGATATCGGGGATGTGGAAGAAGGATCTCCAAAAGTACTCACAACAGTATCAAGGGGCAGAAAGTCGACTGCGAGCCGAAGTAGCCCATAACACTGAAATGCAAAGGAAACACAAAGCTGAGATGAGAACCGAGAAGAACCTCGCCCACGCAAAAGGCTGGGCTGGGGGTTTCAAGGCCGCTAAAGTCATGAATACCCGAGGGGTATTTGAAGAGATCAAGCAAATGCACAAGAGCGAATTACGCGAGGTGGAGAAAGCGCTGAAGGCACAGTACACCCGTCTACGTCGGGAAGACCCGTTTGTGTATATGGTGAAACTGTCTCGGAGCGACGGAACTACCGCGTATATGACACAAAGTCCTACACATGGGTTCTATCAGTTCTTTGCACGGGATTTGGAGAACTTAAACCTGCGACTGTTCTCTTCGCGGAAGGACGCCAAGAGTGTGTGTGAGTCACTATCGTCACAGGCGGGCAACACTTACGAAGTGGTGGAGATGCCGAAGAGGCACATCTACTCACTCCCTTGCTATACGTTCTATCACAATTACGAAGCTTTCCAGCCATTGGAGCATAGCAATGACTGATCTTATCACAAGCGTGAACGCAGAAATCGCCAACAATCAATTGGAGGAGAAAGTCACCAACATCCAAGCGGCCTTACACTCAAAGTTGAAAATGTTGGCAGCCAGTTGGCATAGCCTTCACGTTAAGACGATCAAGGAGTGTCACAAAGATTATGGTACTCTTACGTTGCTCTTTACTGATGGGGAATACTTCGTGGCCAAGGCAGACGATGATGCTCAGATGGAGTTTACAACCATGGACCTCTTCGATGGCTTCAAGTATGGTTTGTTGTCAGAGGACGAGCACCAAGAATTGAAGCTCGCTGAAGCAGCCACCGATTGTGTGAGATGTACGAACACAGGTGTGTCTGCTCTGCATAATGCCATTGCCTATCTAGGCATCGATGCTGTTAAGACTTTGGTCAACATGGAGGAGAGAACATGAAACTTCAAGACATTGGCTTCTACACACTGTGCGACGAACGTGCCGAGAACCTTAGCCCTACATCCCCGATGTGGCGGTGCGAGATGATCCTGACGGACAGGTGCAACTTTAACTGCCCCTACTGTCGTGGACTCCGTTCGGAATTCCAAGGAGACATGCCCTACAGCAGGGCGTGGTATGTGTTGAATAAATGGGCCCGCCAAGGGTTGCGAAACGTCCGCTTCTCAGGTGGTGAGCCTATGCTATACCCCCATCTGAAGTCTCTGGTGGAGGATGCATGTGAGTTAGGTATCGAGCGAATTGCTCTTTCCACTAACGGGTCATTCCCGTTGATATCATACCTGGAGTTGGTTAACGCCGGTGTGAACGACTTCTCGATCAGTCTGGATGCTTGCTGTGCTGCGGAGTGTGGTAAGATGGCTGGGTGTGATGCTGCCTGGGAGACACTGACCCACAACATCCGAGAACTGTCGAAGGTAACTTATATCACGGTGGGGATTGTACTGACGGATGACAATGTGGAACATATGAAAGGTATTGTAGAATATGCTCATAGTTTGGGCGTGAGCGATATCAGGATCATCCCGGCGGCGCAGGAAGGTAACATGATCACTGGCGTAGAGGACATCTCGCAAGAGATCCTTGATGCTCACCCCATCCTCGCGTACCGTGTGGCCAACATCCTGGCAGGCAAGCCCGTGAGGTCCATTCAAGAGTACGACAGTCCGCGTTGTTACATACCGATCGACGACAGTGTGGTGGCCGGGGACAATCATTTCCCGTGCATCATTTACCTCCGGGAGCAGGGTGACCCCATCGGACAAGTTGGCCCTAATATGCGCCAAGAGCGAATTGAGTGGGCGAAGAATCACGATAGTTATAACGATCCAATTTGTCGCACAAACTGCCTCGACGTTTGCGTCGAGCACAACAACAAGTGTGCAGCCCATCACGACCGGGGGTGTGGGGGATGTTCATGAAATACTTTGAACTCGATTCCCTCCAGTCCGACGACGACCTGTGTGATGCGCTCGAAGTTGTTGACCAGTTGATTGATATGGAACCTCTTGATCGGACTGAAGAGGTGTTCTTGGACGAGCTTTCCGATCGTGTCTGGGGTTATGAGGAGATCCACTATCCAATGCTAGGAGCCGAAGAATGAAAGAGACATGGAAGGATGTGGTTGGATATGAAGGACTGTATCAAGTGTCCAACAACGGGCATGTCCGCTCCTTGGATCGGGTTGTAGTTAGAACTGTAAAAGGAGATATGAAACTGAAAGGAAGAATTCTCAAGCCTGGGGCGAGTTTATCAGGGCACCTAACAGTCGCCTTATGTAAAAACGGAACTCAGAAGACACACTACGTTCACAGGCTCGTGACTCGCGCTTTTATTAGCCCTTGTCCAGAGGGCCTTGAAGTACGGCATGGGGTTGGCGGTATTCTGGACAACACGCTGAAGAATCTCTGTTATGGGACTCGGAGTGAGAACATGCTTGATATGGAAAGAGATGGGACTGGGCCACATAAACCTGTCAGACGAAGTGATGGCGTAGAGTATCGAAGCGCAACAGAAGGTGCAAAAGATAACGGACTTAAAGTGTCACATATCACTGCGGTGTGCCGTCAGTATATACCACCAAACGGTCATAAATGCTCAACCGCCGGTGGCTACGGATGGCAATACATTTAACAACTAGGAGCAAAAGATGTCAGTCACTAAGATCAGTACAGAAAGAATCAATGAGGTTGAGCATCATCCAAATGCCACCAGGCTGGATGTTGTGCAAGTCCTTGGCTTTAAAGTAGTTTGCGGTCGCGACCAATTCAAAGTAGGCGATACAGCTATTTTCTTCCCCCCAGACATGCTTATCAGCCCGCAAGCAGCCAAGGATTTGATGGTCACCAAGTACCTCAAGAGTGCTACATACCCGGGCGACTACCGTAAAACACAGTGCCGGGTGAGTTCTTGCCGCTTGCGAGGTATCCCGAGCCACGGCTTCATCATCGGCCCGGTCGAAAGCGATGGTGCTTACGGTGTCGACATGACAAAGGTGTATGGCGGATACAAATACGAGCCCCCGGTGCGATCAGGCGGCGGGGACGCCTTAAGGGAAACCACAATCTTCCATAAATACACAGACATTGAGAATATCCAGCGACACTTAGATGCTATCCCACCTGGCACCAACGTACGTATAACGGAAAAGATCCATGGGACTCAAGGCCGCATCGGCAAGTGCCGAGAAGAGGACGAGTGGGAGTATATGGCAGGCTCGCATAATGTACGCCGCAAGCAAGGCACTGGCCTGTACTGGCAACCCTTCCCCTTAGTGAAGGACTTGCTCGACGAGCTGTGCGCCAACACCCACGACGTAATCATATTCGGCGAGATCTTCGGACAAGGCGTCCAAGATATGACGTATGGAGTCGACGGCAAAGCTTTCCGCGTCTTTGACATCTCGGTCGATGGGAAATACCTGGATTGGGAAGATGTGCAGGAGGCGTGTCATTATTTCAATGTTCCGACCGTCCCTCTCCTCTACGTCGGGCCATATGACCGCTGGAACATTGTTGAGCCGCTTACCTACGGGCCTACTACCTTCGACAACGTTAAATGTAGCTTCAAGGACCGGGAAGGTTGCGTAATAACACCTCTCAAAGAGATGTACTCACCCGAACTGAATGGACGTGCGATCCTCAAGAGCGTGTCGGCCGACTACCGGAATAGGAAAAACCCAACGGACATCGCTTGACAAGTCCAGTTCCTGGGGTATACTTGAGATGTAACATCAACCCGGAGCAGAGAAATGCAACTTTTGATCGAGAATTTGGGCCTCGCGCCTATTGAGTCGTTCACCCTCCTCGGTGCCAGCGGCAGCCGAGGTGACAACAATTTGATCGGACAATTCGGAAGTGGGGCTAAACTGGCCATCGTAGCACTCTTGAGGAGGGGTCTGACTGTGACGGTCTACTCGGGTTTGAGTCGCATGGAATTCTTGACCCGCCCTATCGAGATCGAAGATCGGCAAGAGGAGCAAGTGTTTATCCAGTTCTCGGGCACAAGCACGAAGAGGCTTGACCTCGGCTGGACGTTGGGATTCGGTGCCATGGACTGGGAAGACGAAGGAATGGCGGTGAGAGAATTTATCTCTAACGCTATCGACCGGATCGTCAAGGATGGCGGTAATCTGGAAGAGGACGTGAGGGTTGAACTCGTCCCTGACGGTTTGAAGAAGGCGCGGAGTGGATACACGCGAGTGTTCATCGAGGCTAACGAAGTGGTATCGGCCTACCTGGACGACCTACCCCGTCGGTTCCTGCACTTCTCTGACCTAGATCCAACTCAGTCGATGCTGTCCAAGCAAGATGGATATACGAAGACCCAGATTTATTACAACGGGGTGTGGGTATGCGAGCTAGAGAACACAGCACCCTCCCTGCGCGACTACAATTTCACTGGCTCGCAAATCAAGATCGACGAAAGCCGCAACCTGAATGAGTATGTCGCCCGATCAGCTATCGCCGAACTGTACCGGGACGCGAGTGTCAACGATCTGGCGAGGATCTTTGGCACTCTCAATCGTCATGAATCCTGGATGGAGCACTCCCTAGACGCTCTATACCTTCAGTCCAATACCTGGGAAGACTCCCACAAGCAAAGGTGTGCGAACTGGATGCTCGCGTGGGCACAGGTTCACGGTGACGATGCTGTAGCTTGCCAGGAGCTACACGGTACGGACAGTAAAACCGCCAAGAAGAAGGGTTATGACCTCGGGAAGGTCACATTCTCTTGGCTTAACACCGTCAAGGAATATGGTATTCCCACGGCCAACAGCGTGTTGGATGAGAAAGAGCGGGGTGGTCGCATACTGCACGCCGCGACGAGACCAGTGCAGACAGCGGTAGATAAGGTGTTTGGGTGGATCAGGGAAGTTAACCTCGACAGCAAGCCTCAACCCGACGTCGGATGCTTCACCGAGGATGACCCAGACACCGTATGTACGAACTTCGTGAATGATGGCACAGTCTTCCTCTATCGCGACCTAGAGGGCGAGGAGGCGATAGAGGTCGCCCTTGAAGTGCTGGCTAAGTATCTCACAGGCTCCAGCCATTACGGCGAAGAATGCCAAAAGTTCACGACGCAGATTTTGATAAGGTGGCTACGATGACACACGAACAACGAATGGAAGCAGTGAATCTTGCCAAGCCTCACCCTGCTGTACAGTTGGTCTTTGACGCCGTCTGGTACGATCAAATACCTTTAACTGAGTTCAGGGAACTTCTCCCACTGGTCGATAATGAATGTGCGTGCGAGATCTGCGGAGGTACAAAAGGAGGCACCCCAGGAAACGAGAACATTATCAACGGCATGTGTGTCTGTGACTTCTGTATCGACGATTACCGAATCAAATTGGAGAACTCATGAGGATCTACATCACCATGGACCACGACTGGAGAAATGATGCTGACACCACTGCCATATGACTGCCTTGATGCTACTCCATGGTACTGGGGTAGTTGCTTCATCAAGGAAGGGACTAAGGTAACCCACGTTAATATCGTTCTGGCCGCTGCCCCTACCGAACCAGGTCTCCCTGCCCCCCAAGCCGGGTAGTCGCCTTATGTCTTCCTATAGGGCTGAGGGTGATTGGATCGGCAACAACGGCACAATGATGGTCTGCCGGGAGAGGATCTTGACCAGCATTCACGCCTTAGGGTCTGCAATCTGTGAATCTATAGCCAACTCAACCTGGAGCAAACAATGCTGAAACAACACAAAATTCTGATGTTCCGAAACGGGGGCACTGACTTCGTTGGTGCACCAGACGGATTGGACAACTCTGGTGGGCTCTGGGGCAACTGCTCCAAACTACGAGGTGACGCCTGTGGGATAATCGGGGACTGTACGGGGCTCCGAGGGGATTGTACTGGGATCATCGGGGATTGCACCTGGGTCGAGGGAGATTGTAGTTTCCTTGAGGGAGCCTGCACCAATCTGACTGGTCACCTGGGAAATCTCAGTGGGAAACTGAGCTGTCTTTTGGGGTGCATCTCCCCGTATCTCTGGGGCCACTGCACCGGGCTGAAAGGTGACGTAACGGGAGTCAGAGGTCATTGCACGGGCGTCGAAGGCGACCTGGATGAGTGCGGTATCACGGAGTCCATGCGCAAAGATGGTATGACTCTGAATGAATTGATGGGTGACGACTTGATAGGTGACGAACTGATGGGTGACGCATGAACCGAAACCTACGACAGCTACTCTATTATCGGGCATAGAAGGATTTGTATGAGAATCTACATTGTAGTCGAATTTGATACTGGTACCACGACCAACCGGGCGGTGTGCTCGACCAGGGCGATTGCCGAGAAGATCGCCGACAAGCTGGCGACAAGGACCAACCATATCGACATCGAGGCATTTGATCTCGACCACATGTGGACTATCGATGCGATCTGGTGGGAGGTCCTCCTTGACGACGATGGTGATGTCGTCGAGATCCACCCGAGCACCTTTGGCCAAGTCGAGGGAATTGGCGTGTCATACATCACTAAGGAGTTTCGAGTGTTTGTCAAAGGCGACACCGAGAAGAAAGCTATCGGGGAGGCCCGACGTTTGCAAACCAAGTACAAGGAGAACCGCACATGAAGACCTTTGTCGTAATGATTGATTCATATGGAGAAGAAGTCAACCTGGCAGCCATCTGCCTGTCGCTCCCTGTTGCCCAGAAAGTTGCCGCCGCCCTCAAGAGGTCCAATGGGTCAAGGAAGGTGGGGATCTGGATTGACATTTGGCGAACCACCGACGAGGTCGTCAAGGGTAAATGGTGGAAGGTTCGCTTGACCGATAATGGTCAACCCTACCGAACTAAATTCATTGCCTTCAGGGAGGCAACGGAGCCGGACTATTACGATGGTGACTCGGACGTATTTCATACTGTGGTGCAGGCAGAGACAAAAGCCGAAGCGATTACCATCGCCAAGCAGCGTTGGGCCGAGTACCCGGAGGAACTGAAATGATAGAAGGTAAGTTCTGGTGTGTTCACCTCACGGAAGATAGTATTGTGCTCAAGGTAGACGATATCGAATTCGCAGCGCCCGAGGTGGAGGGCGTGAAAGTCGAGATGGTCTATGTCCGGGCGATTGATATTAACTCAGCGATCGCGGCCGCCCGCAAGCTTCAGAAGAAATTCCAAGATCGGGAGAGAGTATGAACATGTTTGCTGTAACCACTGGCACTTACAGTGACTACCGAATCTGTGGCCTCTATTCGACACGGGAGAAGGCCGAAGCTGTAGGTGCCTTCATTGGTAGTCGAATTGAAGAATTCCCCATCGATCAAGAGTTGCCATGTGGGAAGTTCTGGGA
>SDBT01021744.1_pt1 | contig 10022 bp, 20 predicted proteins | sample 2277101 | NCBI WGS metagenome assembly SDBT01 (sample SAMN10404973, study PRJNA504765) | marine sediment metagenome | isolation source: marine sediment core GS10_PC15, 103 cmbsf | place: Arctic Ocean: Southern Knipovich Ridge | collected 2010
GCTTAATGCCCTGCTCGGTATTGATACCAGCATTAAATCTATACCTGCGGCTTTGGATTTACTGGGCATGTCTTTGACTGCGCTTGAGCAAGACACCAGCGCGGAACAAATTGCCATTTTACAATCTCAAATAGAGGCGATAAACAGCACAGCCCAAACACAAATTGAGCTACTTAACGACCTGCAAAGAGCAGAGGAGGAGGCAACACAAGCAAGGTTTGAGGAAGAGACAGAAATACTCAATGATCAGCTGGAAACGGCCCGATTGCAGCTTGATGCCTTGCTTGGCATCGACACAGGCATACTGACCCTGATTGAAGCAATTGCAGCTTTTGAGTCAGCAATTGCCGCTGCATTAAATAATCAAGCAGCGGCAATTGCTGATGTGTTTGAGGATGCGAGAGGCGATGTGCCAAGGATCGGGTTGCCCCCGCCACCTGATCCAACCGGCACTGATGTGTTGGGTGCGGTACCAAATATTACCGCTCCCCAGCCCCCTGCAAATATGCCCAAGGCAATGACTGTATTTACTGCCAGTGCTGTGCCCGGGCAGGAAAAAACATCAGTCGTTAGTAGTGATTTTGACTCCAAAGATATGCTGCAAGCTATGGTGATTAGCACAGCCCGCACGGCAAAAATTTTAGAAAGATGGGAAGGCGAAGGTCAACCGGAAGTGCGTAGCGTAGCATGATAATTATCCGCACAGTCCCCGTCACAGATGCCGTCCTGACCTCATCAGACGTGCCGGAAAATGACGAAACTGAGTTTACCCTTGGGGCTACTTTTAATCTTGATGACAGAGTGATGGTCACAACCGTAGGTGTCCACTCAATTTTTATATCCTTAATTAACAGCAACTTAGGCAATCAACCGGAGGACGATGATCCGATCATCCCTGTAAATTGGGCAAGAGTTAGCGCAACAAACAGATTCGCGATGTTTAGCGACCAAATAAACGATCAAACAGAGCAAGCAGATAGCATTGAGGTGGTGCTAACCCCTGCCGCACTAGTTAACGGCATGAGTTTTTTTGGCTTAGATGCCACCGAAATACAAATTGTGATGAATGACCCAGGCGAGGGCGAGGTTTACAATAAAACTTTTGAGCTAACCGATGACTCAGGCGTAAATGATTGGTATGCATGGTACTTTGAGCCAATTATCCGTCAAACAACTTTTGCCGTGCTGGATATCCCACCTTTTGTATCTGCAACTCTCACTGTTACAATACGCAATATAGGTTTTATCGCTAAATGTGGGTTATTGAGCATCGGCTCGCAACGGAGGCTGGGTGAAACCGATTTTGGTACCACCGTGGGTATTCTCGATTTTAGTCGCAAAGAGCGGGACCCGTTTGGCAACCCAATTATAACGCAACGTAATTTTGCTAAGCGTGTCGGTTATACTGTTACTGTGCATACTAGTTTTGTTAATGCTATACAACAAACCCTGTCCGAATTTAGGACAACACCCGCAACCTGGATTGGGTCTGAGCTGCACCCATCAACGATAACCTATGGGTTTTACAAGGATTTTGATATAATAATCAGCAATCCTACTAAATCACTTTTAACTGTCGACGTAGAGGGTCTAGTCTAATGTATATTATGATTACACTATTAGTTTTACTATTAATTTCACTATTACCTATTAAACAAAAATTTACTCCTTTGCCTTCGTCTCCGAAAAAGGAACCTAATGCGGTGAGCGACTTTGCGCGGAAAGCTGATGGTCACATGTGTTACCTAGCTGCAAATGATCCCGAAATTTTGTGGCGATCAAATCAATCTAATGAGGACCTCGCAAGATTGGTCAGGCGCACAACTAAATCAATGTTGCCTACTATATCTAGAGATTAATTTAATGACTGTAACAGCTTTACCACCGGCCCCGCAGCGAGGCACAGATTCCCCCGCTGTTTTTGTGGTCAAAGCTGATGCTCATGTAGCAAGTTTAGACCAATTTGTGACCGAGCTTAATGTCGAAATCGGCATTATAAACACAAATACACAAACGGCCTCGGATGCGGCCACCAGCGCTACACTTTCTGCCAGCGCTGCCAGTGACTCGGCAGCACTGGCAGAATCTAATGCCAGTTTTAAAGGCAATTGGGTTGACTTAACGGGTGCGCTAAATGTGCCCGCTACTGTTTTCCACGTTGGCACAAATTGGCAACTGCTCGTAAATCTAGCTGATGTTACCCTTGACGAGCCCGGCCAAACGGCGAACTGGGTTAAAATTGATCAGTCGGAACGAATCACTCACAACGTCATTTTGCATCACTACCGGAGCAGATAAATATGGCCCTACAAAAATTTGAGCAACTAGCTGCCGTAGCGGTACCAGGCACCGGCACGTTGACATTGATTTATAAATGCCCGATTGGGCGAAAAGCAGATGTCAACATCAATATCGCAAACAGCGTTGACACATTGACAGATATAAAACTGGCTCATATTAAAAATGACATAGTTGCCAATGTGGCGGCTGAGGATTTTTTGCTGGGAGGTTTGGCAGCAGGATTGCCGACCTCTGTACTTGCTAACAATCTTTCCCCCATCGAAAAAAATGGTGTGGCCATGTCGGTTGGCGACGAAATAGCTGTGTTCTCCAGCGCCTCGGCTTTGGCTGTGCAAATCAATGGTATTGAAGAGGATGCATAATTATGGCTTTTAATATAGCTTATGCTACAGCTGGCGGGTCGCCGTGGAGCTTCCCAACAATGCCCGTACCGTTACACGATGAGGGGCTAGTCCTGTTGGATGGCGAAAAAATACCGCACAAGGGCACTCTTGTTGATAATATCCGGCTGTCGGGAGATTTCAACGGTCAATATGAGGGATTTTTGGGGACAACGCTTGTGTGGACAGTGGACGATACAGATATAAATGCGAGTGTGGAAGGTTTTATCGGTCACACTCAATGTTGTTGGTATGATAGTGTAAATGATCGGTTATATGTGTTTGCTGTTGACACTACAACAGCCCCAGACACCTACTACACCGCTTTTATAACGCTGGAGACGGGCGCAGTTACTAATGTGGGTAATACTCAGGTGACGACAGACCCCGCCAACATTTTTAATCTTTTTATCATGACAGTGAGTCGTACTGCGATAGACAGCGGTAATTTTACGTTGACTTTTGCAGACAGGACTATCGTACTTAATGAGTCGACAGGAGCGGAGGTATCAAACGTTGCAAGTGTAAATGTCTCACCGCCAAACACAACAATAGGCACTTACGCGACGCTGGACGGCACAACGCACACTAGCCTTATAAGACAAGCTTTCTCTGGTACTGCAGACTTGATACTCACACGTAATCAAAAAACAATACTTATCCCGATGCCAGATAGCATGTTTAACGTCACGGGCGGTGCTGCAGTGCTGGTAATATCCTGGGGTGACAAAGTTAAACTACACGCTGACGCTGCTAGCGAAGTCATGCTGCGGACGTTTTTACGGGTGGATTTTGATGCCTGGCTGTCAAAAGTTGCAGACCACGGAGGCTTGCCGTAATGTTAATTATTATCAAAAAAAGATCAGGCACAAATGGCTGGGATTATCCAGGCAATCCAAGGCTGTTTAATAATCCGTTTCATGATCCAGGCGACCGAACCCAGTTAATCGTCACAAACAACAGCGGTAAAACGCTTGCAGAATTGAGCGCTTTAGTGTCGTACCCCATAGTCGAATATACCCGACCCTTGCCAACGTCCAAATACAGAACAATGGTGACGATGATTGAACTAATTATTTTAATCGGCGATAATGCGTACCCAAAAGTTTTCCGTGCGGCTTATCCCGACAGTACACAAATTGGCGACGATACAGCACTGTATTTTATTGAGAGCAGGCGGTATGCTGTTGATAATATAATTGATGTGGCAGACCAAGAAACGGCAGTCACATTAGATTATTTTATTACAGCTAATTACATCACCCTAGCAGACAAAGCTAGGATTATAAAAGGGGTACAAATTTGATTAATCATGATTTCATCCACGAATTAGAAGGCCACAGCCTCACAGGCTATGTGCCAGCGCCAGAAATTAGTAAATCTGGCGTGCATATCTCAACGGGCTATGACATCGGGCAAAATAGCGAAGGCGATATTGCCGCTATGTTTTTTGATTCGCCCAAATTGGCTAAAAAGCTGATGCCTTATGCGGGACTAAAAAAACGTGCTGCCGTAGAATTTCTGAAAGAAAACCCGTTGACAATCACTGAAAAGGAAGCCCAGAAAATAACCGCTCTATGTGACAAAAAGGCGGATGCAAGGTTAAAACATCGCTGGAATAATAGTGCAGCCGATATCCCATTTAGTAAATTATCAGATGAGCAGCAAACAGTGCTAGCCTCTGTAGCGTATCAGTATGGTAATCTCGAAAGCGAAACACCGAAATTTTGGGGACATGCTACCAACGGTGATTGGGCCGCAGGCATCGGAGAATTGAGAGATTTCGGCGATGCTTTTTCAACGCGGCGCAACAAAGAAGCAGACTTGCTGGAATTTTGTGTATAATTGCAACTTTTACTAGCTCAAGTGCAACCTGCATTTGTGCATTTTTAAAATCAAGAGGATTTAATTTTATGAATAAATTTATCGGTAACTTACAGGCGCGCAGTCTCACGGGCCATGGCAACGGTGCCACTGATCCCCAGCCCGAAGATGTTGGCGGCGGCGATGGGCCACCCGCTCCAACTAAGCCCAAGTAAGATTCTGCATGGATTTTGTTATTGTCATGTTATGTGGATTATCCGGTTTGAACATGACTGCGCGTCCCAACATCTATTTAACATCTTTATTAATAACAGATGTGACATTAGGTGTTGGGATATCAAACCTCACAAATATATATGGCAATTACGAAATTTGCATGATTTTATTTATAATAAAAGATAGCTTGGCTTTATATATATGTTGTAACTTTGACATACAAACTCTGGCGAGAAAGGGCATGGCATATATTTATGGTATAGCAATTGCAATAAATATTACATTATTTATTTTTGCTGAATTATATGCAGAAACACCTTACATAATCACTTTTGCCATACTCGCTTTTTTACAGTTACTCTATATAAATTGCATGTGGGATAACAGAGACGTTTATATTGATTATGTTAAATCTGTTATTAAAATATGAATTATGAATTATGAATAAAGAATTTGAAGATAGGTTTAATTGGCAAGAAAAAAGAATAGAGAAAATGGAAGTAACTGTAGCCGATCTTAAAGAAAGTTTATACCGTGTAAGAGGGGGTGACGAATTAATAACTAGAGGTCAGCGTACTGCAACGCTGATTATACTGTTATTAACATGTGTGATTGGTGCATTCCAAGTTATTAAAATGACAGGGTAACAAAAGGTTATTACTTATAATTAATAGTTCATTTTCCTTCCTTTTTTTAGCCAAACTGTATTTTATCGCGAAAGTGTATTTTTCTTGTTTTGTGTATAACTCCCTGATTTCAGCGCAGTTGTCATAAGTCAGTACCCAAGGCACCCTTGAATTGTTTAAATAGTCTGCAAGGATTGAATGCTCACCCAGACTATAAGAGTTGGCATAAAGCCTAGACCCTTTGTTAAAGTACGGAGGATCAAGATAATAAATACCCTGGGCTGAAAACAGGGTGCTAGTTTGGCTCATAAACTCGACTGCATCAAGGTTGTAAAAATGAATAAGATGCCTGTACTTTTGCAACTCCATTATCCGCTTTATGAGTGAGTCTTTGTTAAACCTACAATCGATTTTATACTTCCCAGTCTGTCCATGCCCCCCTATAGCGCCGCCGTTAAAAATTACCCCTGATCTGTTGGTCCTGTTTAAAAAAAAAGTGGAGAACGCCAGGTCAAAATCACTGACTTTAAATTTGTTCTGTTGGACTTCTTTTTGCTTATACCATTCACCAAGCGATATTTTTGTTGATATAATTTTGGCGATGAACTCGGCAGGTCTAGTTAATATAACCTGCCAAAAGCAAAAGATAGAGCGATCCAGGTCGTTTAAGTGCAACTCAGAAACGTACCCCTTTGTTAGGAGGGACAAGGCAAGCCCACACCCACCGGCGTAGGGTTCAAAATATTTCCTTGCTGAGAGTCCATTCTTTTCAAAAATTGCGGCCATCATAGGAAATATTGAAGCTTTGCCTCCGGGGTATCTCAAAGGGGACAAAAACCTCATTGTGTTAAGCAGCCTTACCCTTCAATTTCTCGACCGTTCTCAATCCAGCAAGCCCAAGCATCGCTAGCGTTAACTCCATCATGGCCTCCATCGGCAAATCAGGTGAACCGATCTCAGGCATAAGCCATTGCAAGATTGGATTGATAACAAAAGCAAATAGATAGCCCAGGCCGCAAATCCACATCAAAAATGGCCTTGCGCCGGCAACAAATAAGCTTCGATGCTGCGCTTGCACCTTCATAATCTCGGCTTGCACAAGGGCCGGTTCTTGTGCCAAACGCTGCTTGATGATCTCCATATTTAGCTCTTCCTCGTCTGATGTAAAGAGCTTGTCTAGCACGTTGCCCACAGCATTAATTGGCTCGGCCGCGCTGGATGAAAAAAGACTTGCTAAAAATCCCATAATGAAACACCCCTAACTACGCCTTCGAGAATTTCCGGCCCTTGGGCATCAATATCAACTAAACAATGGTCACATATTCCATTCTCAGTCATTTCCTTTTCGCAACAAAAACAAGTTTTCAGTGTCGGTTTTAACTTTGCGCGCCAGGTAGACTCGTTACATGTTCCACCCAAAAAAACTTTACTAGTTGTTTTAATCATTAAGTTTATCCCCATTGATTCGCCATGGCATCTGCTATGCCTTTAAATGTAGTGCTTCTAATTTTGCTCCTATTTTTGCCTGGACTCATCCATGCCAGCTTTGAGTATTTCTTTCCGTTTTTGTCAATGTGGTACTCGGGGTCCACTATTTTAGTTTTTTTAAGAGACGGCAAACCCTTGAGCCACAAGCATGTCCTTTTGCTAACCGGATCGCCAAATTCATAAGGTTGAATATATTGATCAGGCCTTCTAATGTTGGGGCTGATCGCCCCAATGGGGTTTTCTATGCAAATTTTTGGTATGTCCGCGCTCATCAGCTGGCGAACAAAGTTCAATGCATCTACTTGCTGTTGCTGCCTTGTTGGGTTGTTTGTAAGCCATCGACTGCCGGAGCTGCAGAGATATGTGCAAGGTGGGAATGCCAGCATCATATCAAATTTCCCAGGGTTGATTGACAAAAAATGGAACACATCACCTTGATAGTGCGGCCCCGGCCTCTCGGTTGGCAGCAGATCACAGCTAATGGCATCATGTCCTGCTTTAATAAAAGCGTCTCTGACAATACCAGAGAATTCGCAGGCCACTAATATTTTCATTCGTCCTCCGCAGACCTCAATAATTCTTTCTCAAAATCATTTGAGCCTGTTTTTTAAATTGCCATTGACAGCATTATGGATCATTTTCGATACTATTTCGTAATCGATATCTATGCCCTCCTGGCTTGCCAAACGCATTGTTCTGAGCATGATATCAGCCAGTTCGCTGCCTAGGCGACTAGTAGGCTTATGTCCACGGCATTCGTTGACAGCCTCGCCTACTTCAGATGCGATCAGCGCCAAGCATTCTAACGGCGTTTCATTATTCCATGCCATCTTAGTTGTCCATTGCCAGTGTACGGCAGACATTTGATTTATTGTCATATTCCGCTCTATCGTATCCATTTTTCTATCCTGATATTAAAAATTGTTTGGGTGTTGAACGGCGGGATTCGAACCCGCGCCACCCACTCCTGGGGGCGCTCTAACCGCTAAGCTACGTTCAACATTAAAAGGTGCAAAGCCGGCGCATTTAAGCCGGCGCATTTAAAATTGTTTGGGCGTTGAACGGAGGAATCGAACCCACAACTACACCAGTAGACAAAATGGGAATCGAACCCATGTACCCCATCTGTCGATGGGGTGCTCGTACCAACTGAGCTACGTTCAACATAATTGCTTACTGCGATTTCTGCTTGGCCGCATGGTAACGGCGAGCATGTTTCAGCCGCCGCGCCTCGTCCTTGGCTTGCTGCGCTATCCATTTTCTCCGTCTATCTCCACCTTGTTTTCGTTCTTCTTCAAGGTTTTCTCTCATAGTTAATCTGCGGCGCTCTTGTTTGATTTTGCGTCGATCAAGATAGATTAAAATGCCCGCAATGACCGCTGATACAATAAAAATTATTGATGGTATATCCATTATTTACCTCTCCGCTTTACCGGCAAATCGTTGGGCATGATATAGCTATCAGCAAGCCCCCGCATCGGCATGTAACCCTCATCCACACTGTTTTTGACATACTCAGCAATATCACGATCTAGTTGCCTTTGCTCAGCTTTGATTTCTTGCGGGCTCTTAACCACTGCAAGCTCGTATATATCTTTTACTATTTGCTCAGTTACCAACATGATTTTATTCCCTTGTTTATTGAGTTATGCAGCTTTGGCAGCAACTATCGCATGATATTCGCAAAGCTCGTCTTGTGTTAGATTGCGCAACGTAGGCACTACTTCCCAGCCTTCGATTATTTCATCATAAGCTTTTTGTGCTGCTGATATTTTTGGTGTAGCACATTTTTCCCTGTATCTCTCTTCCGCTTTATCTGCAACCGCTTGATCCCATTTTAAGCTAACTACGTGCCCTGTTTTATAGCTTTTAACTATGCTCGCTACGACCCTTTTCTGCTTTTCGCCTGCGCTTGTAGTGATAGTGACTTTTGATCCGACTTTAACCGCTTTACGTGTGATCCATGCTCCCCAGTCGCCATCGGGTAATTTTTTGTAGTTGCTCATTGCTTTATCATCCTTTGTTTGTTGTTTATTGTTTGCCGTCTCTATGTAACCTATAGTACAGGATCTCAATACATGTGTCAACATATTATTTAATTATCTTTAATTGCTGCTGCAGATACTGGAAATTACCCTGGATGCCAGCTAACACTTCGATAAAATCCATTGATTCCAACGATGTTAGTTTGCCATTAATCATGGTGGCAACCCCGCACTTGTTGATATCAGGGTCTATCGCAATTTGTATCATGCTATACCCTCTTCAATTCTATTTTGCGCTATTTTAAAGTAGCCGCTATCAAGCTCAATTCCGACAAATTTCCGACCAAGATTTTTACAAGCAACGCCTGTGGTGCCACTGCCCATCGCATTGTCTAGCACCGTATCGCCTGCATTGCTGTAGGTCTTTATTAGCCATTTTATTAGTGCAAAAGGTTTTTGAGTTGGGTGCAGCCCACCAATCCTATTCCCCTTTGAAAATCTCTGAATACTGCGCGGGTACCGCTCTGTAGAGCTATAATAGGTCTCCCCGACGGCCTTACCGTACAACTCGCAATTTACCCTCTTACTGCTTGCCCCTGATGTTTTTTTGACGTGCCCGGATGTAATTTGAGGATTGTAAGTTGGTAGCTTTTTGTAAAAAACCAAGATGTTTTCGTGCGCTTTCATAGGCATTTTTTTGGCGTTAAGAAAGCCTGTGGCCGACGGTTTGTCCCAAATGATTTCGTAACGTAAATCCGCCAAATTACTGACACCTAAAACTTTATCAAAAGGTGTTTGAGCAAATAGGATAATTGCCCCGCTAGGCTTGACGATCCTGTCGTACTGTAGCCAAAGCAAATCGAGACATATAACAGAATCCCACTCGCAGTTTGTTGTGCCGTAGGGCATATCGCAACAGACCATGTCTATGCTGTTATCTGCAATCTCTCCCATCTTGACGAGACAATCACCCTGCAGTAATTTAATCATCAAAATCATCCTCAGTGATCAGTCCATCAAGATCAACGCAAGTCTTACAAGACACTAAACCGGACGGCCAATGGGTCAAGCAGTAATCATGGCCACATTGTCCACATGTTGATAAATTGTCTTTATTTGTGCATTTAAAGCATGTGTCTGGGTCTTTTTTAGTTGCCTTTGCTGACCCCTTTAGCTCCTTTTGTTTTGCAGCATATTGCTGT
>SDBT01021745.1_pt1 | contig 10022 bp, 9 predicted proteins | sample 2277101 | NCBI WGS metagenome assembly SDBT01 (sample SAMN10404973, study PRJNA504765) | marine sediment metagenome | isolation source: marine sediment core GS10_PC15, 103 cmbsf | place: Arctic Ocean: Southern Knipovich Ridge | collected 2010
GTTGTAACAGAGGTTGCGTTCATTTGAGTATCCAGGAAATTGGCTTTGTTTTGCATAAAAAGTGGTGGATTTGTAGAGGATTCTCGACAAAAGTAGAGAGATGACAGCAGAAAGTAAGAAAATATAAACGAGGAAGACAGGAAAAAGGTAGATTTTGGGATTCTGCCAGATTTATGGTGGTCATTATTAAGTCCTCCGAATATATCCAAACAAATTTTAAATCCTAAACTCTAAATCCTCCCTTGGGGACACCTAACGGCGTAAACAAATTCGAAAATCAAATTTTCAAATGATCCAAACGAGGTTTAATAGAGGCCTGCTGGCCGTGAAGCCTTGCCCCGACGGGGCGAGCAGATATGAGAGCTGAAATGTCTGCTTTTCTTCGCCCATTCGACTGCGCTCAGGGCAGGCTCTGCTGGCGAGTACCTGAGACACAAGTTACGTTTGCCATCTGGCAAACATGGGGGGTATTATAACTGATTTTCAAACAAAAGTCAAGAGTTTTTTGCGGTTCTTTTGGGTGATTGCTGCGTTGTCAAATTTGTCCGCACGTACTCGATGTACTACAGTACGCCTCCGTGCGGCGGACAAATTACGCCTACCTATGGCATGAATTGTACTAACCCGAAACTCCGCGCAAAAATGAGGGGGTGAGCTGTTGGTTTCGGAGGTCGGGAAGTGAGTATCGTAGATTTATATAAAAATGTACCTTGGGCACACCTTTCGGTGGTATCGAACCGGAAGCATGAGGCAATTGGCAATAGGCACAAATTGTATATTGTAGATTGTATATTTGACGGAAGCGGGGTTTTTTGATTGATGATTGATTATTGATTACTGACTGGCAAGGTGAAGCTGAAAAGGGTTAAAGTAGTCTTGTAATCGGGTTGGGAAAAGAATGAAGACTTAATCAATTTAATCTTTTTAGATCATGTTCTTTTCCTTAACAATTTTGATCCAATCTTCTCTTGACAAATCACATTGTCCGAGTAACTTTGTATCTCTTGTCCTAAGGAAAAGTTGTTCCGGAATATGATCGTGACCTAAATTTTTTCTTGAACCACGCCGAATTCCAAAAGATGTCACCAACTTGTCGTTGTGGAAAATCTGAGCAATGTCATGGTTTCCTTTTTTTCTTTTGATTACATTTGCCTTCAATTTCTTTGCTATAGCTAACGCCAACTCTTTTGTGATAACAGTCATATCAGTCTTTCATACTTATAAACTCACACAATACACTCTTTTGTTTTAAAGGGCCTGGCCCCAAAATGTCGTCATCCATTGATGCCAGCATTTCAAAAGTTGCGGTTATAATATCTTTTAAATTGGAAATTGCCTCTGCTTGGGTATCACCACTTGCGGTAAGATTTGCATCGAAAAAGGACGATATATACTGGTCGTCTTGAAAACGTACAACAGCATGGAAAGGTTTAATAACATTAAATGGTTCTGGCGCCATGGATTCAATTGGTACGAGAATTGGTGAAAGACGTTCCAATAAATCACAACGATATTTTAATAACGTAATATCTCTCTGCAAAGAATCAATAAAAAAAGCTTCTTGTATTTTAGAAACGATTTCTTCTTGTAATGATCCGAATAAATCGGTAACGGACTCTTGCCAATTATCAGGGTAAGTTCCAATTCGTTTTCTTCCTTCTAATATACAAGCTGAACGAGAATACCATCTGAAAAAATCGGGAGATGATAAATTGCTGTATGGAGATGCTATTCTACTCGCTTTTTCCATTTTTTACTTTACCTAATATAAATAATAAAAATTGTTCATTAATCCAATTCCACATTTCGTAAAGATAATTTTCTGTTATTTCAACAATAGTCTCACCATCAATAAAAATAAAAATTATTCCATCCTCATAATTTGATTCTTTCCAAGAAATTTCTTTTATTGGCAATCCACTTAACGAAAAAGTCGAGCCTGTTACTTTCATCGACACGCCTTCCTTTACAGTCTGTTCTGAATACATAGTTTTTATTAATCCTGAGCTTGGCAAATCCTTTAGATTGACTTTGAAACAACCGGAAACTTGAGCCTCAATTGTTTCCCCTAAAACACTTTCAATCATTTTGAAAATGGCTTCTTTTTTGTTTGTTGTTTTTGGAATATCTGTTTTTGGAAAATAAGATTTTAGAACACAATCAACATGAACATATAATTCTTTTTTATCTCTAATCCAACCTCTTACGAAAGCTTGCTTCGGTGGCTTTCCGTATCTCGCGACCTTTGTTCCAACTTTTTTTATATGTTTTTTAGGGTTTGCAATATTTCCACACACAGTTAATAATTCACCGTGTTGGTCTTCAAATGAAGGAAGTACAATTGCCATCATTTTACCTTTAATAATTAATCATTTAGCCCAATTAACGCATTTTCGTCAAAAAGAGTTATCGAATCAAGCAAAAACTGTTAACAATTTGTTAATCTGAGCTTTTCAATGGTCATTATAGAGGGATATTTCTGACTGTCAAGGTGATTTTGGGGCTCTGGTTTGGGTGGCCGAGATTACCTAAAAAGGGGTTGTGTATTTCTCCGGAACGGGTATAATGGCAGGCACGGCGACAGAGGATGGGCATCCAGAGGTGGTTAAAAACCATATCACAGATTTTTTCAAGAACGGACTTAATCATAGGTGAACGTATCGATTCAATTGCAGGAATTTTAGACTACAGGGTATTGGTCTTGTTCGTTTGAAATCCAGCGGTACATATCTCTGTACGTGCAGAACAATATTTTTGGTCTTTTCCGGCAGTACTCTAAAAGTTCCTTCAATGTCATATTGACACAGTAACGTTATCTTCTATAATAAGATATAAACTATCATTTTTCCAAAGGTCATTGAATATGAATGCTATATCACTTGATAAAGTATGTAAATCTTTCGGCCAGGTTCATGCTGTAAATAATTTGAGTGTGCAAGTTCCGGCCGGGACCATCTACGGCTTTCTCGGGCCTAACGGTGCTGGAAAGACTACCACCCTTCGGATGATTATGAACATTATTCGCCCGGACAGCGGCAATATTAAGATATTTGGAAACGGTTCAGCTGAACAAGTCAAAACTCGAATTGGGTATATGCCGGAGGAGCGAGGTCTCTATCGAAAGATGAAAGTCAGGAAGGTACTGGCTTACTTTGGCGCAATCAAGGGTGTAACTTCAGAGGAACTCACTCATCGTGCGGGGTATTGGCTCGACCGTCTCGATCTGATTAACTGGGCAGATAAGAAAGTGGAGGAGCTTTCAAGGGGAATGCATCAAAAACTACAATTTGTAGTCACTGTGATCAATGACCCGGAACTTTTAATACTTGATGAGCCGTTTTCAGGACTTGACCCTCTGAATCAGGAATTACTAAAAGACATTATTCTCGATATGCAGAATAAAGGCAAAACCGTTATCTTTTCCACGCATGTGATGCACGAAGCTGAGCAGCTTTGTGACTCTATTCTTTTAATAAACAAAGGAAAGGTTATTTTGGATGGCAAACTCGACCAGATTCGCTCACAGCAGAAGTCCGGCGTGGTAAGCGTTGAGCTCCGAGGTGATACAACTTTTTTAAAGACACTCCCTACAGTAACAAAAGTTGAATCACAAGGAAATCGGATCGAAATTACCCTGGCGGAGGATGCAGATCCTCAACAACTCCTTAAGTCGTTGGTGGACCGTATACAAGTGCAGGCATTTGAGGTAAAAGTGCCCTCACTACATGAAATTTTTGTTAACCTGGTTGGAGCAAGCAATGCAGAAGATTCTTAAGGTTGCCCAACGCGAATACATTGAGACTGTCAAGACTAAGGTGTTTGTTCTGAGCATCTTGATGATGCCAATTATGATCGTTGCTATTATATTCTTCGCGTATCGCCTTTCCAAAACAAAGGCGACCCCACGTCCACCTATGAAAATAGCCGTCACTGACCTGTCAAAAGAACTCTTCGCTGAAATCAAAACCTCTTTTGACAATTATAATACTTCACATCCAGAGAGGCAGATTCTGATACAAGAACTTGAAACCCGGCAAAACTCAGATGCGGTTGACAAACAAGGAAAAAAAGATCTGCGGTCGGACAAGCTGGATGCCTATGTTGTGCTGGATGAAGATATACTGGAAGGTACAGGCAAGATACTTCTTTACACCCACAAGCCAAAACCAGCAAACCTTGATGCGTTTTGGACAATTGAAAACTTGTTCAGGGAGGCTGTAATAAATTGGCGTTACCGGGCACAGGAGCTTGACCGCCAGCTGCTTGACAAACTTCGCTATGTGCCGATTGAACGTGTAGAAGTAGGCTCTACTGAAGATGAGGAACACATTCAAAAGGAAAGCGATAGAATAATCAGAATGATGGTTCCCTTCTTCTTTATGTATTTATTTTTTCTGGGGATTATTGGCACCGGTCAACAGATGCTCAGCAGTATCATTGAGGAGAAGGGCTCCCGTGTGATTGAAGTGCTGCTTTCGGCGGTGAGCCCGTTCCAACTAATGGCTGGTAAAATTTTAGGTCTGGCCGGGATCGGTTTGACCATGATTTGCTCGTGGGGTGTAGCTGCGTACCTTACCGCTTGCCGGCAGGGCCTCAATGTTGATGTTGCTGCGGGAACATTACCGTATTTCGTAATCTATTACATACTTGGCTTTCTTTTGTTCAGTTCAATTATGGTGGGAATCGGCTCAATCTGTAATACTATCAAGGAAACCCAAAGCCTGATGACGCCTGTCGTGCTTCTATGCGTAGTGCCAATAATAGCCTGGCAGAACATTATCCAGCATCCGGATGGTATACTGGCAAAAGTGTTATCGTTCTTACCACCAACAACGCCAATGGTTATGATACTGCGATTATCCGCCGGTTCTGATATTTCGATGATTGAGATTTTTGCCACGATAGCCGTCCTGGTAGCGGCAGTCCTGGCCACAATATGGCTTTCATCCAAGGTGTTTCGGGCGGGAATTCTAATGTATGGTAAACGCCCCGGCTTGAGGGAGATCCTCAGATGGCTAAGGCAGAGTTAGTGACATTTTCGTGACAGGGCAATGAGTCAAAAAGTCTGAACTAATTTATTGGCTTTTTCTCAGTCTTTGCCTCAGCCATAGCCGGAACTCCTTAGGAATTTTAATTGGCTAATCAGTGTTGTTATTATAGCGGTGTTGGTGGCTCTGTCAAGGTGATTTTGGGGCTCTGGTTTGGGTGGGGGCGGCACAATTGATTATTGATTACTGGGGGCCGGGGATTAGGGGTATCGGTCGCATTGGGACCTTGTGCACAACAGCGACACCATTATGATTTTCAATTATCTTTATAGCGGCGGGAGCGCCGCCAAAAGTGTGCATATAGGTGTGATGGATCAACACGGCAATGTACTTCAGCGGTCCACAAGAAAACGCAGCAGGAAATAACAAAAATAATTATTGGGCTGGCCGTCGGCTCTTCGGCGAGCCGCTTTTTTAATGAGGATTGCGTATAGAAAACATTTGGTTGGGATAATCAATGGTCAAGATGAAATTGCTTAAAAAGTTTTTTGTGCCGAGTATAAAATTTTGACCACCTACAAGATAATCTATAGGAGTGTCCGTCATAGTTAAAAGTATAGTGTTTGTTGGCAATCCATCCGGGCCCATTTCTAAGACTTCTATTTTTGAAGTATGAGGATAAGCTAAAGACGAACTATTTATACCTTGAATAACTTTAGGTTGTACAGAAGTCAATTTATGCTTTAAGACTATTGCTGCTTCAGCTGGAAACACACAGTCATCTGCTCCGGTATCTACAATGGCAGCGTATCGTACAGATAACTCCGGATAATCAGGGTTGGTTATTCTGAGCCATAGCATAGCCTCATTGTGTCAGAGGCCACCAGAGTAAATGGATAATTACGTATAGGCATTAAATTAATACACGTAGGCCACATCGTCTTTAGGGACAAAGACGACAGCAGGATCGACCACACCTTTTTCCCTCGCTATATTGACTACCTCCCCTACATCTTCACCAAACGCAATGATTTCTTTCCCTTTTTCTGGATCAAAGGCGACATACTTCCCCTGGTATATTTGACCTACCACTAATGCGCGTGTCATCTTTTTCTCCATTCTAAACTTATCGGTCCCCCCCATAAGTTTAATTGAAGAAAAAAGCCTGCTGGACCGTCCTTGCCTCAGCAAAATTAGCCGAATGAAATTGGGGTTTCGCTTTTTTCTTCACCATTCCTCTAATTCCGCCACTTTTCGTAATCATCTATTATACTATGCTATACGTTATTATCAAGCTAAAAAGTTTAAAAAATAATAATTATAAATATATGTAAAAACAGAGGTTATCGGACTCAATAGGCGACACACAAGCCCTTGTTTCTTTACATTCCTGTTTATTACCGCATTGAAGACTTCTGCAAACCCACAAAAACAACCAAAAAGCAAAGCCCTATCTTACCTTTTAAGATTATCCGGCCAATCAGTTAGCAGGTCATAGCATGAATGACCGCCTTAAGGGGCCTCTGTAAAAAACGGGTCGAACGGATTGCCATTGCGCAGCCAGTCATCAACAAGGATTGTCAAATCATTAAGGTCATATACGTCGGACCAGCCAGCACTGATAATAGCAAGGTCGTGTATATTCACTTTGCAGTCATTGTTCAGATCAGCGGCTGAATTAAGCTGGCATTGATAAATCGTAAATGTGCTGTCGCTTAGGTCTTCTTCCGAGACATTTTCCGAGCCATTAAAGCCTTCAACAACAATGCGGATTAGGCACTGATCTCGATCGCTTTGGACCATTGGAACCTGCCAGTAAAATGGGATTTCATTAGTTTCAGAGCCTATCATTGTCCAGTCTGCACCATTGTTAGTTGAATACCAGATCATACCCCAGAAATAGTGTTGGCTTGCGAATTGCCAGTCGATAGGATAAACGGAGCCAGCAGCGATAACTTCACCGCCATTGGGACTGATCACTGTAACAGCCTGGCTGACAGTTACGGTGTCCGATACGGTAGGCCATTCATAATCTAAAGACAGGTCGAAGTCACAACTACCTGTACCAGTGCTTGCGAATGTTATCCTGAATTGAGAACCAGGAGTGATGGTGGACGGAGGCAAACCCTGCGCGCAAAGGTCAATGTAGCCTTCACCGATATAAGCATCAGCGAAAGAGCCGGCAGCAGGCAGTGGGGTAATATCTACGACCTCAACTCCTGTACATGATGGAAACTCTATAAAACCACACCAAGGTGAGTTGTCACTTGAAACTACATCGACCGTTGCTGTTGTGTCATGACCCACGGCTGCGCTATTAGCGCTAAAACTAATTGCCGCATTGGCAGAATTTGCAAGGGTTGCTACCAGAATGATCACAAGTATTTTCTTCATCTTCATGTACCTCCAATATCGATTATAGATGACCTTTAAGAGATGTCAAGGTTTTTTTGCAAAAATTCAGATTCTTTCGAGTCGTCCATATATATAGTGTAGCGAGATTGCAAAATGTGACGCGATTTTTTGAAATTTTTTCCGGTTTTCAGGTCTTTCTTTTGATTTAAGTGTTTAGCGGGTAAGGAGTAAAAAAATTTGAAAAATTTTACAATAGCAGAATAGTGCAAGCGCAGTTGGTGCCAAATTGGGAGCCGGCCCCTCGACTTTGCTCGGGACAGGGGGTGAAATGTTTGTTCTTGACAGGGCCGAATCGGCTGGACTATCATAGGCCCAGCCTGTAAAATACTGCACTGCAGCCGGTATGTGTGCCGATGAGAATACAGGAAAGAATCGAAAGCGGATTATGATAGTTGACTGCCATACGCACATAAATTGCCCCTCAAGCAGCGTTGATACCGCCCAATACGCCGAATCCTGCGCCCAGGCCGATGCCTGTATTATATTGACCTGCGCTCAGCAAGACCGTGGCGGTGCCAATAAAGAGGTGGGTCAATATATCAAGGAAAAACCGAAAACACTTGGTTTTGGCGTATTTAATCCGGTAGAGGACAAAATCGGGTTAAAAAAGGTGTCAGCCTTGACTAAGGACCTGGGCCTTCAGGGGATTGTGCTTTATTGTGCCGAAGAGAGATTTCATCCCGCTCACAGCCGGGCCATGCGATTTTACGAATCCGCCCAGGAATTAGGTTTACCGGTATTTTTTCACAACGCCGGGCCCTACAGCCCGAACGCGGTGCTGGACTATGCTCAGCCTTATCTGTTGGATGAAGTGGCAAGGACATTCAACTCGCTGAAAATCGTGATCGGCAGTATGGGAGTTCCGTTTGTCTCGCAGACGCTCTGTATGCTGGCCAAACATGAAAATGTCTATGCCGACCTGACCATTTCACCTGATAAAGTCTGGGAGGTTTATAATATAGTCACCGGCGCCCATGAAGCCGGCGTGATGGATAAATTGCTGTTCGGAAGCGGTTATCCTTTTGCCCAGCCAGGCAGCTGTATTGAAACCCTCCTGGGTTTTAATAAGCTCTTGGCTGATACGAATCTGCCAACGGTGCCAAGGGAGGAAATCAGGCAGTTAGTTGAACGTGACACCTTAACGCTGTTAGGTATTGGTTCGTCATAAGAGTTGATTTTATGAGCTAAATACACTTCGTTTAAGTGATACAAAAATTTTAGTCCTCTGCCGCAATCCTGCGGGTTTACACCCGCAGATAAAGTTATCCGCCGGAGGCGGACAGCCAAAGCCTGTTGCGACATACGCCGGAGGCGGACGACCAAAGCCTGTTGCGGCAAATGCTACGGGCTTACGCCCGTAGAAATTTACTTCGCAGGGAGGAATTGTTTGACAGAGCTGCTGGAAGAACAACGCCAGACATGGGGCACGCGGGGAGGTTTTATTTTAGCGGCAATTGGCTCAGCGGTTGGCTTGGGTAACCTGTGGAGGTTGCCATATGAGCTTTACGACCATGGGGGAGGGGCGTTTTTAATTCCGTACATAATCGCTGTGTTCCTGGTGGGCATTCCGATGCTTATTCTGGAATTCAGTTTGGGACACTTTACCCAGCGTGCGGCCCCCGACGCATTCGCCCATGGGCATAAGAGGTTTGAATTTGTAGGCTGGTGGAGCGTTATTCTCGGATTTGTCATTATCTCGTTTTATGCGGTGATTCTGGCATACTGTTTTAGTTTTATGTGGTTTAGTGTGGAGGGTATCCTGGCCGGTGGTGAGCTGCCGTGGGCGGCGGAAGGGGTTGAAGGCATCAAGAAGGCGGAACAATTTTTCCTTGATACCTATCTTGGTTACTCACCTGGCACAGCGCTGGGCTCAATTCGATGGAATATATTTTGGCCGTTGGTCGCCACGTGGCTGGTGATGTACCTTTGTATATTCAAGGGGGTCAGACTGGTTGGTAAAATCGTGTGGCTGACGGTCCCTTTGCCCTGGCTGCTGCTGCTGATTCTTACCGTGCGCGGCCTGACGCTTCCGGGCAGTATGCAGGGGCTGGCTTACTATCTCAATCCATCCTGGTCGGAGTTGGCCAAGGCGGCAACCTGGCGATTTGCCTTTGGTCAGGCTTTTTTTTCCTTGAGTTTAGCTTTCGGCGGTGTGATGATTACCTACGCCAGCTTCCTGCACAGGAAAAGTGACATAAATAATAATGCCGCCATAATAGGTCTGGCGGATTTCGCGACAAGTTTTATCGCTGGCCTGGCCGTCTTCGCCACCCTGGGCGCAATGGCCTTTGTAACGGCCCAGTCCGGCCAGGCGGTTGAAATTACAAAAGTTGTCAGGGGCGGCGCCAGCCTGGCTTTTATTGTATTTCCCTATGCGCTGGCCCAATTGCCCTATTCAGCCTGGTGGAGTTTTATTTTTTTCTTTACGCTGGTTACCCTGGGGATTGACTCAGGATTTTCCATTACCGAGTCGGTGTTGGCTTCGGTGGTTGATAAGACCGGGTGGAAACGAAGCATTGTCCTGCCGGTGATGAGTGTGGTTGGTCTGGCCATTGGGCTTGTCTATATTACTAACGGAGGACTTAACTGGCTGGAGGTTATAGGTAATTTTGTTGACGG
>SDBT01021746.1_pt1 | contig 10022 bp, 9 predicted proteins | sample 2277101 | NCBI WGS metagenome assembly SDBT01 (sample SAMN10404973, study PRJNA504765) | marine sediment metagenome | isolation source: marine sediment core GS10_PC15, 103 cmbsf | place: Arctic Ocean: Southern Knipovich Ridge | collected 2010
CTCTTTCACTTCGTGCGTCGACGCCGAAAGGACCAGGACATCAGTGCGAGGATCCATGCCGCCCCGCGTGGGCGCTGCGCTCTGCGCCCGACTCGCAACAACGGCGCTGCTGGTCACCGTCATGACGCAGTGGCTCGGCCTGGACGGTCCTTCCTCGATTTCTCGCATGCGGAACCAGCTGACTGCGTGGGCCTTCTTGACGAAATCGCCCTTGTACTTGATCGGCGCGGTCCGCAGCAGGCGCAGCTCCTGAATTTGCGTCATCCCATTCGTGGTTGACTCCCCCCGTTCACTCTTTTCAATATTGCGCGCTTTGACAAACCTTTCCTTCCCGTTTCGAACAGGTGAAGCACCCACTTCAAAAGACGGTGCCCGCAAGCTCCTTGGAGCTGTCTGTTCGGAGTGCCGCCGGGACACCTTTTTGACCTGCGTCGGAAGAAATGCAAAATTCCCTGCGGTCGACTTTGTGACGCGCAGCGTGTTCGAGTGCACTGCACGTGTGGTGCTTGGGGCACACCGGTCCAAAAACGTGGGACCCCGAGACGATGCTGCACGTATCTTTGTTCCCGCACTGCCTGCGGGTCGTCACGTAGTAGGTGCACGTCCGGCTCATGGTGTCGACCACCCATTGCTTTATTCCCCAGAGTGGTCTCAATTTTCCACTCGGTCAGTCGGTGTTCGAAATCATCGGGATGTACGTGTCGGCAAGTTTGGGCTCTTTGCTGTCTGTCCCGAACCGTCGACGCAAAAACCCACAGGCCAAGTAAACCAAGTAGGCCAACGCGACGGCAAGGAGGGTCCCGGCAACAATCGATATCCAGAAAGAAGCCCTGTACAGAGCGTTGCACCTGTCGTCGCCGTCCTCGTGGAAGGTCCGCGCGCCCAGAACCGCCAAAAGCACGACGGGATCTGCAATGGGGTGGGTGTCGTCGAAAATTTCGATTGTCCAGGCTGATCCATCTCGGGTCAGGTTTGCAATAGGATTTCCTTCGAACGCAAAGGCGCCGTCCACCAGTGCAATTGCGTCGGAAACAAAGCGAGGCGCCGTCGAGTACGCGACGACTTCGTCCTTGTCGGTTATCTCGTAGCTGACGCGGATTTCACGCCCGTTGATGGTCGTGCGGAAAAAGTCGCCTGTCCGCAAAGCGAAGAGGGTTCTGCCGTGGCAGTCGAGAATGGCGGTCTGCGACACGATGTCGACGGTTTCCGCGCGAGTCCCGCCCGCGTACGCGCCGCAGAAAAAAACGTCCGCGCTGTGCCCGCGGTGCGGGCACCTCTGAGTCACCGTGATGCTGTTGTTGGTGTCGTCGTGGTTCTCGTAGGTCCGCCTCCAATCCGAGTCGAGATTTCTGGCGAGAATGTAGTCGTCTCGCTGGAGAACCGCGCCGCAAACTGCGCCGCCTCCAAGGCGTGGGCTGCGGATGGCCGTGACCAGCACGAAAGACAAGGCCGCCGCAAAAACAGCGGCGTCAAAGACGGCGAGGCCGCAACAGAGACGGTTTTTTGCAATCGGGTTCATGTGTGTCTGTGCCCCCGGCATGCATCGACACTGCACCATTCATTTTTGTTTGCTGTTAGCTGCGCGGGGGGCGGCCCTCCGGCAAGAAACTCGTGTAGGTCGCCGGGAAGTTGTGGCCGGTCGACGCAAGCACCCTCAAGTGTGGAGTCTCTCAGACGAGTAAGCGAGGCAGCTTTCAATTTCGCGGCAGCGAAAACTGACGTTTTAGGAGAACCTCCTCGTCCGGATGGCACAACACGGATGAAGAAAGTCGCACGACTGTTTCCGCTCCTCGGCCTCGACTTCGCGGCCGAGGCAGACCGAGCCTTCTTCACGAAGCTGACGACATTCGGAGTGATCGCCGGGGGGGCGATGGTGTACGCTCTCAACAAGGCGCTCAGCCGAAACGTGGTCGGAGACATCGACGTGTACATCTTGAGCGGCGGGGGGCCCTTCGCGGACGTGTACGCCTTCGCGGACAGGTCCGTCCCCGCCCTGGGCAATGCCTGCTTCGCAAGCCGCAACTTCCGCTTTCCCAAAGACACGTTTTACGACGACGCGAGTTTGATCGCGTTCGCCGCGACCATCGACCTGCTGTGTTCCCGTCTCGTCGACCCCGTCGTCACCACGATGGACAACGAGGACTACGTGTGCGTCGGGATGGTGCCGCTGATCGTGATGGTAGAGAGCGCGCGCGCGAAGCCTGTGCAAGTCATTCTGTTGCGCCGCGAGACCAACGTCCTCTCGCTGCTCAACCGATTCGACCTGTCCTACGTGAAATGCGCGTTCCACAGAGGCGCGATTGTGATCACGGCCGAAGCGTTGGCGGCGCACAAAACGGGGCGCGTGAACCTGGGGCGGCACGTGTACAAGAAAACGCGCCTCGACAAACTGACAAACAAAGGGTTCAGATGCGTCAACGCCGATATGCCGCACTGCGTGGGCCGCGTCGACGGTGACGAGAAATGTTTTGTCGCGGCCGAGCGCGGATATTTCCCTTCCGACATCGATATCGGTTTTTATCACGGCTGGGGCTTCGACTTCCACCCCCGCGACGGGGGATCGTCGACGTCGGCAATGAAAAACCTCATCGAGTGCGTGTGCACGGTCCAAAAAGCGCTCGAGTGGCACGGGATGCACCCCCCCTCCCCGAACTTCCGGAATTTGTACCACACTTCTCTCCTGCTGCATCTCAACCCCCTCGGAACGCCGGCCCTGAACAACGTGCTCGCCGAATTCTGCAACGGATTCGACGTAGAATACGCCGCCAACAATCTAGACGCCGAGCAGTGCACCATGGCACTCCGGGGGCTCGCCGGTCTGACCGACAAAAGCCAAATCGGCGATTCGCAACTCCGGCTCTACAGAGTACTCGAGTTCCTCGCGGGCTTCGTCGACGTTCTCGAAATTTGCCGCATGAACACCGGAATTCTTTCGTTCTTGGCCGTTCTGAAAGAGAAGAAAGTGCTGCGGGTGGACGGGTTTCAGGCAGCGTTCGCCGCCGCAGCAGTTTGACACCTGCTGGTTCGTCTCCTCTTCTTTCCGGTCAGAAGAGGAGACACGCCGTGACGCTACCGGCCGATTTGGATTTGGACAAGCTGGATCGAGAGACATTACCTGTGATTACCCTTGCATGTGGCGATAGTTGATTTGGATCTGGACGAGTTGGAGAAGGGTCGACTGCCTCTCACTGAGGAGGTGTACGGCTGCGGCCGCCGCGGCGGAGTCCAGATTTTTGGCGCGACACTTCGCCAAGCCGGCCAGTTCGCGCGCCACGAGAAGCAACAGAACGATCAGAGCGTCACATCGCACGATGTCGGAGCCAACGCGCGCGGTCGTCGTTTTGAAGTACAAGCCGCCGCCAAGCATGCGAACGTGGACGACAGACTTGTGAACGGCGATGGCGTTCAACGGCACCGCGCCAGACCTGTGGTATTTCCAGCACCCGGAACACGCACCGAACAAAGTGCAACATCTTTTGTTGCACTTGCCGCGGCACGATTTGCCGCATTTTTTGCCGCCGTCGCACCGGTGGCAGCCGCCGCACCCCCGGTCTTCCGTAGCGAAAGCTTCGAAGGGGAGGTCGCCGACCACCGCCGCAAACAAGCGCAGACTGTCGATGGCGCGGAGAGAGTGGGGGGAGCCTTCCTTCTCGAAGAGTGTGGCGCACTCAGAAATTGCTTGCAGCATCGCCGGCCGCAGCATCATAAAGTGATCCCAGGGCACAGGCGTAACCTTAAAAAATTCAATTTTGTGGGGGCAGGGTGTCGACGCGCGCGTAGAAGTAGAGCTCCGGCTTGTTGCCGCGCGTCTCGCGCCAGACGCCCGACATCGGAAGCCCCGTGCGGCGGAACACCGGGCCGATCGAGTTGTACAAATGCCATTCGAGCTCGCCGCGCGGGCCGCTCGGCAGGAGGATGTAGCACACGTAATGGGTGCCGCCGTCGGCGCCGAGGCCGACGCCTCGGAGGGTCACGACGCCGACGAGCCGATAGCGCCCGCGGAGGATGGTCTCGGCGAAGGCGCGCGACTTCTGGAGGACGGCGACCTTGCCCTGCACGACGTTTACTTCGTCGTCGGTCTTGTCCAGCGCGACGACCGCGCCCCCGTTCTGGAACACGAGGATCGGCGCGCACACGCGGTCCCACAAAATCTCTTCGTAGTCGCCCTCCGTGTCTGCGAACGTGTCCATGAACTCCCACATTTGGAGGAGGTTTTGGCGCCGGCGCTGCGTCCGGGTCCGCCGGTGCGCCTTCACGATCGCCGACGGGACCTCGATGCGGACGCCGGGGAACAGGTCGGCGAGAAGGTCGTACACGCCGACGGCGCCGAAGTTGGCCCACGCTCCCGCCGGGCTCTGCATCGCGGGGAGGAACTCCCGCAGGACGGCGCGGACGGGTCCGCTGTCCGGGGGCGTCGAGCCGCCGCCCTCACTGAGGGCGGCGAAGTCGGCGCGCAACAGGCCCTGGAGCTCCTGCGCAAGGCGTCGGATGCGGGGCGCGCTCGCGACGCCCGACACTCGTGCAAGCTGGGCGTAGTCGACGGAAGCGACGTCGGTTTCGGCAAAGGTGCGGCGCCACACCGGGCACGCACACGTGAGGACCAGCATCAAAAGCGCGTCGAGGTAGCAGCTGTTGTCGCGCCAGTGGTAGACGGCCGCGGGGCGCGCGACCGCGTACTCCCGGCCCGGCCCGCCATCGGCGCAGACGTGCAGGTGGAGGAGGCATTCGCCGCCGGGCGTGCAGGCCCGTGGGCCCGCGGGTCCTTCGGGCCTGCACGCCTCGCCCCCCCCCGCGGGCTTTTCGGGCCAGTGCCGGAAATACGCGTCGGCGATGTCCGCAAAGCCGAGGAGGGCCCCGGCCTCGCTGCGCGTGTCGAAAAGGACGACGGCCAAGTGGACGAGCAAATGCTCGAACACGAGCTGCAAGGCTTCCAGCGTGTCGGCGCAAGCGCGGCCGAGCATTTCGCGCAGCTGGTGCGGCCGCGCGAAAAACAGCTCCGCCGCGAGGATCGGCGCGACTTCGACGAGGATTTCGCGCGCGCCGACGCGGAACGCGGCGACGGAGCCGCGCGTCCGGCCCGAGCACGAGAACCGAAACACCGCGCCGGTGTCTTCGACCAGCCGCGCAAACGCGCGTCCAAAAAACATCGCGTCGTACTGGGCGAACAAGAACTCGAGGTCGCCGGGCGCGAGGCTGCGAAAGAAGCCCGAGCCCAGCCGCAGGACGACGCATTTCTCGTGGATCGTCTTGCGCCGGAGGGACATTTGCGCCAGTGACCCGTTCTCGTTAACCTTTTTAAAGGCAAATAAATATTGAAACACCTGTTTTCCGCAGGACCCACAAACAAACCAAAATATGGCGAGCAACTACGTGTACCTTGATTTGCACCAGTTCAACCCCGACAATCTTGTTGTTGAAGACCCCGCGGTCGTCCAGTACGCCAGCGGGACGTCGTCCAACCTGTCGATGATCTACTACCTCAACGAAGAAGGCGAAAATTGCGACTTGTATTTCGCCGGGGCCCCGTCGTACACCTTTGGCGTCAACACCGAATATGAATACAAGAAGGAAGAAATCCCAGCCAACATCAAAGGCTACAAGCTCACGTACATGCTCACCGACCAAAGCCGGGTCAACAACCCCACGGAGGACGAAAAGTACACGATGGACGTGTTTGCCTCGCTTCACCAGAAGGTCGTGGAAAAGGCGCACGAGCCCGGGACGATCAAAATCCTGGACGAAATGATCCCGGCGCAGGTCACGCTGATTGAGAAGGCGCGCGACCGCCACCTCGCGCACGGCGGAATCAAGCCGCTCACCAGCGACGGGACCGTCAAAGGGTCCAAACCTCCCCAGGTCGACCCGGCGAAGCCGAAGCGCATCTACGTGAAGCTGATGACGTACAAGGAAAAGTCGACGAACACGGTGAAATGCCGGACCGTCTTCAACGTCGGCGGCCGCGACGTCGATCCGATCGCGCTCAAGGACGTCGCCGGGACGATCACGCCCGTTTTTCACGTCAAGTCGGTCTGGTGGGGGGATTACAAAAAGAACCCCTTCGCCGGCGGGATTCAAATCAAACTTTCTGAGGCCACGTTTGTGACGAAAACATTCGGCCCGCCCCGCTTCATGAAGTCGGCGGCGCCGACAGGCGTCCTCCCGGAAGTCTCGGAGGACTCCGACTCGGACCTCGCCGCGGACGACCCGCCCGACCAAAAAGAAATGCTCGCCGGCGTCGCGCCGGACGGGGGCGACGACGAGCCACCCGCGGCGTCGCCGACCAGACAGGTCCCGGCGATCTCGCCGCCCCCCGCCAAACGCGCGCCCCCAAAATCGCGAGCTCGAACAGGAGGCCGCGCCAAAAAGAAGGTCCAAACGGTCCGGAGATCGTAGCACCCAGCTCCACATTCTCTTCTCGCGGCAACGCGAGAAGAGCCACTCTGGTGAGAGACCTCGAGGTCGATTTGGCGCACGCGACACTTTAATATGTCGCGGCCATTTGCGTCGACGCGCGGAGAGAGAAAAATGTTGGCAAAGAGAAACGGATGCATTCGACGCGCGCGCCCCACTCGCCGGCCGGATACCCGCCGCTGCGACCGTTCGTCCGCTGGCTCCTTGCGCCGCTCGGCCTCTCGGCAAAAACTCTCGACGTGCTGACAGACGAGGCGGGGATGCGCGTGTTTCAGCGCGCGTTCACGCACCAGTCGGTCGACCCGCGGTGCGACCACAACTACGAACGTCTCGAATGGGTCGGCGACACGCTGGTGAACGACGCCGTCGCCTCGTACGTGTACCGCAAGTATCCGTGGACGCACGGATGGATGACCCTCATCAAACACCGCATCATCCAGACCAAAGGGCTGGGCCGATTTGCCCAGAACCTCCAGTTTCTCCCGCACATCCGCGTCAGCGCCGCGAAGCTGCGGCAGATCAAAACCACTGAAAAATATCGTCTCAGACTCCTCGAAGACGTGTTCGAGGCCTTTATCGGCGCTTGCCGCGAGGTGTTCGTCGCGAAGGGGGGCGCTCTCTGCGCGACGGCGCGGCCGCGGGCGGGCGCGATGATGGGGACCGCGCTCGTCGGAGAGCTCCTGTTCCAGTACCTCGACGCGCCCAACCTGATTACCGTCGCGTCCGATTGGGAGGCGGTCAAAGACGCGAAGTCGCGCGCCAAGGAGCTGTACTCGCGGCTCGGCTGGCCTGAGCTCCCCACGGTCCTCAAGGCGCGCAAAAGAGGAAACAACTTTTTCGAAGCGGTCCTTCCAGCCTTTCCGCGCGAGCGAAGAGGGGCGGCCGTCGTCTACACGGCGACCGGCGCGACGATCGCTGAAGCTGAACGGGCAGTCGCGTGGAAGGCCATGGACGATCTCACGCGCAACTACGGCCTGAAAGAGTCGATCCCGCCCCATCGGGCCGACTCGAAACCTGAGAAGATGTGAGGGGACACTTCTTTCCTTTTCCGTCCACGAAAAGGGAAAACACGTTGCCGATCAGTAGAGCTTCTCGGCAACGTCAAACGTGACATTGAACGGCGGTTCGCGGTCGAACTGCAAGGAAAAATCCGTAAATGGGTACGCGGTCGGGCCGACCTCGCCGACGATTAGATCGCGCAGCCCAGACGGAGCACCACCGACTCGTCCGAGCTCACGGCCGGCGCTGCCGCTGCAGCGGTTGGCAAACAGCGCGGCCGGTGCGTTGACGGCCGCGGCGTACCCGTGCGCAAAGAAAGGATGGGACGTAATGTTGCACGTCGACGTCGGAAGCCGCAGCGTGACGCGCGAAGGGAGGTCCACGCGCGTCGTGCCTTGGGACATCGCGGTGAAGAATTCAAGTGCGGTTTCGCTCTCTTGTACGATTCGGGTTTCGCTGTCCGCCATCAAGTACTCGGCAGACGCTTCGAGGACAAGCTCGTCGGGCGAGGCGCCGGTCAGAACAAGACAGGTGGTTGCGAAGGCAGGGATCGGGATAAAATCCGGAAGGCATTCCCTGCCCGGCAGCACCTCGACTTCGAACGTGCCGTGCCCCGGCAAACTGGTCACCAGTTTCGCGCCTGCGATGGAAGCGTGGGGTTGGAGAATGATTTTCCGCACCGCGTCTGCGGTGCGAAGAAGCTGAAACGCCACGTCGCAAAGGCCATCGGCCCTCACCAAGGTCTCGGCCCTGCGGCGGACCTGCAAAGGCCGGCGAGCAGATACCGCACTGTTGTGCCGGGCGACGTGTTCGAACATTTTCGAAGTGGGGTCGTTGGGGGCGAGGGCGACAAGGACTGGGTCGACACTTTTGTAGTCCATTGGCGTGTCTGGCGCGTTTTCTTAAGAGACTTTTTTTTCGAAGGACTCAGCGGCAGCAGCGCCGCGCCGCGGTCCGCGCCCAGAAGTGCGACCCGCACCGCCCGCTGCGGCGTCGGACGACCCACATGTGGCGGTCGCGCCCTCGCTGGCGCCGGCCGAGCCGCGCACAGCCGGCGCAAATCCCGTACCCTTTCGGGGACGGCTCCGTCCCTTTGTAGTATTTTTTCCGACTGCAGTGGCAATTCAGGCACCGAGGCATGCTTTTTAAGTACACTGTTTTTTTTCGAGTTGTTAAAAAAGCGCTTTTTGGCAACTCGAAAAGAAATTTGCCGGCCTTCCCGTTCTGCAAGAGCCAAAAATACTCGCCACCGCGGCTTGTTTGATTTGGCCCTGGCGTCTGGCAGACACATCTTGAAATTTACCCCGGACATTTGTGTCGACGCCGCGTGGAAAAAGGCCGAGACCGCATTGAATCGTCGCGCTCCCGGGCCGCCGGGACTACGAAAACGCGCGTCCTCTGAAAGTTGAACACCCAGTTTGGATGCGACGTGTTGCTGGTGAACACAACCAGACGACAATTCAAGAAGGCGGCGGAATATAATCCTGCCATGCAGAAAATGGCACGGCCCAGTTTTCTGTTTGTGGTGCTTGCGGTCTTTGCGGTGGCTGCGTTTGCGATGGCATGCCGCCCCGGCAAGCGCGAATCTCCGGAGGGATTGCGTATGTTTCCACGGGGGATCCGGGCGGCGCCGCCCTGCGTCGACCATCGCCCCCCCCGGACCGTCACCGGCTCGCGCCGATACTCGCCGTGGGGGGCACCGTTCTTCCGCGGCCTGCGAAATGAACACCGCGTGTCGACGCTCGGCCCCACCGGCGCGTACGCGCACACAATTGATCCGAGGACCGGAAAGTACGTGGCCCCCCACCCGCCGATTTCGCCGGCCGGCGTCTTTCGAAACGCCAAAATGGTGACGTGCGTGTCGTCGCCAGAGTGCGCGTACGGCGTCGACGACGGCAAGTCGTGCGACGTGCCCCACACCGACGCGCTCAGCGCCCCGCTCCCTCCATTTGCTGCAACTGAGTGTCATGCGGAAGGGCGCTGTTACCGCGGCTCGTGCTGCAATTACGACGCCCACCAACTCGCCGTGTGAACGCGCTTCACGGGTGTTCGGAGAATGGGTGGAAAGCTTTTTCGCAGTGGGGGTGTTTTGTGCCGACCCAGTTGAACGCAACGAACTTCTCTGCGCGTTCGAAATCCGCCATCGACTTGAACCGGGGCATTCCGCGCGTCGTTTCGCCGCCGACCGTAAAACTTTCCACCAACATCGCCGAGTATACGCTGTCCTCGCAGCCGTTCTCGGCGTGAACACGCCCTGTGTCGAAAATAATTCCACATCCTGCGCAGTACACACCGGCGTCGAGTTGGTGCTCGGCTCTGCCAGCCCACTCCTCGCACAGCGGACACGTGTAATACTCGGCGGCGGCCGGTGTCTCGACGGCAAACATCGGCTTTCCGCAGCAGCCGCAAGGCGAGCCTGTGGCTGGGATGGGCCCGTAGCGGATCACAATTGGGTCGTCGACGACCACGGTCCCAGACATGTGTTTTTCGACAATGGCCATCAGCGGTGTGCATCTCTAGCATTTTTCTTTCGTGGTTTTTCGAAGGAAAATAAACAATCATGCTACTGCTCGACAAGTTCGCCGACTGGGATTCGAACCCAGGTCCACGCG
>SDBT01021747.1_pt1 | contig 10022 bp, 16 predicted proteins | sample 2277101 | NCBI WGS metagenome assembly SDBT01 (sample SAMN10404973, study PRJNA504765) | marine sediment metagenome | isolation source: marine sediment core GS10_PC15, 103 cmbsf | place: Arctic Ocean: Southern Knipovich Ridge | collected 2010
CGAGGGTGATATGGAGCGGAATTATCAATCACAAATAGACCGATTGCGGGCCGTGATTGCTCGCTTGTTGGCCCGAGTAGCTGAACTTGAAGCACGTATTCCACCGCTTCAATAACTGTACGATTTCGAGGGCACAGCGGACAATGACAGAGGAAGAATTGGCCGAATGGGGCCGTACCGAAAACGTTTCACGGCAAGCTGAAATGGCTACCGTGAACAACCAAATTGAACTAGAGGCCGTTCAAAAAAAAGTGCGTAAGCGACGAAATGCGGTTGGACTGTCTGCTAGCCAAGCTACGTGGTGGGTTAGGGTTGGGCAACGCCTTGATCGTGGCGAAAGTCTCTCTTTCGCCCTGCGAACACGCTGAACTATTTCGAGCCTGATATGGACAAAATTGAAATCTACTGTATGGGGCCGCTGAGTTGTTCTGTGTGTGCCCCCAAGGGAATGGAGCAGTCAGAGATTTTGCGACAGGTCGAGGTCCGCGAGCCATCAGGAACAAGCAATGGCTGGATGATTTCAGATGACAAAATTTTTAAGACCGGCGAGCCAATGCCGAACCAATGTGAGGACGAAGGAAATCGTCAACATTGGTTCGTTGTGGTTTGAACTATTGGGAGCGTTATGTCGAACAAATGGCCGGGCAAAAAACGAACCTATCATGCGGGTCGGAAACGGTGCCGCTACCTAAAGGAAATGCGGAATGAGAATAGGCAACGACACGATGAAACGGCTGGCAATGAAGCTAATCGAGGCACACAGCACACTTCGGGCGAAGGATTACGACCTCGCTCTAAAAAGCCTCAACGACGCTACCGCGATCATCTTGGACGCCTTCATAGAGGGTGAGATGTCGGCGGCACATCAACCCGAGGTCAGGGCATCGAGTTTTTGGTCGTCGGGTAGTTATACGGGCGGTGGCTGTACGTGGGGCGTGATGCCCCTAGCAGCGTGAACGAGTGAACGCTAACCAGGGCACATCGGACGATGAAACCTATTCTCAGATGGCTTTGCTGGGTACGCGGACATAACTGGTCCGGGCACGGCGGCGATTGGATTGCATGTTGGCGGTGCGGTGCCGTCAAGCATTTACGATAGGGAGGGCACAGCGGACGATGTTAGAGGTTACAGAAGACGATATTGGCCGGTTCGTGATTTACATTCCGGGCCACGCGAAGGGCGACCGCAATCATAAAGACTGCGAGCGCGGCTTCATCACTTCATTCAACGACCATTCGGTTTTCGTGCGGTATGGCCTTGGTTCGACAAGCGCCGGGACTGGCCGCCAAGACCTAGAATGGGCATGAACGATAACCAGGGTGAATTGATGCAAAAATTATCGACAGGTGACGACGCCACACTTCGTAATTATCGGAAGCTGGCGACAATGTTTTGGGGGGAGCAGTCCGGGGCCGTTATGTTTTTGGACGGCAAGATTGCCGAAGGCCCGAACGGTGAGAATGAAGAAGTATTGACCGACGAAAGCCAAATTATCAAATTACTGGCATCGTGTTGGCCTTGATGAGGAATGAACAATAACGAGGCCGGATCGGACATGCCAGCAATTTACAAAAAATACGAAGCCGAAGAATTGGCGGGAATCAAATGTGATATTTGCGCCCTCGAAGAAACCAGCGGCATCTACACCTTTGTCGTTCACTACACCTTTGGCTATGGCACGCAGCACGATGGCGATCAGGTTGAAGTTGCCCTGTGCGACCCCTGTCTTATCCAGTTAATCAAAAAGCACGTTCCGGGCGCTACGTGGCGTCCGGGTGTCGCGTAAACCAGGGACAGAGCGACATGAAAGATTGCTTCTATCCGAACTGCCCTTGGCAGGGCATGACAATGGCACCGCAACCGGAGAATTGCCACGTCTGCAATCCTCTGACCTATACCAGCGATCAAACATCAAGCCGCATGACCTGCCCCAAATGCAATGGCGTTGGCACGATCCCAGCAAAGTTCGATGTTGAAGAAAAATGGGGTGCCCTGCACCAAGCGTCATTGACGAACAGTCGCGATAACCAGCCTTTGGAGGACAAAATGGCAGGAATGTTACTAGACGACGAGTTTCGCGCCCTAATCGCCCTTGTCGAAGCGGATACCGCCGAACTGAACGGAGACATAGCACGGGGTAGGGACTGTCTCACCATCATAACCCAGCGCACATACGAGGCATTGCAGGCCGAGCTTGTTGCGCGCGGTATTTTGCCCCGACTCCCACACGAGCCGGAACTCAAACAGCACGTCGCATAAACCAGGGTGAAATGATGCAGATATGGCGGGTGCGATACAGGGAAAGAAACATCAAAATCCCCAACGCCTACACGGACGAATATTTTAAGAATAAAAAACGTGCTGTTGAAAAAGCCGCTGCCATCGAAGAGGCCGACGACAGAATTGAGGCATTTATTTTACCAATTACCGTGTTCGATTAGGAGGCCGAAATGACATACGAAGAAGCGTTCAATAACTACGTTTTCATGCTTGGCGAGGTTCAAAAATTAGCTCCCGACGACGAGTTGCCCGGATTGAAAGCCGCCGAACATATGGCGCGAGCCGCCTTGGCTGACGTGGATCAAGACTGAACTATTACGAGGGCACAGATGACAAATTGTCCACAGTGCGGAACGGAAATAGCAACGGGCGGCTGTCCGAATTGGGCCTGTCCCGGTAAGCGCGTTTCAATCCCGCGAGACGAACATTATACGCCGTGGGTGTGTCCGGTGTGCGGACGGGTTTACACGACGCGGATTGCTGAATGCCGTTCCTGCAACGACAAGATCGACGCCGTTGAACGGGCGTCGTCACTGACGAGGGTTTCTATTTGACTATCATCTATTCACCATGGGATATTTAGCTCCCCAATAAGGGAGATCGCCTTGCAGGCCGAAGACCTTGGTGAGTACCTAAATCGCATCCCGGAACTTCCAGCCAACAAGCAGGAAGAACTTCTGGTGCTTTTCGATGAACTGCAACAGGCACGTAGTCACGAGAAGACAGAGATCGCCCGCGACGATTTCCTTGAATTCACCAAGATTGTCTGGCCCGAGTTCATCGGCGGCAGACATCACAAGATTATGGCCGAGGCATTCGAGCGCGTGGTCAAGGGTGAGTGCAAGCGCCTGATCATCAACATGCCACCGCGCCACACCAAGTCGGAGTTTGCCAGCTTCCTGCTACCCGCTTGGTTCCTCGGAAAGTACCCCAACAAGAAAGTCATTCAGTCAGCCAACACCGCCGATCTTGCGGTTGGTTTCGGGCGTCGGGTTCGTAACCTCGTCAGTGACGACGAAAACTATGCGGCAATTTTCCCCGGTATGAAGCTGGCTAAGGATAGTCAGTCTGCCGGGCACTGGCATGTCAATCGGGCGGGTGAGTATTTTGCTATCGGTGTCCACGGTAAGGTTGCCGGGCGCGGTGCCGATCTGTTTATCATCGATGATCCTCACTCCGAGCAGGAAGCCATGCTCGCCGAGCGTAACCCCGAAATATACGACAACGTATATCGTTGGTATATGTCCGGGCCTCGCCAGCGGCTCCAGCCTGATGCCTCGATCATCATTGTGATGACCCGCTGGTCGAAGCGTGATCTTACCGGGCGCAATATCAAATCGATGATTGAGCGCGAGGGTGATGGTGACGAGTGGGAGATCATCGAGCTTCCAGCCCTGATCAATGAAAACGAGGAAGACGAGAAACCGATCTGGCCTGAATTCTGGAGCTACAAGGAATTGGTAGCGACCCGAAACGAGCTACCGATCCCCAAGTGGCAGGCTCAGTATCAGCAGAAACCGACTTCCGAAGAGGGTGCCATCATCAAACGCGAGTGGTGGCAGGATTGGACCGAGAAAGAAGTGCCGCCGTGTGATTTCGTTATTCAGTCTTGGGATACCGCGTTCCTGAAAACCGAACGGGCGAACTATTCAGCTTGCACCACATGGGGTATATTCACTCGTGAGGACAAGAAGACCGGGAAGCGAACCCCTAATATTTTGTTGCTCGATGCCTACAAGGCGCGGTTGGAGTTTCCCGATCTTAAGCGCATAGCTTACCAGCTATACAAGGAGTGGGAACCTGATGCGTTCATCATCGAAGCGAGAGCGTCGGGTGCTCCCTTGATCTTCGAGTTACGTGCGATGGGTATTCCGGTGCAGGAGTTCACCCCGGCGCGTGGTAAGCGAGGAATGCCGAACGACAAGATCGCTCGTGCCAATTCAATCACCGATATTTTTGCGTCGGGTTTTGTCTGGGCACCACCGACCCGGTGGGCTGAAGAGGTCATCGAAGAGTGTGCATCCTTCCCCTCGGGTGAGCAGGACGATTACGTGGATAGCACGACACAGGCAATGATGCGGTTTCGTCAGGGTGGTTTCATTCAGCTATACGATGACTGGGAAGACGAAGAGGAAGACTTTCTTCTGCATCGGCGGCAAGGAGCTTATTACTAATGGCAACCAACGTAGACAAGGCTCTTGAACCCGGGTTACTCGGTGATGGAGATATCGAAATCGAGATCGATGTCGAGGCCGAGGACGATGGTGTTCTGGTGGATTTCTCCGACCCCGGAAAAGAGGAAACCCCCTTCAATGCCAACCTCGCCGAGGTCATCGAAGCCGATGAGTTACTGAAAATTTCCAGCCAGATACTTGAATATACACTGGCGGATAAAAGAGCACGTAAGGAGTGGGAAAAGGCACTGGAGAAGGGCCTCGATTTCCTTGGGCTGAAGATCGAGGAACGAACCCAGCCATGGCCCGGTGCCTCGGGGGTGTTCCATCCGATGCTGATCGAGGCCGTGATAGCGTTTCAGTCGCAATCGATGATGGAGTTATGGCCTGCTTCGGGGCCGGTCAAGGTACAGGCGATTGGGACAATATCGGAAGATTTGGAGAAGCAGTCGCTGCGCGTTGCCGCCGACATGAACTACATCACCGTCGAAAAGATGCGGGACTACCGACCCGAGACCGAACGTCTGTTGTTTAACCTGCCGCTCGCCGGGTCTGCCTTTCGGAAGCTTTATTTCGATCCGGTCCTGAAGGTACCGAGGGCGGCGTTTGTCGCTGCACAGGATTTCCTCGCGCCCTACGGTGCGACCGATCTCCATACGTGCGACCGGTACACCCACGTCATGAAGAAGACCGAATACGAAATGGAGAAGCTACAGAAGGCTGGTTTTTATCTCGATATCGATATCGGCACGCCAACCCCGAAGTACGAAGAGGTCCAGCAGAAGATCGACAAGCTGGTTGGTGAGACCCCGCAGGTCGAGCACGACGACCGGCATACCATTTTGGAATGTCATGTTTATTACGAGGTACCCGGGTTTCATGAGGACGAGGGACCGTTGCCGTATGTGATCAGTGTCCATCGTGACAGTGGCGACGTTCTTGCGGTCTATCGGAACTGGAAAGAGGCCGATCCCGATCAGAAGAAGCGCCTGTGGTTTGCCCACCACCAGTACATGCCGGGGTTTGGTTTCTACGGAATTGGTCTGATCCATCTTCTTGGCGGATTGTCGCGTTCAGCCACATCAATCATGCGCCAGCTAATAGATGCTGGCACTCTGTCCAATCTACCCGCTGGCCTCAAGTCACGTGGTCTCAGGATCAAGGGTGACGATACACCCCTGATGCCGGGTGAATTCCGCGATGTGGATATTCCCGGTGGTGCGATCAAGGACAACATCACCTTCCTACCCTACAAGGAACCATCGGCGGTTCTCTTTGCACTACTCGGTAATGTCGTTGAGGAAGGCAGACGCATTGGCTCGATGGCCGATGTCAAAGCCAGCGACATGAGCAACCAAGCGCCGGTTGGTTCGACCTTGGCGATCATCGAGCGGTCGATGAAGGTGATGAGTGCAGTACAGGCACGCCTACATTCCTCGATGCGCGACGAGTTCAGAATTCTTGCTGAGTTAATTCGTGACTTCATGCCGGAGGAATATCCCTACGAGGTTCCCCCGGGCGCGACCCGCAAGTCGGACTACGATGACAGGGTAGATATTCTACCGGTGTCCAATCCCAATGCAACAACCATGGCGCAGCGGATCATGCAACATCAGGCAGCGTTGCAACTGGCGTCCACCCAGCCAGAGATTTACGACAGCCGAAGGCTGCACAAACGGATGCTCTATGCGTTGGGTATGGAAGACACCGACGAGATCATCCCGAATGATGAGGACATTCCCAATCAGGACCCGATCACCGAGAACATGAGTATTATCAAGGGTGAGCCGGTCAAGGTGTACCCGGAACAGGATCACGAAGCCCACATCATGGCGCACATGTCGGCGATCCAAGACCCCAAGATAGGGGAACTTTTGGCCCAGTCACCGCAGAAAGACGCTATCTTTGGTGCGGCGTCGGCGCATGTGCAGGCGCATGTAGCCTACAAGTACCGTAGGGATATCGAGAAACAGCTTGGTTTCGATCTACCTGCACTGGACGAAGAGTTGCCGCCAGAGGTCGAGCGCGAGATTTCTCGTTTGACCGCACCCGCCGCCGAAAAGGTTCTTGGCAAGGCTCGTGCCGAGGAAGAGCAGAAGCGTATTCAGGAGCAAATGCAGGACCCGATGATCCAGCTTCGTTTGGAAGAGCTTCGCATCAAGGCCGATGATGTCGAGCGCAGGAAGGCTGCCGATACGGGACGTGTCGAGCAGCAGGAAGCAGACCGCGAGAGCAAGGAGCGCATCGAAGGCGCGAAGGTTGGCGCGGGTCTGGCCGAGGCGGCACTGGAAAGCGAACAGGCCGACAAGGACCGTTCCTCGAAAGAACTTCTGAAGGGTGCCGAGCTTGGTGTCGATCTTGCCGAAGACGCGGCAAACCAGTTAACCAAGCAACGAGAACAAAAAGAAAATACTTGACGAACAAGGTGATCTATGGCCGATAATCATTCACCGCTGGATGTTCTTCGTAAACGTATTCGTGACCGAATGAATGATTTAGCTGATCATGTATCCGGTGGTGGGTGCATGATTGCCTCAGACGCTAGTCTGACAGCGATGGAATACGCCGGAGTTATTGGCAACATCAAAGGATTAGCCGAGGCGGAAAGAGAGCTTCTTGATCTTGCAAAGGAGATGGAAGTTGACGAAGACGAAGAGGGACCGTGACCCCTTAAACACGTGCATGAGGACCAAACGATGAGTGTTGCAGAAGTTGTTTCGTCAGACAAACAAGAAAAAAGCAAAGCAACCGAACTTCCCAAACCGACCGGATATCATATTCTGGTTGCCATCCCAGAACGTGAAGAGACCACCGAGGGCGGTGTGTATAAGCCCGACAACGTGGTCGATCAGGAACAGACCGCCACCATTGTAGGTTTCGTTCTTTCTCTGGGACCGGACTGTTACAACGACAAGAAGCGATTTCCCAGTGGTCCTTGGTGCAAGGAGGGCGACTTCGTTTTGTTTCGTGCCTTCTCCGGCACCCGGATCAAAATTCATGGCAAGGAGTTTCGTCTCGTCAACGACGATACCGTCGAGGCCGTGGTAGATGATCCGCGTGGTTACGAGAGGGCATAATGGCTGAAGTCCTGCACAAGAGCGTGCCCCAAGAAGACTTCATGGAGGACAAGGAAACCCTTTTCCCGGAACCCGAGGGTACCAGTGAGGTCAAGGGTGAAGATGTTGCCATCGAGATAGTCGATGACACTCCCCCGGAAGATCAAGGCAAGCCCGCTGTTGCAATCGAAGAGCCGCTTTCCGAAGAGATAAGCGACGAAGAGTTGGCTGGTTATTCCCAGAACGTCCAGAAACGTATCAAGCAACTCACCTACGAATTCCATACCGAGCGCCGCACCCGCGAGACCGCCGAACGCCAGAACAGCGAAGCTATCAGATACGCTCAGGCTGTTTCCGATGAAAACAAACAGCTACGCCAGACCTTGGATATGGCCAACAACACAGTGTTGGAAGCCATCGAGGGCCGGTCCAATGCTGAATTGGAAACGGCACGCAAGGAGTTTCGCGAGGCTTCTGAACAAGCAGACACCGACAAGATGCTGGCCGCGCAGGAAAAGCTCACCAGTGTCATTGCCGAAATGAAAACCAGACCTTCGCCGCGTCCCCAAACGAGCGAAGACGAGGGGCAGGTCCCGACTATCTCTCCAACCCAGCCTGCCCCTCAACCTTATGTTGATCCACTTCAAAATCCACCAATTACGCCGCGCGAGCATACTTGGCTTGACGCAAATCGTGACTGGTTTCACAACGACCCCGAGATGACTTCGTTCGCTTACGGGGTCCACCAAAAACTTATCCAAGAAAGCGGACTACACCCACGCCGTGACGCGGATCGATACTACGAGAGTGTTGACCAGCGAATGCGTGAAGTGTTTCCTGATTTTTTCTCTTCCCGGGAAAAGGGACAAGCCTTGGTTCCAACACAGACCAAGGTAGATACGCCCGGAAAAGAGCCACCGGCAACCGTGGTCGCGCCGGTAACCCGAACGGGTTCCTCCCCACGCAAGGTACGTTTGTCCCAGACACAGGTTTCTCTCGCCAAGAGGCTTGGTCTTACAACTGAGCAGTATGCTCAACAAGTCCTTAAGGAAAGGATGGCCGCAGATGGCTGATGGGCGCACCCGATATCTTGATCCATGGGATGAGACTGACGAACGTCTCCCCCGGGAACTGGAGAACCGGGACAATTTCGCACGTGATGAAAGATGGGCACCTCCGGGTGTTCTGCCGGAACCTGACCCGCGACCGGGTTGGGATCATCGGTGGGTCAGGGTTTCGATTGTAGGAAAACCTGACAACCGGAATGTTTCAATGCGGTTTCGTGAAGGTTGGGAGCCGGTCAAGTCCAGTGACTACCCAGAAATGCTGGGTATCTCCGATCTCGGTGGACGTTTCACCGATGGGGGCCACATCGAAATAGGTGGTCTGGTCTTGTGTCGTATCCCAACAGAGACCGTGAAACAGCGGCGGGGCTACTACGACAATCTCGCCAAGAGGCAGATGGAAGGGGTCGATGAAAGTTACATGCGCGAAAGTGATCACCGTATGCCGATGCTGAAAACAGAACGGTCTACGCGCACCACCTTTGGCCGTGAAGAAGGAAACTACTGAGCGGCTTAACCCTTAAGGAAGGACCAGACCATGCCTAATACAAATGGCACATGGGGTCTTCGTCCTCTGTCAATGCTGGGTTCGGCTCCGAATAGTATGGGGCTGACCGAGTATGAGATCGCGGTGGCTAACACCAACGCGCTCTTCCAAGGTGAGCTTGTTATCCCATTGGGAACCGGCTTCATCGATGAGCCACAGGCGGCAACAGGAGGCACGGTGAGTTTCCTCGGTGTCTTCTGGGGCTGTCAGTATGTCTCCTTGGTGACAGGGCAGACGATCATGGCGAACACGTGGCCCGGCTCAGGAGCCGACACCAATTTCCCGGTCAAGGCGTTCGTTTATGATAACCCCAACCAACTGTTCGTGATTGCGACCGACGCAACATGGACCAGCGAAGCGACGGCACGAGCGCACATTTTCTCGAATGCTGCACTCATAAACGCCGATGCCGGTGTGACTGCGACAGGTATGTCAACTTGCACCCTCGATACCACCACTCCTGCAACGACCAACACGTTCGCGTTGCGGATCATGGGTTGGGTGGATGACCCAAGCAACCTTGATTTCACGGCTGCTGGTATCGGTGTCATCGTTCGTATCAACAACCACTTCCATGCACCGACTGGCTCGATTTCGGCTGGTACGGTGTCCACAACCGGCGCTTAGGAGGGATTGAGCTATGGCTATCTCAAGATCGCAATTACTCAAAGAACTCCTGCCGGGACTGAACGCTTTGTTCGGGCTGGAGTACAACAAGTACGACGAAGAGCACGCCGAAATCTATGCGACGGAAACTTCCGAACGGTCGTTCGAGGAAGAGACCAAACTCGCCGGGTTCGGTGCTGCGCCGGTCAAAGCTGAAGGCCAAGGTCTTCATTATGACAGCGCGGGTGAAAGTTTCACGCAACGTTATGTACACGAAACCATCGCCATGGACTT
>SDBT01021748.1_pt1 | contig 10022 bp, 17 predicted proteins | sample 2277101 | NCBI WGS metagenome assembly SDBT01 (sample SAMN10404973, study PRJNA504765) | marine sediment metagenome | isolation source: marine sediment core GS10_PC15, 103 cmbsf | place: Arctic Ocean: Southern Knipovich Ridge | collected 2010
ATCAGGTTTCCTTATACCTTTTTGCGTCCGGCTCCATGCTGTGATGGGACATGAGTTTATCGCTAGTAGCGATACTTATGTTCCTTCCCTCTGTGATATATCCTTAGCTTTAGCTCTTACATCAACCTTACATCTTGGCCGAACCGATATGACAAGAGAAACCCCCATAACTCCTGGTCAACAAGCCTACTTGGACATTAAGAGCGGTAAGAAACTAACCCATGAACAGAAAATCCTTCTAGGCATTAAACGACCACGAAATAAAAAGCGTAAATACCGTGTATCTAATAACATCATTAGAAAACTCTATTATACAAGGTTCTAAACCTATGAACATACAGTCCCTGATTCAAGACCTAGCAATATACTCTGGGGTATCCGTACGAGTGGATTGCCCTTCATGTGGTAGATCAAACACCCTATCGATTACCAATGAGAATGGTACAGTCTCTTGGAATTGCTTCTCTGCATCATGTAATAGTAGGGGTACTACATCTGTATCAAGATCAGCTGCGGAGATTAAGTCTGTATTCTCATTAGATAATGCGGATAACAGTGCTATTTCACCTAATTTTACCCTACCTCCTTATTTCACCTCATTCCTCACTAGTCAACGTGCAACCAATTATGTGCAGAGTAATAATTGCCTGGATGCTTATTCTTCCAGGATGGTGGATATACGACTGGATCCCAGGATGCAACGTGTTGTATTCATGGTTAAGAAAGGCCATAAGATCGTTGATGCGGTAGGTAGGGCATTAGACCATGGGGCTGTTCCTAAATGGTATCGATATGGCTCTTCCTTGTATCCATTTATCTGTGGGCCTAATACAATTACTGTTACAACTAAATATAGTAGTGAAGCCCACTTTTACAACAAAACTAATAATAATAACATAGCTGTGATAGTAGAGGATGCTGCTAGTGCTTGTGCTGTAGCTGCTACTAAACAATACACTGGTGTTGCATTATTGGGTACTACTCTTCAGGAAACATTCATTCAACCATTACTGGAGTATGATAAAGTAATTATCGCATTAGATCCAGACGCCTCTCATAAGGCAATACAATTACACCGCCAATTATCCTTCTATACAAGGTGTGAGGTAAGGATGCTAGAGGATGATCTAAAATACTTCACTCCAGATGAAATTATTTATACCTTATCTGATTTCCTCCCTTGTAATCCCTCCTTCTAATCCCCATATATGATATAAGATTGGATTATGGTATGTGTAATATATCATGACAATTAAAGAGATAATAGCTGCGATCTTTATCGTACCTGTATTGGTAACATCTTTTGCTACTTTAGGATGGTATCTTTATGTGGTAGTTTTGATCTTAATGTCTTAGATATACGTAACATGTATCTAAGTGCTGTATATACACACCAATGTGTTACAAGGAGCTTAAAATGGCTACTACCATAGACATGGAAGATGTCTGTAAGCGTATGTCCCTGGCAGTTGTAAATGAGTTGACAAAAGCCGCTGAGCCCTTTATTAAAGATGTTTTATCTGAAATTGAAACTCAGCTACGTAAACGGGTAGGAGAAATGGTAGTAAACACCATTAACTCTAACTACGAAATGGAACGATTGGGCACTAACCTAATAATTAAGGTAAAGTTAAATGGATAATGCAGAGCATAAATTAATCAAACTGTTACTTAAACGAAACTTCTATCAGGAGAATAAGCACCGTGTTGTACGAGAGATGTTCCCAGGAGGTTTGGCCAGTATCTACGACACCTTGAAAGAGGGGCATATTAGGTATAATAGGGATTTAAAAACTGATGAACTCAAGGCTCTGCATTGGACATTAAATCCAACATTAACCAGAGCAGCACGTAACAACATCCATGAGCTAATCTTTAATGTGGATGACGATGAAACCTATGGTGAAGACCTTGGTAAGGATGTACTGACCCATTTGTGGAGGGTTGAAGTCTTTAGGCAGCTAGGAGAGCAGGCCATCGATGGTATGAATGGAAAGCATACAACACTAAATGGTCTGATCCGTATCATCGAATCACATGGGGAAGACTTCCTGCCGATAGAGGATGTTGTAGAGATTGACAATGATCTTGATGCCATATTTGATGCTGTAGCAGCTAGAAACTGTTGGAAATTTAATTTACCTGCATTACACAGACGTATTCCTGGGGGATCTGGTGGTGACTTCATGATTATCTTCGCCAGACCAGAGGCCGGTAAAACAGCCTTCCATGTTAGCCTATCGTGTGGCCCTGATGGCTTCTGTTCACAAGGAGCTAAGGTCGTACTGATGGCTAATGAGGAGCCTGGAGTTAGAACCCTAGTACGTGCTGTCAGTTCTTGGACCGGCATGACAGCAGATATCATAAAGGAGAATATTAATGCGGTAAGATCAACGTGGAGTGCAATACGACACAACTACCATGTGATTGATAATGTTGATATGACCATTGAAAGGCTTGATGCCTATTGTAAGCGTCATAAACCCAACATATTAATCATCGATCAACTAGATAAGATACACGTACAGGGTAGTTTTGCCCGTGTAGATCAAAGATTACGTGAGGTATACCGTCAGGCCCGTGAAATTGCAAAGCGGCACGATGTCTTTGTTATTGGAATATCGCAAGCCAGTGCCGAAGCCGAGGGGAAGACGATCCTTACGTACTCAATGATGGAAGAGAGTAAGACAGGTAAAGCAGCCGAAGCAGATATCATCTTAGGAATTGGTAAGAAGTCTGCAGAGGAGGCTATGGGTAAAAATGACGACAACGATCCGTTAAGGTACTTGACTGTATCAAAGAACAAGATCAATGGCGCTCACTTCCATAGCTTAATTGTTGTACTGGAACATGAGATAAGTCAGTTCCATGATTAAGGGAGATTAAGATGAATAAGCTCATAATAAATGCAGCAATTATCCTTTTCTTTGGGCTCGTAGCATATATTGCAGGATCAGAGTTAATAAAGTATGTAATAACAATGACTGGAGAATAAGATGAGAAATTGGATGATATTTTATGCTACTTGCATGTTCGTTATACTGGTTTCAACCATGCTTGTTTCATTCGACACCCATAATATGTTACTAGAAATGAATGGAAGGTAATCATGACACAATCAGACAAAATGTTCGCATGGATTATAGGTCCACTTGCCTTATCCGTAGCAGTATTTATTCTATCAGCAGCATACCATATTGTAACAAAAGGTGTATGCCCGACATGACAGACCAACCAGATATCACATTTACCCGCACTTTAGGTGTCAGAGAGGATACTGAGTACTTCATCATTCACTGTGCTGCCACCACCAAGAGCATGGACATTGGGGCTAATGAGATCCATAAGTGGCACCTTGCCCGTGGCTGGGCTGGTATTGGGTATCATTATGTGGTCCGACGTAACGGTATCATTGAAGAAGGTAGACCGGTGGATACAGTAGGTGCTCATTGTAAGGGTGAGAACAGCCACAGCATTGGTATATGCATGGTAGGTGGGTCCAAGAAAGAGAATGGTAAGATGGTGACGGATAATAACTTCACTGAGGATCAATTCCATTCCCTATCATTCCTCATTGATCACCTGGATACCTTGTATGAAAACTGTGAGGTACGCGGCCATTCGTTCTTTAACCCAAACAAAGATTGCCCGTCCTTTAATGTAACAAACTGGGTGGATGATAAGATAGCTACTGACAATGGTCGTGTGGAGTGCCTGGAGATTGTCTACAACAAGATGAAAGCCTACCCTGACACAAGTGAGGTATATACTGTGTTGAGGAAGGTACTGGATGAAATTGGGGAATTGAAATGACAAATAGATCCTCTGATGGGTTTGTGAAACGGGTCTTATTGCGTCAGGAGACCATCAAGCAGTTTCGTGAGTTGGATGATCCCACTAAGCTGGTGCCATTAGCAGCAACGTGCCTGCATGACCTGTACCCTGAGGTAGATAAGATGGAGATTCTGTTTGCTTGTAGGGAGGCCCTTAACCGTTTGGTTGATGATGTTATCATTAATCGGAAGCAGCCTATTAGGGACATTCATGATGCCTGGATGAAGGATCTTAAAGAATGAGGTGGATTACACAGAAAGAGGCTAAGGACTTACAAAAGGCTTTAATAGAGAGAAATTCCCTTTTAATAAGGTATAGTAAATGTGTTGACAACATGGCTGATCTGGTTCAGGATACAGAAGCCTCAATAAAAGCGTTCAGGGAGAGGGATGATACGTAGTGGCTACAGCAAGGGGATTGATTTTGGAAATATCCACATTAGAACTTGGTATGATTCACCATATACTTAACCAACAGACCCGACTTAATCACAGAAATGATGAAGAATGGAATGCCTCTGTGGATTTTGTTCATCTGTTAGAGAGTATGCAGTTTGGGGAGCCTAAGAATTATGACTAAAGTTGATAAGGGGTTTAAGAAATACTACGAGAGTAAGTATTGGGCTTGGCCTGGGCAGGAGGGGGAACAATATAACATCATCTTCAAGAATCTGTGTGACACATTTGCAGAGTATGTGGATCATGTTGTTGAGACTGAGTTGAAGCATCCTAAGTATTATGTTGAACCTAAATACGGGCCTATTGATGTTAAACCTAACTACAGGCCTGTTGATAGGACCCTCAATGAGATAGCTAGACAAAAGAAAAATATCAGTCGGGATGGATCTGCTCCTATAGATGATGACCTAAAGAAATGTAAATCCGATAACCCTAACAGAATGTGTGAGAAATGTAACTGCTGGAAACACACAAGGATGATGTGCTCATGACTGATATAAAGTGGTCAGAACATAAGTGCTTTAGGCATATTTGGGTTGAGGTAGAGGAGGATATTAAGGGCGATAAAAAACACTGTAAGATGTGTGGTATGAAGTACACAGACTATTTTAAAAGTATGCGAAACACGGGGGCCGTTTGGTAAAGGATAAAGACAATGACTGACATTGTAGAACGGCTTAAACTTGCAGCAGAAGAAAGCTGTGGACATGAATGGCCTGAACTAAATGAGGCTGCAGAGGAAATAGAAAAGCTGCGTGAGGCACTCAAGAACAGGTGGGATTGGCCGCTGGATGATGGTATAAGGTTTAGGATACCCAAATGATAACCGTACTTGATGTAGAGAACAGCACCACCCTTAAGTCTAAGGGCAAGATAGATATGTCTCCCTACAATCCTAATAATAAACTGGTGTCTGTTGGGTATTGCAACATATCAGTTACTCTTGGTGGTGATGAACATGATTTTATTTCTCATGAGGAGTATGTGTTCTTCTTCCATAATGAGTTGTTACACCCATTCAATTCAGCAGCTAACACCCTTAAATTACAGCACATGTTATCTCATACCACACTCCTAGTAGGGCACAACATCAAGTACGATCTAGCATGGCTGCAGGAGTCAGGCTTCACCTATGATGGTAAGGTATATGACACCAAGATTGGTGAGTTCGTTCTCTTGAGAGGCCTTAAGTATCCCACTGACCTACTATCTGTATCCATTAGACGTGGATGTCAGCCCAAGAAGTCCGACCTTACGAAGGACTACCTCAAGAAGGGTATTGGATTTGAGGCTATGCCCATAGAGATTGTGGAGGAGTATGGCCGAGGAGATGTTTACACTACTGCGGAGATTTATTTAGATCAGTTACGTCAATATTCCATAGACAGTAACTCTGGCTTAATCAACACCAGAGATATGATGAATGAGTTCTGTGTGGTGCTGACTGGTATGGAGCGTAATGGTATCTGCATTGATCTGGAGGCTCTTGCAGATGTTAAGCTTGAGTATGAGGTTGAACAGGCTGACCTACAGCGTTCTCTTGGAGAGCTTACAGCACACGTCATGGGAGACACCCCAATAAACCTTGCCAGTCCAGAGCAGCTATCCAGTGTCATTTATTCTCGTAAGATAAAGGATAAATCACAATGGGTTAAGACGTTCAATATTGGTTTAGATGCCCGTGGTAAGAAGCTACGTAAGCCCAACATGAGCAAAGACAAGTTCGTAAAGACTGTGAAGAGCCAAACTACAGTACTCCGTAAGACTAGGGCATTTCAGTGTAGTACTTGTAAAGGATCAGGTAGAACATTCAAGGTAAAGATGGATGGTACTAAGTATAAGGTAGGTAACCACTGTGTTGATTGTGGTGGGGGTGGCCTTATATACAGGGATCTGCAACAAATAGCAGGACTTAAGATGACCCCTGATGGATCCGGAGATGTATCTATAGGCGGGTTTGTCACAGATAAAACATCCCTTACCGCTCTACTACATCAGGCTAGGAGGAAGAATAATGATATAGCTATTGAGTTCCTTCGTGCCATCATGAGGCTCAATGCTATTGATACGTATTTGTCTACTTATGTAGGAGGAATTGAACGTGGCGTCCAAGCCGACAGAATACTCCACCCCCGCTTTAATCAAACAGTGGCGTCTACTGCAAGACTATCTAGCAGCGACCCCAATTTCCAAAATCAGCCTAGAGGCCTCACTTTCCCGGTCAGACGTACAATTATTTCTCGATTTAATGGAGGATCAATCCTTGAGGGGGACTACGCACAGCTAGAATTTAGAGAGGCTGGAGAACTGTCCGGGTGCCCTGCTGTAAAGGATGCCATTGAAGAGGATGTAGACGTGCATTCAGCTACAGCTAAGATTATGACTGATGCTGGACAACTTACTAATAGACAGGATGCTAAGGCACACACGTTTAAGCCCCTGTACGGTGGATCCTTTGGCACTATGGCTGAGATGGTCTACTACAAGGCATTCCTCACTGACATGTACCCAGGGGTTGCTGAGTGGCATAAGAAGCTAATAGACGAGGTGTGCCGGTACAAGGTATTAACCCTACCCACAGGACGACAGTACGCCTTCCCTGATGTTGAGAGAACAAAGTGGGGATGTACCTTTGCCACCCAAATTAAGAACTATCCAGTGCAGGGGTTCGCCACAGCCGACATTGTGCCTATAGCCAATATTTTAATGGCTAAGTCAATGAAGCAAAAGAAGGTTAAGAGTTTGTTAATTAACACAGTACATGATTCCCTTGTAGTGGACGTGTATCCCACTGAGGAGAGACTTATGTCACAGTTAATGGCTAAGGCCATGTTGGATGTTGTGCATGAATTGAAGTTCAGATACAACATCACATTAGTCATTCCCCTGGCTGTGGAATTAAAACTTGGCCCAAATTGGCTAGATCAAAAAGAAATCTTGACAGCAGACACAAAGGGTGGTATATCTTACACAGAAGAACATGAGAGGTTAGTAGCATGACCTTAGATGAACGAAAAACCTTTCTGTATTGGCTTGCTAGAGGCTATCATCCACAAATGGAACCAGAGAGTGTTGCATATTTGTTAGATCACTTTGGCAGAGCTATGATTAAATCTAATATAAAGACCTTTGTACCAGAGGATTTGTTAGATGCCAAATAAACTTAACCTACAGCCATATGACCCTAGATGGGGTAAGGTCTACTCCGAAGGTCAGGACATCCCAAAGGGTAAGAAGGTAGGGGATGCTAGATTTCCCATGAAATGGGGTAGAGGGGTATTCCTATATCAGGATGTTGATAGGGATAATGAAATCTTCATCTTTAAGACGAAGAAGCGCACATTAGTTCTATCTGGAACAAAGGATTCTGCCATTTTGTGGAAGCAATATCTTAACCCAGGGAAATACTCTGGTGAAAAGTTACGTGAAATACGTAGAAAAAGATGTAAAGAGTGTTTTGACGGGGTATTTATGATGGAGCCAATTTAGTCCTTGACATTACCCACATAAATCGCTATATAAGAGTCTATAGAGACGGCATTGGCCGATAACCCAGGAGCTACTATGAGTACAGAAATTGCACTACCAGAAGACCTAGACGCCTATGACCCTAAACTAGCTGAGCTTATGGGCCAGCATGTGGTTTCAGAAAACTATGCCAATCAACTTCCTCGCCTTAAGATTAACAAGCAGTTTGAGGACGACGACGGCAATGCTATTCCACCAGCTACTTTTCATCTTGAATTGGTGAAGGAACTTGAGGATGGTACAACGGAGTCTGACCACTATTTTTCCAAGGCAGTTCAGTTTCGTTACTTCATAAATTATTACCAGATCCGACATTGGGATGAAGATGCCAAGGAGGGTAAGGGTGCTCAAATTAATAAAACGCTGATCGTTCAGAATTTCCAGAAGGAGATGCGTGATGAGCTTGGTGGTACCCGTTGTGGTAAGATGTATGCCAAGGATCGTGATGGGGCTACCAAGGATGTCTTGGACGAGGATAAGAAGCGCCAAACATTCCGTGTGGTTTATGGCTTGGTCAAGTTTGATGATGCTGTAGATCTTTCAGGAGGAGATACTACACTTGATTGGACTCCAGTACAGCTACAGCTTCGTGGCAGCAACTACATGCCTTTGGGTGAGGTTGTTGACGCCATCGATGATGCTGGTAAGATGGGATGGAACTTCCCCCTAAACCTGGATTTAACTCGTCAGAAGAAGGGTGATACAGTCTGGTACGTCATTGGGTTTGATCATGATTTCAATCGCCATGTACCGGCTACCAAGTCAGATGGTGAGTTGCTTCTCAAGTTTGTTGATACTATTAAAGTGGAGAATGACGAGATTGAGAAGAAGTATGATGCTGCCTGTAAGAAGAACTCAGGCTTGGCATCTGACCAGGAGCTTGTTGATAGCCTAGAGGGTGATAGTAGCTCGTCTCTTGATCTTGATGACGAGATTCCATTCTGATGCATCCAATTAAGACCAAGGTGGTCAACTACTTGGAGCGATCCAATACGGAGGCGGCTGGCATGAGCAAAGAGATAATTGCCCGTGCTGGCCAAGCCTTCATGGATATGCTTGAAAAGCAGTTCAATGAAAAGTATGATGATGAATTTAAGCTACGTATGAGTAATATTGGTAAACCTACATGCCAGCTACAGATGAAAGCAAATAAAGCCCCAAAAGAAAATGAGAAATACTCTTTTCCAATGGTGATGATGATCGGTCACATGCATGAAATGCTTGCCATTGCCATCATGGAGGCTGCTGGTGTAGAGATTGAAGCCCTACAGGAAAAGTGTGAGTTAGATGCTGATGGTACAAAGATCAAAGGTAGTTCTGATGTAACCATTAGTAAAAAGATTTGGGATGTTAAATCGTGTAGCCCATGGTCATTTGAACATAAGTTCAGCAAGGGGTTCGCAGCAGTAGCTCATGATGATGCCTTTGGGTATGTAGGACAAGGTTTTGGATACGCCGAGGGGTCAGGTAAGAAGTTTGGAGGCTGGATTGCAATCAACAAAACCACCGGGGAATGGGAAATATGTGAAGCCCCTGAGGACGTTGCCACTCACGAAGCTGTTATCAAAGACGTTAAAAAGACGGTTAGGACAATTGTATCCGGGGCTCCGTTCAAGCGATCTTTTAATGACGTTCCAGAGAAGTTCCGCAAAACCGAAACCGGGAACAGAACCCTAAAAATAGCTTGTCAGTATTGTGCTTATAAGTGGACGTGTTGGGAAGGTCTTAAGTTTCTTCCAAGCATTCCAAGTAGCGCCAAGAACCCTGACAGGAAGTACTACACGTTCGTAAAGGAAAAGGAATCAGATAATGTCGAATGTTAAATTGACTTTGTTGTTGGGTAATGCTGGTGTTAGCAACCTGACTATTGCCTGTACTCAAGAGGTGGCTGATCAAGCTATGGATGTGTGGGAAGATTACATGTATGAAGATCAGTCTTCTGAGGAGTATAGGCCTAACCCAACTATTATCAGTATTGAGGGTGTTGAGGGGGATGTAATGAAGTTCACCTGTGAGTCTGTGTTAGGGTTCATTGTGAACAAGGAGCAAGTAGGCACTCCTCAGCTTATCGTACCGGCAGGCTCTCCTGAGTTGGTTGTACCCACCGGAACTGTGGTTAATTAGGGTGAGCTACGTGGATGATGCTGATGAAGAATGGAATGCCTCTATTGCTACAGCTATTATTAAAGCAAGAGTTTATGC
>SDBT01021749.1_pt1 | contig 10022 bp, 8 predicted proteins | sample 2277101 | NCBI WGS metagenome assembly SDBT01 (sample SAMN10404973, study PRJNA504765) | marine sediment metagenome | isolation source: marine sediment core GS10_PC15, 103 cmbsf | place: Arctic Ocean: Southern Knipovich Ridge | collected 2010
AAATGTTAGAGTGAGAGTTACAAACCCAAAGAAACTTGTACTTTTTATTTATTTTTTACTAAAATTCTGTAAAATCCTTTTAGCTTTTCTTTTTTTAAAATTTGATGGCCATCATTTTCTAAACTTTTTGGTACATTATTCATTGGCTCTCCCTCATCAAGAAGTATTTCTAAAATAGTTCCTGATTCTAGATTCTCTAAAAATAACTTTGCCTTAACATAATTTAGCGGGCATAGAGTTCCCTTTAAATCTAGAAAATGATTAGATTCCTTTTGAATTTTTTGTTTTATCTTGGGAAAATTAAATGAAGAATCCATTTTTTTATAGAGATCGTTTATATGTTCAAGTAATTTCTTTGCATAGATAAACTTTTCTTTTCTTTCTTCCAGACTTGATTCTTTACCGGTACTTTTAAAAACATCAACTATGCTGGAATAATAATCTGAAACTATGCCTTCATCAATAAATTTTTCCTTAAAATTTTGTAAAATCTCTGCCTCATTGGAAATTTCTATACCTTTTACAATCAGTAATGATCTACTGGACATTAAAATTGTTTTTCTTATGTTTTCAATAGAATAATTTTCTCTTTCAGCTTCTTCCAGAGAAACTTTTGCTTCCAGTAAATCAGATTCAATAATATCCATAACTCCCGCTCCACATTCACCGGGGCCAATGCCAGCCAAAGAAAATTCTTCTGTCTTTCCCCAATCAATATAGAAATCCCTATCTTCAGAATATGGAGGGACATAGGCAAAATCCTTTAAAAGACCTCCAGCAATATCTTTTGCTTCTTCTACTAATAATTGATCCAGGTCTTTCTTTCCTTCATTTATCCCTTCCAACTCTTTTAATAGCGCCAATAAAAATTTGGGAACATTTCTAGAAGGAATTATCCCTACTTTTTCCGATAGCCTGGTATTTCCAGCATCTTTTTTCCCACCTATAAGAAATTTATAAAATGGTACAGGTCGATTGTCTACTTTCCTTACCAGGCCATGAAATGAAAGTCTTCCTATTGGATGCTGTCCACATGCATTTGGACATCCATTTATTTTTATATTCAATTTATCAAATAATTTATTATCTTTAAAATTCTTTCCTATCATATCTTCAATCTCTTTGGCCAGATCAGGTGAATTACACAAACCTAAATTACAGGTTTGAGCACCTTTGCATGATACTGTGTCAAGAAGAGTTCCAGGATATAAGAAATCATCTGTAATTTCTTTTAATCTTATAAATAATTTATAAATATTCTGATTCTTCACCCAGCAAATAATGAGATTTTGATTTTGTGATAAGCGAAATTCAATACCTTTAAAATCTTTCTCTATTTCCACCAATTCTTCAAGCTTATGGGACTTTAAATCACCCTGCGGTATTCTAACCTCAACACATTGAAAACCTTTCTGTTTTTGAGATTGGACATTATATTTCAAAAATTGCCTATACTGCTTATTATCAACAATGGGAATTTCCATAACTGTATTTTTCTTTTCAGGAAAGCTTATTTTTCTTAAAGATATATACTCCTTTTCTTTTATAGCCTCTAGTTCCTGTATATAATATTGTTTAAATTTTTTATAACTAATGTTTTCAATTAAAAATCTTAATCTATTGTGATGCCTATTCTTTCTATCACCCATCTTATAAAAAATATTTTTAATTGCCATAACACAATAGCCCAGATCTTCTTCAGGTATAAATTCCTCAAGCATTTTTCCCAATCTGGAGTTTGCACCCATTCCCCCACCTACAAATACTTTAAAGCCTTTTTCTTTTTCTTTGTGTGATGCTAAAAAACCTATATCATTTATTAGAACACCGCTACAATCCTTTGAGCATCCCGAAAAAGAAATTTTAAATTTTCGGGGAAGATTAAAAGATGTCGCCCTGCTGAGAAGATCTTCAGTCAGTGATGAGGCATAATTTCTCACATCAAATACTTCTTTCTCACATATTCCGGAAAGAGGACAGGCAATTATATTTCTTACTGTATTTCCCCCTCCTCCCCGAGGTGAGAGCTCATACTTATCTAATTCTTCCATAATCTTTATTGTATTTTCAATTTTTACGCTATGAATCTGAATATCCTGCCTGGTAGTGACATGTAGAATTCCATTCCCATACTTTCTAGACACAGAAGCCAATATTTTAAGTTGGGACGGGGTGACAAGCCCGGCAGGAATCCTTATCCTTACCATATAGAGTTTTCCTCCTCTATGCGAATAAATTCCCCAGGGAACACGAATGCCTTTAAAATGAGTTGAACTCATTTTATCATCAATATATTCTTTTAATGAAGTTTTATAATCTTTTAATTTCTCTTTTACATTAATGGGCAAATTGAACATTTCCTACTCCTGTTAAGATCCAAAATATTATTAAACTAAAAAAATATCTTTTACCGGTATCTGGCAATATTATAACAATTACTTTTTCCGTGTAAATATCTTCAACAATCTTAAATGCAGCTTATAGCCAGACCTATTAATCCTTATAATACTTATAATAATAATAAGGATTATATTGTAATCACACTTATTGTCAAGAAAAACTATCTATTGAAGTAAGAAAAAGATTAAAGTAATCTAACTTCTAATTACCTATTGAATACATTTAAAATAAATATATAATTTACAGGATGTAATTTGATAAAACACATATACTTATGATAAAAAAAATAAGACATACTAATAAAGTATCCAAGATAGTTTCATGACCTTACCCCAGACCCTAATACAGTTCTTAACTTAGCATCTAGGCCATTTGTAAGTTAAATCCCAGGGTTCCCCCTTACTGTATCCGCCATTCGCCCAGCTCAACTCAAATTATGGTTTTAACAAGGGAATCAATAACCGTAAACAATATAACATTTTTTTAATTTCCTATTGTTTTAATTTATCGTACTCTTTTATGAATTCGCCAGGGGAAAATATTTTTACATGTCTGAAACTATTTTGTGGAAAGTGCTTTCTGTTGCCCGTAATTAATATTTTTATATTCCCGGCTACAGCGACTTCTAAAAAAGGTAAATCATCTTTATCCGTTAATGCCAGATCTAAAGGCTCAGGAATAATTTTTATTCCATCATCCTCTATTTCTTTTAATATATAATCCACCAATTCTTTTTCAAAGTTAAATTTTTTCCTGAGTAAAACTTCTTTATATTCACCGATGATCCTATTATCGATACCCAGCTTTATTTTTCCGCTTAAAATTAATTTTAATATGATCCCGGAAGAACTGTCTGGATTTATTAAATCCGATATTATAGTGTTTGTGTCCATTACTACTATCAACTTATCTCTCCCTGCGGACTGATTGGACCTCTTTTTCAATATCTTCAATTGTCAGTTTGTCCAGGTCTTTGTCCTTCGAATACTTCTGGAGTTTTTCCATTGCTTCCAGGGCCCTGCTTCTTCGTAAAAAGGCCAGGGTCTGTTCTAGTTTATCTTCATCGGTACTATTCAAAATGGCGAAGGGTTTTCCATTTAAGGTTAAAATAATATCTTTTTCAATTTTTAATTTTTTCCAAACTTCCCCTGTCCGGAGCCTTAGCTCTCTTACATTGATAAATTTCATCTACATCACCTCACACAATCACTATATTATTTGTCCTACAATTAGTAAACATTTAGAAACAATTTTATTTTTAAGGATTTAAAATAGAAGAATACTCTTATTCCAATCAAAATAGCTATTTTTTCTCTACTTTTGGTCAATCCGGCCTAATTAAGAGAAAAAAACTAAATCAGGTCTAATCTATGGTAAACAAATATCCTACTAACCCTTATCCGGACCGGACAATGTTAATAATATGATTCTATATCATATTATTACACCCTTTTTAATAATTATATTAGCATATATTCTCTTTTCACTTGTAGCAACTACACAATAAGCATCTCTGGATCGATTATAAAAATCAAAACGGCTTAATTTAGTTAACTCAACTTCCTTTTTCTCTGCAGAACTTAGTATCTTTTCAAAATCATTCCAGATTTCCGGTTCCGGAACATCCGGATCAACAACATCCATAATAATAATATTATCCTTACAAAAAGAATCCAAAGGAAAGAATTGAATGATAGCTTTTAGAATTGTACAAACATCATGGCCATCAGCCCTAATGAGTCTTTGGGAGTAAGTTCCCGCGGGATAATTTCCATCAGCAATAACAATCTCATCTCCATGACCCATATTCATAAGTGCATGCATAAGTTCTGGTGATATTACATCAGGTATACCTTTCAGCATTTTATTACCTCTTCAATAAATAGTTTTCATTTAAAAAATCAATATTATACTCAATAATTTTCTAATATTGACCCCGTTATACTTTTCCATATAATGGTCCAAAATTTTTACATGCCCTGAAATCTGCACTCTCCCGGTTATTGGTTCCAAACCTGTTCCATGCAGCGGGCCTGAATATATCTTTATCTTCAATATTATGCATACATACAGGTATTCTAAGTATTGAAGCCATAGTTATTAGATCGGATCCAATATGTCCATAGCTAATAGCGCCATGATTGGCTCCCCAGTTATTCATAACCGAATAAACATCAGTGAAGGCTCCATTACCGGTCAGGCGGGGCACAAACCATGTAGTGGGCCAGGTTGGACTTGTTCTTAAATCAAGTACATTATGGACCTTACCGGGCAGACCAACAGTCTCCCCTTCTGCTATCTGTAAGACAGGTCCCAGTCCTTTTACAAGATTTAATCTTGACATAGTAATAGGCATCCCGCTTCTTGTGGTAAAATCAGTTGAGAATCCTCCACCATAAAAATATCCACGATCCGCAGGTCTGAATAGCGTTGCATCAATACATTTTCTAACTTCTTCTTCAGAAATCTCCCAGAAGGGTTTTAGGGCTGGTTTTCCATTTATTTCCTGCTGCCCCGTACCATCAAGCGCAGAAGGACCGGAATTAATAAGGTGTATTATTCCATTTTGTGCTGGACCTTCAAGTTTATAACCGGTAGCTTTTTTTACAGCTTCAGGGCTCCAGTATGTCCTTACATCTGAAAATATCTGGGCAGTATTTGTAAGCAGATTTCCAAATAACATCGATACTCCATTAAGACAGTCGTTTTCAGTAGCCAGTATATGGGGAGTACGCGTACCATTCCAGTCAAAAGAGCTGCTAAGAATAGCTTCTGCAAAGTCTGCGCTTGGATAGTGGTCTGTCCATTGCCTTTGGCCCTGAAAGCCTCCAACAATAGCATTATGTCCGAGAGCTTCTTCGTAGAACCCTATCTTTTCCAGCTCTTTATTTCCAGTCATCATATCCCTGCAGATCAGGGCCATCTTCAAAGAGAACTCCCAGTCTGCGTCAAGCTCTTTTCTGCTTTTCTTAATATTTGGAGGATTATCATCAGGGCCTTCTTTGAGGTTGCTCTTTACCCAGTCTAAAGCTTTTTTATACTCTTTTCTATCATATATTTTAAGGTCTATCCTTCTTTTTACCTCTGTCATATCCATATACTCAACCCGCATACCCAGATAGTCTTCAAAAAAATCCGGACCAACTATAGAGCCGGATATTCCCATTGAAACACTTCCAATAGATAGGTAGGACCTGTTTTTTAATATAGATATTGCAAGGGACGCTTTTATAAATGCAAGGATCTTGTTTTTTACATCATCAGGAATTGAAGTGTCGTCCTTTTCCTGGACATCTTTTCCATATATTCCAAAAGCAGGCAGCCCTTTTTGGTTATGTGCCGCAAGAACTGCAGCAAGGTACACTGCCCCTGGTCTTTCAGTCCCGTTAAATCCCCAGATTGCCTTGGGACGCTGTATATCCATATCCATGGTCTCTGATCCATAGCACCAGCATGGTGTCACTGTCAATGTTGCGCCTACTCCTTCTCTACTGAATTTTTCATCTGCCATCGATGCTTCAGCGACTCCTCCTATTGTGGTATCGGCTATAATGCAATTTACCGGTGTTCCATCAGGATTTTTAAGATTATCCGATATAAGCTTTGCTGCTGACTTTGCCATATTCATAGTGCGGTCTTCTAAGGATTCCCTTAATCCGGCTGTATGACGCCCGTCAATTGTCGGCCTTATACCTATTTTGGGATATTTTTTTTGAGTGTCATTCATTTTCTAGCTCCTTTATTTTGTTTATTATTTTAATTCCAATAAGTTTATTATAAGTAAGGTACATTTTGAGAATTGCTAAGTAAATTTAAATCCTTCATCAATCATTATCAGATAATTATCCAGAGGAATGTAATTAGCCACTGAATTACCTGTGCCCAAACAATAACCTTTCTTCTGCATACATATTTCAAGGGTATTCCTAACCTTTTCACGTATGGATTTCTCATCTTGCCGGCATAGAAAATCCATATCTATTCCACCAAGTATAGCTATCTCAGCAGAATATCTATCAAAAGCTTCCGTAACCGGCAGGATTGAATCCTCAAATGAATGCCTGGCATCGATTTTAACATCATCTATCAGATCTGGCATTATCTCATCAAGTTTTCCACAGACATGAATAAGATAGGGCCTGTTAGAATCATGAGCTATTTTAGCGCAAGCCTTGTGCCATGGTAATATCTTTTGCCTCAAAAATTCCGGTGAAACCATTGTAGAGGTACGGAAACCCATATCGTCTGCACCCCAGATAAGCGGTACGCAGTCAAAATCACACAGGCAGCTAGTATATTCCTTGTAGAAACTGCCTACTTTTTCACATATTGCATCGATTAAATCAGGATCATCATAGATTTTTAAGCATAATGTTTCATAACCTAACAGCCAGGTCAGCCTTTCCAATATATTAGCAGTAGGATCATAGCAGCCCATATTTTTAGGTAAGTTTTTTTCCATCCATTCCAATCTGGAAAAATCAATATTCTTTATCTCAGGCCATGGAAATTTCTCAAAATCATCCCAATTCTGTATGGGGCCTTTATGTTCCTCCATCCAGTTTCTATCTCCACGACTTGTTACATCTTCAACCGTATCTTTTGCAGGGATTAATTTTAATCTGAAATATTCATCTTCGGAAACAGGCATATGAAAAACATCAGATCCGATGAACTCATGTACCGAAATTTTTAGCTTCATATGATATGCAGGATCACTTTTGCTAAGATCTTTATTCAACTCATAGCGATCGGAAATAAGTTGAATGACTTCTGGATCATAAAAGAGTTCCATATGGTGTATCCTTCGGGGTATCTTTCTTCGCCAAAGTATGTCCAGTAATTCATCTACATCAGGAGTTACCGAAAATTTAAACATTTATAATCCCTTCCAGTTATGGCCTCTATGAATTTATTTTTCAAATTATTAAGTAAATTTCCAATAGTTCCTTTTAATATTCATAAAAAATTATATCCTTCTTCCATCATAATAAAATAATTTTTAATAGGAATATAATTTGCTACGGAGTTACCTGTTCCGTAAGCATACTTACCACCTGTCATACATTTATCCAGGATATCTTTGCAGTAACTTCTTAGTTCAGTCTCAGGTAGTCGGCAAAGTTTGTCTATGTCTACTCCTCCCAGGGGAGCTACCTTATCACCATACTTATCCTTAAATTCAGTAACAGGCATGATTTTATCTTCAAATGATTGTTTTGCATCAATTTTTATATCATTTATAAGTTCCGGCATCAGACCATACATGTTTCCACATGCATGCAGCCAGAAAGTTTTATTATTTTTGTGGGCAAGTTCAGAATATTTTTTAAACCAGGGCAGTACATATTTTTTTAATTGTGTCTTACTAATCATGGTTCCGGAATTAAATGCAAAGTCGTCTGCATGCCACAAAAAGCCTACACAGTCAAGAGAAGCTGCCTTTTCATAAAGTTCATAATTAATCTGGCCGAATTTATCAAAAACTGCTTTTACGAGATCTGGTTTCTCATATAGGAAATAGCACAGATCTTCAAAACCAATGAAATTACCAACAACTCCAGGATCAAAAAGGGTTCCCACAATCGGCATTTTCATGCCCTCTGGAAGATTCTGCTGCGCAAACTCAAAGTACTCATCAAGCCCAATGCTGTCCATATCAATTTTATCCCATTGGATCTTTTCAAAGTCTTCCCATGAAGTGATAATGCCAGATTTTTCTTCCTGCCAGTTTCTTGTCCCTTTTGAGAATTCCTTATTTGAAGTATCATCCGCCTGGCGGATGCTGCTTTTTTTTCCATTTTCTGCTCTTAGTTTTGCTGTTAAAAAAGTTATGAGAAGACTCCAGGGATAAAGATCTGGAACATAATCAAAACCCATCCTGTAATAGAACATAATATCTCTTTGTAGCCGTATCTTGTCCGGTTCTCCATCAATTAGCTTAAATGTGCCATATCTAAGAAATTTATTTATTTTCCTTTGGAGGTGCGCATCACTTCCCATTGAGGGCCATATTTCATCCATTTTAGGAAATTTTTCTTCAATCATGTTTTGAACTATATAATTTACTATCTCGGGATCAACGAATTCCTCGGCAAAATGTACTCTTTCAGGCTTTTTTTCTCCCTTGATAACTTTTTCCATACTTTCAAAATCCGGTTTCGGATTATCTAATGGAAAAGTCATTTTCTCTCCTGTCTTTATAAAGTTAATAATCATTAATTTTATTATAAATATTGGTCAGTTAGATAAAAAACAGCTGTTTTCTTTGACGATCTCTCCAACTGTCTATAATTTTTAATTGGACTAACTTGAAATCTAAACACCTAATACTTCCTTTTATTATTTTGATCGTCTTTTAATTAAAACCAATATTGGAATAATATTCTAATGATTTAAACAGAGCCCTGATATTTTCCACAGATGTATCCGGTAGTATGGTATGTGAAGTACCTGGTATATAGCCTCCTTTTTTAGTACCAAGGGTATTAATAAAATAGATGAGCTCATTTTCTATATCCTCAGGTGTTCCATATGGTATAGTCTCCTGGACATCAAGTCCCCCGTTAAAGCATATCTTTCCGGAATAAGTCTTACCCAGATAATCGATATCCATAGCCCTGGACTGAACCGGGTTTAAGACATCAAGTTTAAGTTCAAGTAAATCAGGAATAAGGTCAGTAATATCTCCACAGCTATGCATCCATACATCAACTCCTCCCTGATGTATAAAATCAAACATCACTTTATAGCTCGGTTTATAGAATTTTCTCCAATAATCAGGAGCAACAAGAAGTTTGTCCTGTCCTCCCCAATCATCGCTAATGAAGATACCGTCTACCCCGAGCTTTAGCCATTGTTTGATTATGCCCAGATTATAATCAAGCACAGCATCACGCAACTTAGCAAACTCATTATAATTTGTATATGGGTCAATTAACATATTGTCAAAACCCCTTAGCATCCATAATCTTTCAAAAAGGGTAAACCAGACAGCACCCAAAGTATATTTGTCCTTGTTTTTATTTATTGCTTCCTTTCCCTTGTTAAAACGCCCCGGGCCAGAAGGATCAGGCAATGTATAATCTTCTACAAGAAACCAGTCCTTTTCAAGGGGATGGTTTGTTACCCTGGCTTCTTTCCAGAATACCTTCCATTCATCCTCTCTCTCATCATGGGCATAAGTTCCCATGGAATTTAGAATCGGTGGCTTTTTAAATGGTTTCCAGCTTGAATCAACATTGATATCAATTACGATAAAATCTATTTGTGCTTGCTTTATCAGTTTTTTAACAATATCTATTTCTTCCTTTTTCCTTTCTTCTTCAAATCTTGCCATATCTATAGACACTGTATACGGTAATCTTTCAGGTTTTTCAAAGTGTATGGTCTTTTTAACAATTTCTTTTGACTTCATCCGGCTCTAGCTCCTTATCATGAATTTTTCTATATTTACTTAAAGATCAACATGCTTTTTCATCTCTTCAAAATCCAGAGGCTTTATATCGGGTAATGGCAGGCGCTTTTCAGCTGGAGGCAAGGATTTGAATTTTATATGAGGTTCGGACTGGTACCAATATGCTGTGGAGCTATAATCATCACTTCTGTGGTTATTATGACCG
>SDBT01021750.1_pt1 | contig 10021 bp, 7 predicted proteins | sample 2277101 | NCBI WGS metagenome assembly SDBT01 (sample SAMN10404973, study PRJNA504765) | marine sediment metagenome | isolation source: marine sediment core GS10_PC15, 103 cmbsf | place: Arctic Ocean: Southern Knipovich Ridge | collected 2010
GCAGATAGGGACCGACCTGGCTCACGCCGGTCTGAACCCAGCTCGCGTACCACTTTAATCGGCGAACAGCCGAACCCTTGGGACCGCCTACAGCCCCAGGATGTGATGGGCCGACATCGAGGTGCCAAACGACTTCGCCGCTATGAACGCTCGGAAGTCATCAGCCTGTTATCCCCGGAGTACCTTTTATCAGATGAGCGATAACCCTTCCACACGGGATTACCGGATCACTAGGGCCTGCTTTCGCATCTGCTCGACCTTTATGTCTCGCAGTTAAGCCGGCTTGTGCCCTTACACTCGACACACGATTGCCAACCGTGCTGAGCCGACCTTTGCACTCCTCCGTTACTCTTTAGGAGGAGACCGCCCCAGTCAAACTGCCCACCAAGCACTGTCCCTCGCCCGGATTCACGGAACGAGGTTAGGTACCGAGTAGCACAAGGGTGGTATTTCACCAGTGGCTCCACGACTGCCGGAACAGCCGCTTCAAAGCCTCCCACCTATCCTACGCATGTGATAGCCGATACCAATACCAGGCTACAGTAAAGGTTCACGGGGTCTTTCCGTCTTGCTGCGGGTACGCGGTATCTTCACCGCGAATTCAATTTCACCGAGTTGGTCCTTGAGACACTGCTCCAGTGATTACGCCATTCATGCGCGTCGGAACTTACCCGACAAGGAACTTCGCTACCTTAGGACCGTCATAGTTACGGCCGCCGTTTACCGGTGCTTCGGTTGTAAGCTTTACCCGAAGGCTGACCTACTTCCTTAACATTCCGGCACCGAGCAGGCGTCAGTCTGTATACGTCCTCTGTACGAGTTAGCACAGACCTGTGTTTTTGGTAAACAGTTCCCAGAGCTGATTCTCTGCGCCCTTCCGGCATGCCGAAACAAACCGGGGAGGGCCCCCTTATTGCGAACTTACGGGGTCAATTTGCCTAGTTCCTTAAGGACCATTCTCTCGAGCGCCGTTAGGATACTCTCCTCGCCTACCTGTGTCAGTTTTGGTACGGGTCCGCATATTGTCCCCGGACGGCTTTTCTCGGTTGCTCATCCATGTGCTTCGACAACAAATCGGTCTCGCCCTTTCGGGCACCCTCTATTCTCGTAGTGGGCCACACTTCAGAACAACGTCCTGCCCGGTTCAACCGCAATACGGAGTGCAGGAATATTAACCTGCTGTCCATCGTCTACGCCTTTCAGCCTCGACTTAGGATCCGACTAACCCTGGGCGGATTTACCTTCCCCAGGAAACCTTAGGCTTACGGCGAGCGGGATTCTCACCCGCTTTATCGTTACTCATACCGGCATTCTCACTACCACCAGCCGACACCACTCCTTACGGTATGGCTTGTATCTCCGGTGGTACGCTCCCCTACCGCTCCAGCAAGCTGGAGCCCGTAGCTTCGGTGCTATGCTTAGTCCCTATCATTATCGGTGCCCATTTTCTCGACCAGTAAGCTATTACGCACTTTTTAAATGGTTGCTGCTTCTAAGCCAACATCCTGGCTGTCTCAGAAAACGGACGTCCTTACGCACTTAGCATGGCTTGGGGACCTTAGCTGACGGTCTGGGTTGTTTCCCTTTCGACCACGGACATTAGCGCCCGCAGACTCACTCCCGGGATAGTCTTCGCGGTATTCGGAGTTTGATTGCGGGAGGTACCCGGGAAGGGCCCTCGTCGCATTCAGTAGCTCTACCCCCGCGAAGTAGTGTCCCGAGGCTGCCCCTAAAGGCATTTCGGGGAGAACCAGATATCTCCGAGTTTGATTAGACTTTTACTCCTCCCCACAGGTCATGCCAGAACTTTTCAACGTTCACGGCTTCGGTCCTCCAGGACGTTTTACCGTCCCTTCAACCTGCCCATGGGTAGATCACTCGGTTTCGGGTCTACCACATGCGACTCAAGCGCCCTATTCAGACTCGCTTTCGCTACGGCTCCGCGCCGGAAGCGCTTAGCCTAGCCACATACGGTAACTCGCCGGTCCATTATGCAAAAGGTACGCCGTCACCCGCTCCCGATAAATCGGGAAATCGGGCTCCGACAGTTTGTAGGTACATGGTTTCAGGTACTTTTAACTCCCCTAGAAGGGGTGCTTTTCACCTTTCGTTCGCACTACTTGTGCACTATCGGTCGTACAGGAGTACTTAGCCTTGGAAGGTGGGCCTCCCAGGTTCAGTCAGGGTTCCACGAGCCCCGACCTACTCGACCGTCACAACGCGCCTGACACCTACAGGACTGTCACCCTCTGTGGTCGGCCTTTCCAGACCATTCGGTTGAGCTTGTTGCAACGTATGGCTCGAAGCCATGGGCTAATCCGCTTTCGCTCGCCGCTACTTACGGAGTCTCGGTTGATTTCCTTTCCTCCGGGTACTGAGATGTTTCAGTTCCCCGGGTTCGCTCCACACGGCCTATGAATTCAGCCGTGGGTGACCCCATCTGGTTGCCCAGTGAGGACGGGTTGCCCCATTCGGAGATCTCCGGATCAAAGCGTGTTTGACCGCTCCCCGGAGCTTATCGCAGCCTACAACGTCCTTCATCGCCTCTGTACGCCTAGGCATCCACCATGCACCCTTAATAGCTTGACCACATTTATGAATAGCTGTGATCAAACTGTGAGATTTACCCGCATCCACTATGCACTTGTCAAAGATCACGACCCGCTGGCGGGCCCGCGCTCGGCAAACTTGCCGGTCCGGGTCGCCTTTGAGCCGAACCCGAGTACATTACCACCAAGAAAACCATCCGTCAAGTGGAACCGACCGGAATCGAACCGGCAACCTCCGCGTTGCAAACGCGGCGCTCTCCCGATTGAGCTACGGCCCCGGCGGAAGCGGCCAGGGTACCCCTAGCCACAGCCCCGCCGGCCTCACGAGCCACCGCCGCGAACGGCGACCCAGATCGCAATAGCCAACAGGACGCCGAAGATCGCTATAGGCAGCCAATCCAACATCAGGCCTTCACTCCACTTACCACACTGCCGCCTGCGGCGACCAACTGGGCCCGACAGGATTCGAACCTGTGACTTCATCCTTATCAGGGATGCGCTCTAACCAGCTGAGCTACGAGCCCTTACAGCTATGGTCACTATCGACGTTCCTGCCGTTGCGCTTCCAAACGAGCAACCGCACCGCCGGCCCATTTGGGCCCGAAACTCCGGCTTTGACGCCCACCCAGGCCCCCTTCAGGGCCCATCCCATACCGCAGACCCTCAATGCTAGTGCGCCTTGTAAGGCTGTCAAGGGCCACTGCTGCAAAAACCATGGCGGGGTCGCAGTCCAGATTCCGCATCTCACCGCTAACACGTAACTCCCTTGTATTACACGCCTTACAGGCATCATCCCCGCAGGCGCAGCTCCAACCGGCCAACCCGAAGAACCCCGCGCAGCCCACGAGCCACCGAATCTGACGGCCCCGGCCCAGGTGGTCACACAGGTGAAGGGAGTCAGCACGATTTTCCCGCTGTGGGCTGGTTTTCTGGGGGCGACAAGCATGCCTGCGGATGGGTGAAAAAAAATGTCAAAAACTCGCGGAATTGCGTCGGCCCGGATCCGCTGCCGTGCCTGGCCGCGCTGTTTGGCGCTTTTCGTCGGTCGCCGCTGCTCGGATCGCGATCGAGCCGCGGCCGGCGACCCTCAACCCGAGCCAGTTCCCGCGGCCCCCGCTGATGCCGGCTGAGTCGACCCAACCTTGCGCCGTCCAGCGTTGCCGAGGACGAAGGGCACGTACCTCTGAAGCAGCCAATTCACCGGCAGACAGACCAGCAGAGACAGCACGGTGCCGATCACGCAGATGCCGGTAAACAGCAGCACGTGCGGCGTGGGCACGGCGCGCGAGATGAGCTCGGACACGGGGACGTTCGCGAACTTGAGCAGGATCCCGTCCAGACACATCAAGGTCAGCGTGATTCCCCCCAAGTGCCTCAGCACGCGGCTGTTCGCCAGGAGCCGGCTGAGGTAGATCACGAAGCCCGAGCCGACCAGGCTGCCCACCAGGAACCACCAGATGTTTCCGTAATAGGCTTCCACCATCAACACGACCGGTATCGAGTGCCCGTGCAGCGCCTGGTTCCGGTCAAACGTCAGCAACGAGGCGGCCAGGAACCCCGCGGTGAGCAGGCAAAGCTGCAGCGGCGACGCCGCCCGGTTGAGCCAGCCCAGACGCCGCAAGAGTATGCCGACCTGATAGAACCACAGCGCCGCGACGGACGACGTGGCCAGCCACCATTGTCGGCGGTCGCCGACCCGCTCGTGGATGGTGTCGGCGAACAGGTCCATCAGGACGACGGCCGCGCCCACGCAGACGATCGAGACGACCAGGTAACGGGTCCGCCGCACCCAGCGGTGCAACGCGAAATGCCAGATCTCGGCGACAAAGAGGCAGGTCAGGAACCAGGTCAGCAGGTTCCAATTGGGTCGGCCTTGCACCACCACGGCGAAGGTCTCAGTGGCGCAGTGGCGCATCACGCCCATCCAGCCGAACCGCGCCACCCACCCGGAACTGCCGGCGGCGTACTCACTCCCGATCCACACGAACATGGTGAGGATACTGAACGCCCACACGGGGATCAGCCGCGTGAAAAACTGCCGCTTCAGGAACGGCTCGAACGACAACCCGCGGTCCTTGTAGACGTAGCCCACCAGCAGGAAGAAGAAGGGCATGTGAAACGAGTAGATCCACCTCATCTGCCCCGCCGCCGCGGGCACCCCCAGGTCGATGAAACACTGCACGAAGTGCCCATAGAAGACCAGCGCGATCCCCAGGCCCTTCGCCACGTCCACCCACGGAATTCGCGAACTGACCTTCGGCGTCGAAGAAATACTGTTCATTAAGGGTTTCCCACGTATCCAGGCCCCGGCCGCCCCTGCGTCGGCTTCGTAGCCTGGGGTGGCTGATCATACCACACAGCCCGCCGTTTTTCCCGGCGCGGGAGAACCGCCGAGGCGCCGAGGCGCCAAGCTGACAGAGGGTTCAGGGCTCGGGGTTGAACCGCCAAGGCGCCAAGGCGCCAAGTTGGCGGAGGGTTCAGGGTTCAGGGTTCGGCCGTAGGTGCGTCGACGACGCCGCGCACGACCCGTGCCAGCCAACTCCGCCAGGAACCCTTCCGCGACGCAGACGGCACCGCCGGGGCAGCCGCCGGACGCGGGCGTTCGCCGTCTTTCCACGCGGCGTAGCGCTGCAGCAGGTATTGGCCGGTGGCGAAGACGATCCGCCGGGCCAGGCGCGTCCAGGCCTCGTCGGTCACGCCGTGGTGGCCGCCCTTCGCGCTGGCGACGCTGTAGACGTATTGCAGCAGGTCGTTCTCGTCGGGGTCGATGAAGCCGGCTTCAAAGAGGTACCGTCTGTACGTGCGAAACGCCGTGCCGTTCTGCGAGCGGTCGCGCAGCGGGGTATCTGCATCGGCCTCGGCATCTCGGCGGATCGCCTGGACAATGCTGACGACCAAGGCTTCGAGAAACGAACGGGCCTCGTTGATGGCGGCGTGGCAGTAGCCGTCAGCCGCCGTCGCGTCGCACTGCCGCAGGTGGTACGCCAGCGTCCGCAGGTCCAACTCGGCGTGCGGCCGCAGATCGTGCAGCAGCGCCGCCAGCGAAAAGCACGGCAGCTCGGGCGCGTCGTCGGCATGAGTTTCTTCGAGGGCGGTTCCATCGCAGCGCTGCGTCGTCGGCACGCTCATCCCGTATCCTCCTCGTCGTTTTCCGGTTCTTCGTCGTCTTCGTCATCGACCCCGTAATCCGCGATCGTCGGCATGACCAGCAGCCGGTCGAGGCACTCGGCGACCACGTTCAAACGCTCGTTCCGGTCGCGCTCGTCGATCACCTGGCGGATGGCGGCGGGAATGCCCTCCCGGCGGAACTTTCTCCCCCCGGGCACCTGCTCCATCAGTTCCGGCACGTTCAACCGATCGAAGCACGCCGCCAGCACGCAGAACACGCCGTTGCGCTTGCACTCGCCGATGAGCTCCTCCACGCCGTCGCTGGACTCCTCGTAGCGGTAGGTCATCCCGCCCGGGATTTGCTGCATGATCTCCGCCGCCCGGAACAGTTCAGAGAGCCAGCGGTACTCGGTCGCGAGTTCCTCCGCGACCATGCGCGGGATCAACGGCACCCGATCGCTGTAGCGCAGCAATTCGCAGACGTTGACCCGCGCCCCCTGATGATTTCGATGAACCGGCCGCAACATGGTCGTTTCCCCCTTTCGCGTTAATGGTTTCCGAACCGCTGCGCGCGCAGCGCAGGCGTCCGGTTGCTGACGGCTGATAGCTGAAAGCTGACGGCTCCAAAGATGAACCGCGGAGATCGCCGAGAGCGCAGAGAGGCCAGTGTTTGGCTGACGGCTGAAAGCTGATAGCTGACGGCTCCAAAGATGAACCGCGGAGATCGCTGAGAGCGCAGAGCGGGCCAGTGTTTGGCTGACGGCTGAGAGCCGCAAGCTGAGGGCTGATAGCTGAGAGCTGATAGCTTTTTAACAAACACGGACGCCACCCGATGCGCTAAGAGCCGCGGGCAAGCCGTCAAACCTACCTCACACGACCCCGCGCACCGGGCAGCGCCCGCATGATAGGCGCGGACACTCGCCCGGGCGAGGCTGTCTCGGCGAGGTAGAACTCCAGGCGCGCGTTGAATCCTCAGAATACGACGCGCTGTTGGTTGACGGCTTGCCTGAGCCGAGACAACAGTCCATTAGCGCCGACGCATTCACCTGCGTCGGCAAGTCCTCAATCGCGCAAATCCCCACCCGCTCATAGGATGCACTGGAGCGCACCCGTCAAACCCCGTCAGGTGCCCAGTGTCAGCGACAGCCCGTGGCAGGAAGGGCCTTTTCAAGTACAATACCCGCGCTTGGACCGCTTGTCAAGCGAAACTTGGATTGTCAGGGTCATTTCTGGCCCTGCCGAGGCTACCTGTGATCGCGATCAAGCTTAGGGAAGCTATGGAGACTTACCGCCGGCGTACCGGCGAGCGCCTGACGTATGAGAGCTTGGCGCAACTGACTGGGATCGCGCAGACGACCCTGCAAACCATGGGCAGCCGCGACGACTACAACGCCACGCTCGCCACGATTGAGAAGATCTGCCGCGCTCTGGAGGTTCCATTGGACGACTTGCTTGAACTGATCGACGACCCGCCGAAGGCCAAGCCTCAACGCGGCACGAAGAAGACGAAGAAGAAAAAGCAGTAGCACGACTCCTCGGGGCGTGATCGCGGCGACACCCTGCTCGCCTATTATGGCGCCGCCGACACCGGGTCCGCTGTCGCGGAGCTGTCAAAGGCCGATATTCTAGCGGCCACGCGATAGCGCCTACGCGGAAGGGCTGCCGGGTTCAGTTTTCAGGGTTCAGCGTTCAGGGTTCAGAGTGTGGCACCGGCATCCTGCCGGTGATTCCTGTGCGGCACCCGTTTGCAGCCGGTGTTCCTCATCGCCTTGCCGTCTTGCCGCCTCGTTGCGTATACTGTCCGGTATGCCCAGCAGACCTCCGTCGAGAAAAGTACGACCCGGCGCATCGAAGCCGCCCGGCCCACCGCGCGCCACAATCACCGAAGCGACGAGCACCAAGATCAAGTTTGGCAATGCGGTGGGGGTTGAACGGACGGTGAGCACGGCGGCCGGAGACGGAGCCCGGGGCGACGAAGCCGGGCTGGCGGACGAGAAGATCAAGAAGCCCGAAGACGTTTTCGACCTGGTGCCAAACTGCAGCGAAAACCTCCAGTGCTGGCTCCTGCTGGGGGCCGGATGCTCCTCTCCCGAGGTTCCACTCGCGCCCGGCTTTGTGGAAATCATCAAGGAGAGATTCCCGACGCACTTCGACAAGGCAGCCGAGCCCAAGGGCTACGCCCAGTGCATGCACCGCCTTCCGCCCGCATTTCGAAGAGAGATCATTCGAGAGAAAATCGAGCAGGCCCGCATCGTCGAGGGATACATCGCGATTGCGGCGCTCGTCGAGGCCGAGCTGATCCACAAGATCCTGACCGTCAACTTCGATCCGCTACTGCTCAAGGCCTGCGCCCTGGTGGGGCGCGTGCCGGCGGTCTACGATCTGGCCGCCAGCCTCTACGCGACGGACGAGCCCGGCCGGTTCAAGCCGACGCTGGCCACTCCCGCCATCGTCCATCTGCACGGCCAGAACGAGGGTATCGTCCTGATCAACGACCCCGACGAGACGCGGGAGATGTCCAAGCGCCTGGGGTGGCTCTTCGACGGCGCCGAGAAGCACGTATGGATCGTGGCCGGTTATAGCGGCGACCAGGATCCCGTCTTCCAGCGCCTGGCCGAGACGGCCCAATTCGAGGCCGGTCTGTTCTGGGTGAGACACGACGGCGAGCTGCCCTGCCCCGCGGTCGTCGAGATGATCGAGCGGAAGGAAGGGGCCGCGGTCATCTTCAATCAGCCGTCCGACTCTTTCTTTGTAGCGCTTGCGAAGAAGCTGGAGTGCTATCCGCCCAAGGTGCTGTCGGCGCCGCTCGATCACATCGAAACTCGTTTGAAGGACCAGCTTAGCAGCTCCTGCCAGGAGGCCATCAGCGAGACCATTCAATACATTGAGCGGGCGCGTGACGCGATCGAGAAGGACGCCGCCGCGACCAGGACGCTTCGGGTTCAAAGCCTGGCCCAGGCGGGCGAGTTTGACAAGGCGCTCGAGGCCTTCAAGGAAATCGACCAGCCGGCAGATGAGCCGAAACTGCTGGCCGTGCTCGGCGGCGCAGCCGCTACGAGCGCTCAATTGACGACGGTCTTCACGTACGCGCAGGAACTAAAGATCGAGGGGAAGATCGCCGACGCGGTAGCACAAAGCGGATTGAAGCTCATGAAAGGCGATCCGGATGGGGTTCTGAAGCTGCTGGACGGCCTGCCGCCGTGTGAAGCGCTGGCTGGGCTGCAACAGCTGATCCTCCGGAACACGCCGGTGACGGACGCGGGGCTGGGGCATCTGAGGGGGCTGGCCGGGCTGCAATCGCTGATCCTCGACAACACGGAGGTTACGGTCGCGGGGGTGGCGCATCTGCAGGGCCTGGCCGGGCTGCGAGAGCTGTCGCTCGGCGGCACGCGGGTGAAGGACGCGGGGCTGGAGCATCTGAAGGGGCTGGCCGGGCTGCGAAGGCTGGGGCTCGACAACACGCCGGTGACGGACGCGGGGCTGGCGCATCTGAAGGGGCTGGCCGGACTGCAAGTGCTGTCCCTCAGCGGCACGCGGGTGACGGACGCGGGGCTGGCGCATCTGGAGCGGCTGGCCGGGTTGCAAACGCTGTGGCTCAACATCACGGAGGTGACGGACGCGGGGCTGGCGCATCTGCAGGGGCTCGCCGGGCTGCGAGAGCTGTACCTCAGCGGCACGCCGGTGACGGACACGGGGCTGGCGCATCTAAAGGGGCTGGCCGGGCTGCAATGGCTGTCGCTCAACGGCACGCGGGTGACGGACGCGGGGCTGGCGGAGTTGAAGAAGGCTCTGCCGAAGTGTCAAATCATCGGCCCCTAGTTCCCCGAGCGGCGCTGGTTTCATGCCGGCACGCATCCCGAACTCGAGGCCGAGCGATGCTGCCTGATACCCGTCCTCGGCCGGGCGGCGCGTGTCATGACCTCGGTCGTCTCGCCGGCAGCGCCGGAAACCACCCAAACCCCGTTTTTGACCCCCTCCGGCCCGTTTTCGACCGCCAGCGACGCTTCCGCCAGCGCCAGCGGCGCTTCCGTTGGCCCCAGCGACGCTTCCGCCAGCGCCAGCGGCGCTTCCGCTGGCCCCAGCGACGCTTCCGCTGGCCTCAGCGACGCTTCCGCTGGCCCCGGCGACGCTTCCGCTGGCCCCGGCGACGGTTCCGTTGGCCCCGGCGACGCTTCCGCCGGCCCCAGCGACGGTTCCGCCGGCCCCAGCGACGGTTCCGCTGGCCCCGGCGACGGTTCCGCTGGCCCCAGCCACGCTTCCGCCGGCCCCAGCGGCGCTTCCAGCAGACCCTACGGCGCCTCCAGTAGGGCCAGCGACGCCACTGGCGGGGCTGCCGATGCCTGTGCGGGCGCCGCCCGGCCGGT
>SDBT01021751.1_pt1 | contig 10021 bp, 6 predicted proteins | sample 2277101 | NCBI WGS metagenome assembly SDBT01 (sample SAMN10404973, study PRJNA504765) | marine sediment metagenome | isolation source: marine sediment core GS10_PC15, 103 cmbsf | place: Arctic Ocean: Southern Knipovich Ridge | collected 2010
TGAAGCATTTGGAAAATCAAAATCTGATAAATAAAAACTTTTTTCTTCTTGATTAAATTGTTGAGAAAAGCTTCCTAACTCAATATTTTTAGAATCTAATAATGTAATTTTTTCTCCTTCCTTTGTATAAAAAAGATTTATTGAAAACTGCTCGATTTTATTATCTTCCAACATAGTAAATCTGCTCAGGATATAGAATTATTATATATGGATTAAGTCTATTAATAAAAGCCCTTATCTTATATATAAATAGAAAATTAAATATAAATCTTTATATCTTTAGAAAACAGTTAACAGATTTTCTTCTGAGAGAATCAATGATGAACATTGTTAAGCTTTCTCAAGAAGTTTACTGGGTTTAAAAATATGCATCCAAATACTAAAATTAATTGGATTAATTCTCCAGATATTGAATTTCTCACAGGATACGCCGGAGAAATTGCAAGGGATATAGTATTAACAGAGCGGTTCAATCTTGAACCATTTAATTACTCCCATTTAATCAGTACGCTTGGAACACAGTTCGTAGCTCTAACGAATAAGCTCGAATTTTTCTATAATTCTATTTACTTTCAACAACTAAGTTATAATAAGGAGAATGATGTAAAATTGATATATGATTCAATACAAGAAGCAGCGTCAATTTTTGGTTTTCCGATCAGACCAAGTTTAATTATGGCTGAAGATGGAATTTATGAGTGGAAGGTTGAGTGAATATTAATACGGTAATACAAAAATACGAGACGGTTAATGACTTATTGAATGAATTAGGGTATGGAATGAAAGTAGATTATAGTAGAATATAGTAGACTATCTAGCTTAGCGCTCTCAGTTTAAGACAAAAATAACGTTTATTTTACTAATCGAATAAGAACTTCATTATTATTAACCATTGTTTTTAACATACCTGAATCCTTTTTTTTTACTCGTAAATTAGAGTTTTAAGAAGGGTCATTATAAATATTAAGTGTATTTGTTTATAATTTAATAATATATGAAATCTAACATAAAATTAAGGAAAAGTAGATGATCACATTAGTTCTTTTCATGAAATATAATATATCTTCAACTAATGATTAACATTAGAATTAGGAACCTTTGCCTTTCCAACAAGTTCAAATCCAAAATGTTCATATAACGATTTTTGTGAAAAAATTTTTGTATAGAATTGAATTCCTAGTGCCCTATGAGCTGGATAAAACTTATGAGGTTATATGGAAAGACTTAACACTAGTATTAGGAAAAATTTTTTCAATTACGAACAGTAGTATTAGCAAAAAATAAAAAAATACCTAATACTATTGTCAGCAAAAGAACCTAATACTAATGTGACTAATGTCAGCAAAAAAATAAGAGAATTTGAGTGTTATATTTTATATTATTTTTAATTCAGATTTAAACCATTTTTAATTCAGATTTAAACCATCTTTATTTCTTCAGTTTCAGATGTATTTTTATCGCAATGATAAGTCTTTTCAAATTCATCCCCTAATTATTTACTAGTTCAAATTCTGTTTCCTTTATTGTCCCATCTGGCGTAGAAACATTTAAATATACGTTTTTGTTTATTCATATTAAGAAAGATTTTACCATAGATTGCGTGCGCTATAAACACACGTTAGTGGAATTGAATCGGAAACAGAATTCGAACTTAAGTTAGAAAATAAATTACCCCCCAGTATGGGGGGTTATAATTCCATAATTCACTCGGAGTAAGCAATTTTATGTCGTATGCAATTACCATATTCCAATTATGTTAAATTTCCTTCTTATCCTGTAGATATCATTGATCAATTCAAGAATGCACTGCATCCATGTAAGAAAATTTTATGTAATACCTCTAAGCAGATATTCTTCTACTTAAAAATCTACATGGAAAAATTTATCCAACTCTCCGATTTGGAGTATTAGAAGGATGTCTAAATTCCCACCACAATTCATGTCATAAATTTTATGACACCAAATGCACAGAGCAATCATCGAATGATTTAATAATCCAATAAATGAAACACACATCTAATTGTATATTGATTTTTCCCTTTAATCAATAAAATTCAATATTTCAAATTCCCTCTTAACGAAGACGAGATGGAACCAATGGAATTTTTTACGAGAAACCCCGGAGGTGCTAAATTTATAGTGTTTTTTGAAGAAATTGATGGTGATCTCTGGTTCAATTTTGAGCGATCAAGGTATAAAAAGATAGGTAAATTATAATTCTTATAAAAGAAAAATTATTAAATGTCATCTTAAAATATTAAAATGTCACCCTAACATTATATTTAAATATTAAGAAATAACTATTAAACTTAAAATAAAGTTTTTGAACATATTAAAATGACAGAAACAAATATTCCAAAAGCTATCAGACAGATAATTGATGTGTATATGTATTCAAATTTCCGCCCGTTTACATACAAATTATTATCTGATCATCTAAAAATTGAACCAAATACTCTTGTTCAAAGAATCAATCGTTATCCTGATTACTTTAAGACTGAAGGAGATAGACCTAAAATTATCAAGTTAAACAAAGAATTTGATATTATCTGTTTTTATCGAGATAAAAATATATGTCAGATTTGTCAAAAGAAAAAAGAACCAAGTGAATTATCAATTCGTTTAAAAGATCCTTATTTGAAGGATGAAGAGAGATGGGATAATATGATGTCATGTTGCCAAGATTGTAAAGATATTAATTTAATTAAGCGATTATCTCATAAAACAAAACTTGGTAGTATCAATTCTGGAAATCATATTTGGGAATATAAAGAAATTGAAATAAGAGAACTCTATAAAAAAAAGAATCCTTATATGGAGCTTTATTTTCCTGATCTTAAAAAATATGAAGCAGAATATGAATATTACTGTGAAGTTGATGAGTTAAATGGTCAAGGATGGTATCATATTATAGACGATAATAATGAAATATGTAAACATCGTACAGAGGTTTTGAATTATTATGGAAATCAAGGATGGAAATTAGTGACAATAAAGCAAAATCCCCCTAATTATCCCGATGACGAATGGGGAAATGAACAGTATGTATTTAAAAGAAAAAAAATAGTAGAGGAGAGTTAAAATGATAAGGATAAATAAAGATGGTAGACCAATATTTTATGATTCTGTATGGAATCAGATGGTTGAGATTGCACAGAAATTAAAAAAATTAGGATATAAAGAGAGCCAAACAAAGCCAAACTTGTTTTTTAAACCTATTGAAACTGAAATTAAGTCTAAAGAGGATAAATTTATACATGTTAAGGGTGCTGTATTTGCGGATATGAGAGGTACTGATATTGTACCAATATGGTCTGATCCAATTCCATTATTTTATTCGAAAGATTTACCAATTAGCCTATTTTTACCAGAATTTGTTCTTCTTGAACGATCGGGGTGTTCTCCAAGAGTATCATTCTACGAAGAATGTGAACCTGAGGGATGGATGTATGGATTAGATGAAATTCCAAGTGGTTATTGTAAACGATGTGGAGAGAATATTTTATTTAAAGTGAATTGGGAAATTTTAAAAGAAGATTTTTTTGAACTCTATCATCAGGGAATAGTCCAAAACAGTGAAGTGAATTATTGTAAGACTTGCAGAGATATTGAATATGCCAAAAGAGAATATAGAAATCAGCATTTTTCAGATTTTAAAATTTGTGAGCTATGTGGAATTAAAGAATCTCAAGTTAAGCATCATATAACATACAATCCAGAGAAAATAATCCATGTTTGTCGTTCTTGTCATGGAAAAATTCATTATAAATCATTTCCGCATCCTCTTTGGAAAGAAAAGAGAAATCGAACCAAAAAACTTTAATATATTTTTTTCAAAAAATATCCATAAAATATAAATAATCACACGTCTTCTTAGTTAATCAACGAGATCTATCAAAAAATGTAAAAATGTATTAATCAAATTGATTAGAATATAAAAATAAAAAATAAGGAAGTGTTAATATGGAAAAGACTATACAACATAGTGTACTTATAAAGATTCCCGAGGGTAGGTTGGAAGAATTTAAACAAATTGCGGGTGAGGTTCTAAAACTGGTAAGAGAAAAAGACACAGAGACGCTTAAGTATGACTGGTTTCTTAACAGCGACCAAACAGAGTGCGAAATTCATGAGGAATACAAGAGTTCAGAGGCGATAATGAAACATGTAACGAATCTTGGCGGAACCCTGCAAAAACTTCTTACTGACTTCCCTCCAGAACGTTTTGCAGTGTATGGTGACCCGTCGCCGCAACTTCAAGAAATGCTTAAGGGTGCTGGTGCAAAGTTTTATACTTTCTTTCAGGGACTTGATTAAAACCGACAAACAAAATCTTATACACAAATGATTGTAATTTTTGTTTAAATATATTAAATAGATGCATTCGTGAAGGATTTTGGTATTTTTTTTTTTTTTTATTTTTTTATTTAAAGTTACACGGATAATTTAGCATTTAAATACAATCTTATAGGAGAATTAGCAAGAGTAAAATATAATATTGCATGCTACTATTCGTTTAAAGGGGAAATAAATAATGCAGATGAGTATTTAAGAACTTCATGTAGAATAGACTCGAAATATGAAAGAGAATGGATAAGTGATAATCATTTTGAAAACCTTAGAAAATCTGGATTCAATTTATAAAGAGAGAGTATAGCTAAAAGCTAAATTCCTTAATAAATATGGAATTTCAAATATATTTTACAAGTAATTTCAATAATAAACAATATTCCTTATGTCTCCTATCAAGATATTTATGATTACAGAAATCAAATTTGGCAGGTAATACTAAATACTAAATCATTTTTTCCTTATAATTTGCCTCTAACCAATCAAAGAGTTTAGAATTTTTAATAAATTTTCCCGCAGCATCTTTTTTCGCTTTAGTTTTAGAAGTGCCAAAACCTATTACATAATATTCTTTATCATCAAAAGTAATATAAGAAAATATTAGCTCACCATTAGGTATGGATGCATGCCAGCTACAGCCAGTAAAAGTATCTATTCTATAAGATAATAGAATTAACATCGCAAAAGGTCTTTTTTTAGCGTATTTAACAGCCCATTGATATAAAGTCTCACCTGTTTCTGTGCTGATTTTTATCTGATTGGGTTGTCCCTTACTTGACAATTTTAAAAAATTAATCTCTTCTGGGATTAATTCTTCATTATTATCATCTGTAATTGTAATTATCTTTTCGGGGGGATCTAAAATCTTATCTATATCTATTTTTCCTTCAAGTATCATTAGGAGTTTTGTAGCAGCATCTTTTCTTGCTTCAGGTTTTGTATTTTTTAAAACACTTTCTATTCTATAATCTTTTCCACCGAAATTTGCTGTTAAAATGCATTTAAAGGGAGGTAAAGTGTCTATAGGGTCAACACTTTTAACATCGTAATGAGGTAAAGGAATATGCATGCTATCAAATAATTCCTGAAGTTTTCCTATAGGATTTTCGTAATAAATCTGAGTTTGTTTTTTAATTTTAATTTTCTCTTCGATTTTTTTAATTATTTCATAGAGTTTCTTTATTACTTCTTTATGTGGGCCAAATCCATGAGCTTTATAATTTGCGCCTATAAGTGCTTCAACACTTTCCTTTAATTCTCCTTTAGATATTTGATGATTAATATCCGTAGGAATCATAATCTTATCGATCTTTAGGATTTTACCGACTAAATATAATATATCTTCGTTATGGATACAATTATTAATTCGTAGAGTTAAGCTACCTGAATCTGTGATTCCCTCATTTGTCATTATATTATAAAGCTCTAAATTTAAAACTCTATCCCCCAATAGTGCCAATAATTTAAATTCATCTCCACCACCACACGATTTAGGAGTAATTGCATTATGAAAATCTTCTTCATTATTTTCCAGATTAAAGAATTCTTTTAATTTACTGTTTATTTCCATCTCGTACCCTTCATTTATTTTGATTGTTCTTTTTTATGGATTTATTTAGACTCCTTTTTTATCTAATGTTAGGTTTTACTATATTTCTTGCTGAAGATTTTTTAAAGTTGATTCATATTTTTGGAAAATTTTTATCTTAAATATTAAAGAATTATCAGATTTAATTATTTTATAATATTTAGTTGCTAAATTGATATTTTCTATTACCTTACTTCTTTCTCGATATTCCCAATAAATAATAGCTTTAATAATATATCTAAAAAAACTGAAGGTGTTTTGAATTAATTCATAGTCTTGAATTACTTCAAAAATCTTTATGTTTTCTATCCTATCGTTATACCAAATTAAATAATCAATATATTGGTTTAAATATCGTTCCGCCCAATTAATTCCATAGATTTTAAGTAAACTCAAACAAAGATTTTCTAATACCTCAAAATCAATAAAAGCTCTATTATGATATAAGTAAAGATCCGTCAGTTCTATTTTCAATAGAGGATAATTATTGAATTGATTTATCGCAATTTCCCATTTCTCATTATCCCAATTTTGTGGGATGACATATTCCTGAGAGTAAGCTATTTCAAATGGAAAATCTCTTTTCTTTTGATTGATCGCTTCTGGATTAAATTCTCTATAAGCAGTTTTTAATCTCATAAATTCCTTTTTTTTAACTTCTAATAGATTTGTTTTATTCATTAAATTATATAATGGTATTATATTTTTAGATTCTAAGGATTGATTAAGGAATGAATTGTATGGGCTTCTATATAAATTAGCCATAACTTTAGAATCGAATAATGGTTCTTCATATGGAAATGGATCTACATATTTAGGTGGACTTTCATTAGAATGTAAATTTTTGATATTTTGTAAGTAAAACTGAGCTTGCATTTGAATACCTAAGAATTGAAAATATTGGAATTTCTTAAATCTATCAACAATTGATAATATATTCAATAAATAAATTTCCTCCTCGGTTTTCTCTGAATCTTTAATTATTTCCGAATTAATTTTAGTAAGATTGTCAACTCTTTTAATTATTTTCTTGGCTAAATCTTCATATTTGGGATTCTTTAAGGAGATTTCTTGGAATAAGTATATTTTTATAAATATGTTAATTAAATAGGGAATTTCCTCATCAAATTCATTGATTTCATCTATAATATCTTTTATTCCTAATATTCCTTTTCTTGGTTCATAAATTTGTTTAATAATTTCAGGATTCTCAATCTTAAAATGTCGATCTTCATCTTTGATTTTAAGAAATACTTGAATTAAATTTAAGGCCATCGGTTTTTTGAATCGATTATTATAACTTATTTCAACTTCAAGTCTTTTCTCGATATCGGGGTTCTTATCTAAGGATCCTAGAAAAAAATAAGTCATTGCAGCTCGAAGATTTTCCTTTCTTTCATAAAAAAGTGCTAATTCTTTTAACATGATATTAAAATATTCAAGATCATTGTTTATCTTTATTCGATTTTTAACATTTTCTTTTAAAAAGAATTCCCTTTCATAAAAATACTCAATATCTAAAAAACTGAATAGATCAAAATCTTTAGGGATAAATTCAATGAAACTTTCTAAAATGGAAATCTTTTCCTTCAAGGATAATTGAAATTTTTTAAGAATATTATTAAATTCATCCAAATCATTAAATTTGATATAGTATTGCATAGTCAATTTTACTAATTCTAAGTCCTTTTTGTCTAATTCGACCAATCGATTTAATAACACATAGATCTCTTCTCTTGGTTCAATCTGAACACCATTTAAAAAAATCTGAATTTTCTGTTTTAAAAATTGGAAATTTATATTTGGAGAGAAATTTTTCTCTACAAGATTAAAGATATCTTTGAAGTTTTGTATAATGTGTGGTTGATTTCCCTCTAACTTGATATAGTTTGATAAATGTCTAATTCTCTCGAAAAAACTTCTTATAACAAATGAAATTTTAAGATAATCTTTTTCATCATCCATACCAATATTATACTTTTTGATCGTTTCAAAAATATTATCAGAAATATACGAATAACTCATTTTAATATTTGGGAAATCCGTAATAGTTTCATTTTGGAACTTTTTATACAATTTATTATCCAATTTATGAAAGATTCTTAGAAGAAATAATAAATGACTCTTTCTATATATTAATTCCGAGGATTGAATAAAATCTGATGAATTAAATTTATTTTCGATAACTTTTGATAATTTTTTAATTATCCTTTCTAAATACACTATGATATCCTTATCTGGGGATTTCAATCTCAAGAAATAATTTTCAATGGTTTTTTTAATATTATTTGGTAGGCTTATTGAAGAAAGCAGAAGTTTTTCTCTATATTCTATTTTTTCATTCACAGGAAGTAATTCTAAGGGTGGTCTGTTCTCAACTTCCTGTTTATCGGATTTTAACCTTAATATGCTTAAGAAGCTAAAGATATATTCTCTAATATAAACTATTAAACAGATTTTAAATTTTTGATAAAAATAAAGTAATTCTTCTTTTTCACTTTTTAATACTATTTCATGGCTATTTGAAAGTATAGAATATGAGAATTGAAGAAGAAAATCGAAATTGTTCTCGATATTTATATTTGGGAACTCCCAACATAATAAAAATTTCGGAAAACGTGTTTCAATCTCCTTTTTAAACTGATTTAAGACAGGATCTTCTGTTATAAGAAAATAATTCATAGGTTCCTTATTTACTATTAAATCTTCTTGGATATCTTTGTAAGAAAATGATTCTAGTATTCCATTCATTTTTATTTGATTTATAACATCTATTAACGAGGAGGGAGATATATTAAAGATTTCCTTGAATCTGTTATATTTTCCATCAGGGTGGTTTATAATTAAGTAAATTACAAGATTTATATATTTCTGAAATTCAATATATAATATTTTTATTTCAAACTGAAAGAATTTCAAATAGGAGTAAATATCAATTAAAAAATCTCGAAAATTGATATCCGGATATTCTTGAAAGACATTTGGGTAGTTTGTTTCAAGATATCTGATTAATAGATTTAAAATAGTCTGCCAATCGGTTCTATCCTCCATCCATTGATTAATACTAGTCTTTTTTAAAAATTCTCTCTTTATATTGTGATAGTTTTCAGTAAGTCGGTATCTACTTCTAAAACGAGTTTCTGGTGTGTCATAATCTTCAATTAAATTTAAGATTGGAGAATTAATTGTCGCGGGAAATAGTATGGATGAATATTCTATCTTTCAGATTAAAGATCTATTCTATGGAAGCCAAATTCCTGATAGTTCTTTAGAATTAATGGCAGGTTATGGATTAGAAAGAGAACGTTCAAATCTCAAAATTTACGAACCTGAACTTAGGAATTATGTATTAGTTCATGCGAGAGAACTAATATCTATTAGAAAAAATGAAGTTTCAAAAAAATATGAGCTTACAATTCCTAAAAAATTACCCAAATTCTTTTCAGATATTTTTGAATTAGAGCAATCTCATCTGCAATTTTTTAAAGAAGAAGAGATTGAAACTCCATTAAATCTTGGTAAAGTACGATCCGGTTCTAAAGTCTTAGATATAAATGTAAGAGTTAATGCTGCTGAGGTATTAAAACATCACATATTAATACCTGCAGCAACAGGAAGAGGTAAATCAAATTTAGTGAAAACTATACTCTATGATCTCTTGGAAAATGATAAATGTGGAAAATTAATATTTGACCCTCATAATGAATATTATGGAACTATTACTCAAAAAGGTTTGAGAGATCATCCAAAAAGCGCTGAATTCTTAGAATATTATACTATTAGAGGGACTTCAGGAGCCCTTGATTTGAAATTTAATATGAATCTTATTAACCCGGCACATATTATGGGGAGTATAAGTCTTACTGATGCTCAAAAACAAGCAATAGTAGTGTTTTATCGTCAAGATAGAAAAAAGTGGATCCAAAACATATATGAAGATCATGACCTAGATGATTTAAAAAAAATTGGAGTTCAACTTCAAACTATAGAAGTTTTAAGGAGGAAGCTTGGTCTATTATTAAGCCTTTATCAAGAGGATGATGGAACTTTAAGCGAAAAAGGGATCTATTCTTCTAGTGGTTA
>SDBT01021752.1_pt1 | contig 10020 bp, 10 predicted proteins | sample 2277101 | NCBI WGS metagenome assembly SDBT01 (sample SAMN10404973, study PRJNA504765) | marine sediment metagenome | isolation source: marine sediment core GS10_PC15, 103 cmbsf | place: Arctic Ocean: Southern Knipovich Ridge | collected 2010
TAGGTCTGGTTTCTGGTTTGGGTTTAGCGGTTTTAGGTCTGGTTTCTGGTTTGGGTTTAGCGGTTTTAGGTCTGGTTTCTGGTTTGGGTTTAGCGGTTTTAGGTCTGGTTTCTGGTTTGGGTTCCGATCTAAAACCTTTGCCTCTAACATCCAAAACTTTTTCCCTAGTCAATCTCTTATGAGTAGGCTCATTCAAATTAATTTTACTTATCAGATTCACTATTTTAGTGCTTTTAACGTGTGGTATCGTCTGGGTGGAAGAAAAATTCCAACCCGGAGATTTCCTCCTGCGAATAAGACTCATAATGTGATACCGTGGCACTTTTTATTAAGATCTTTTTTCATTTTTCATTTTTAAGTCGGAAACCCCCATAAACGCCGAAATTCGAATTATTTCTTCATACTGTGTTTTAAACGGCCCAACTACATAAGCTTAGTATGTCGATCGACATATTAAATAGACTGTTTGTATCCTTCAAAAAGTAAACCTACAAAGTTTTCAACCCGGAATTAATCATTTTAAATATTATCCGGCTGGACAATGGGTTTTAAAGGACCAAGGCGAACTCTTTGTTGAATTGGGTAGTTTCAAATATTTGAAGTATTTAAAATGACAAGTCAACATGACAATGTCCATTGTCAATCCACGTATGTTTTATATTTTCCTTTTTTAAATACGCAGTAATGACTTTTTTATCAACTATTATAGTTTGATTCGCGTTTCTATCTTCTAGATTAAGTTCAAGTTCTTTTTGATTATTTAAAATTGTATTCTTGATGCATTCATCCACCCAATTTTGAATATTCAAAATTTTGTTTTTTTCATGTTCTATTTTCCATTGATACATCTTATGTTTTAAACTACCAGGTTTGTATTTTATGGTTAAAATCATCTTATTTATAGTTTCTTTAATTTCTTTATCTTTACACTTTTCTTTCAGCGAAATTAAACGTTTGACAGATGGATATCCACATTTGGATTTCTCAAGTCTTTTATTACAGAAGCGTTGCCTGCAACGTTTACATTTTTTCATCCAGTAATCTCCAGATAAACCCCATGCTGGCGTGGTGTATTCACGACAGAGATGACAAAATAACTTTAATTTTTCCATTTTTGTTAAAACTGATTAATCATTTTTCATTTTTGATTCAGAAAACTACATTACTTATTCTCTAATTTTTCAGATATATCCGTTGGTACTCCGTTTTCAGACACCACACTATTCGAAATTCCGTTTTCAGACACCACACTATTCGAAATTCCACCCTTCGAAACTCCACTATTCTCCAACCCTTCAGAAATATCCTTTGGTACACCTTCGCCCCCACCGCTAACCGGATCCTCTTTAATAAAACCAACTCCTTGTTTATTTATTTTCTCCTCCCTAGAAATAGCTTTCCACTTTTTGACTTCGTCTTCTAATTTTTGGACTTTTTCATCAAAGTGATCGAAATTTTTCTGATTGGTTAGATAGTCGAGCCAACTGTTATAACACTCATCGTCTCGTTTACCTAAACATTCCTTCTCTTTGTATTCTTGGTAATTTTTATAAGTAAAGGCGTCCAAAACTAAAGGTATTTCTTCAGCTAGAGCTTGAGCAAAGAAGGTCAAATTGCTAACTACGTAAACTTTTGTATATAACTTATGAGTGAAATTCTTTACCTGAAATCCAGATCTAACCAACAGATTCCAAACTGGCGTAAAGAAGGACGACAAAATCTTACTAATACTTACTACCGCCTTAGTTTGTAAAATGGCTTTCACATATCCTTCGGATTTTTCTTTCAGCGCTAGTCCAGTTTCTTTCAAATTAGTTAGAATAGACACAATATTAGTTTGTTTATTTAAATCTGGGACACCCAGACTAGTCGTAGTTACTACTTTTGGCAAAAGGGTCTGGCTGATGGTCGAGTTGGATATTATGGATTTCAGTTCACCTTGATTACCAATAACAAAATTAAAAGTACCATGTAAATCTGAATTAGTGTTTTTAACTTGATCATAATCACCAACTAGGTATTGGAATATACCCTTACTATATTTTTTGAATTGATCGTACAAACTCTTACTTACATTGTTAGAAGACGCAGAGTTAGTAAATACCGATCTAATTTTTTCAAGTCCAGTAGCCAAACTTTTCTTAATTTGGACGCCTTGCCACATGACCATGGGATCTGGTAGGGTGATAGAAGGGGTGGAGGAGACCGAAGTCGCCGTTTTCGACCCGCTCCCTACGAAAACTCTGCCAAATTGGTGCATAATCTCACAGGAATACAACATAGTTTTGTGGATAAAAGAGCGAATGTATTTGTAGGTAAATAAAGGAGACAAATACAAAAGACCGTTGGACAAGACTGTGCCAAATATTAACTTACTGCGACCTATGACTCTGGTTAACAAAGGTGTTTTCAATATAAATTTTGTTAACCAAGAGACCACAATAGCGAATGATCTTTCATCAGCTAGTATGCTTTTACAAACTGAGTGACTTATTAACATAACCAAGTCAAGTAAGGCATTTTCACTTGAAGTACCTAACATACCCCAATCATATACTACATTCTTAAGAATAACACTCAACATGTAATAAACATTGACATTTCTCCAAACGTGATTAATAGAGATGAACCAGATCTTGTAGTTAACTATTTTAACCCAACTATCCCAAGCTACAGTACCGATTTTCTTGATTTTATTAACGAAATTCCTAGCTTTTTGTTTTATCCTCCCGAACCAGGAACTTGCGCTCTTAATTTTTTCCACTTTCTTAACTTTTTTAGCATTACTTTTTGCATCGCACCCTCCTCCATATTTAATGTAAGTATTAGAATTCTCAAATTTAACATTCACTTTAACTATTTCATTTAAAATAATACAAAATATGTTTTCTAGTTGAGTCACAGTCTCGTTAAGTTCTTCGATTCGACTGATTAAGTCCATTTTGATACTTTTTGAGTTCTTAATATTTTCAACTAAAGTTTGATAGGATTTAGTCAAATCGTTGTATTTTTGGATATATTCCTCCAAAGTTTTGTAATAAGATTCTGAGTTGTTATGGATGGTTTCTAGGATATCGCTGGATTTGAAGTGCAGATCTGCTGGGAAAATTCTTTGCAACTCTCCCGATAAAGCGAACGAAATCTCACCTATTTTCTCAAAATTAAGCTTAAGGTTGGTCATCAGATCATTTAAGGAGAAGTTCTCTAACTTTTCAGGTGAGTTGGTATTAAAGTGTTGAATTATGACTCCTTTAACGAATATAGAAGCATTCGTCATTTCTTTAGCCTCGACTTTTTGATCAGCAGGTTTATCTAAATTAAGAACATCCTGGAAGATTTTACTGTCAAGAACGGTTTCTCGGGTATTGTTTATTTCAAACGCAAGTTTGACCGATTCAACCTCACTTGGAGGGATTTTAGTCTCACTTCTCAGTTTTTCTAATTCTTGACGAGGGTTATCCATTTTAATGGGTAGGATATTTTTATGTGGCCGAAACCTTAACAAAGTAAATTAAATAAATATATGTAAACACTTATTTCTCATTATTTCTTATTTTTCCACCTTCCTGACGGATCGAGTGTGTTTGAAATGTCTCCTTTATTATAGAAATTTTTACGTTATTGTGCACTTGAGAAAACACAATCTGGTCGATTAAGAAAAATGAAATTATATTGTTATTACCAGGAATAAATTCAGGAGGAAGAAATGTCTTCTATAATACAATGCAATGTATGTCATCAAGAATTAAAAAAAGATGAAGGTAGGGTCTGCGTAGATTGTAAAGGAAGATGTCATAGTAAATGCGAAGTATCATATGGCTATATAAATCTTAAACCTCATTGTTTGAATTGTTATAGTAAAAGAGAACACTATGGTGATGAGTGTACTCATTGCTGTAATAAAAAAGATCGTCATTTAACAATGTGTGATAATTGTGGATATAATTATTGCGAGGATTGCGTGGAGTTAATATTCTTTGGACCTACAGTTCCTAGAGAACTTTGTACGAATTGTAAACCTCTATATAATCGTATGATGAAATGAATTGATAGGGCGAAGTTGGATGAGGTTTCGATCGAAAACTGAAAAACCAAAAAAATACATACTTAGTAGAAATGAAAGGATAAAACTAAAACTAAAATAAAATAACTTGAGCGACTAATTTTTGACTATGGAGTTGGAAAAAAAGATTAACGAAAGAGTGGAGGTGTGGTTGAAAGCCACTTCTAAGACTTTAGATATATCCAATTTGGGCTTGAAAAAGTGGCCAGACGTTTTAAAGAGTAAAGAGCGCAGGCGTGCGATAGTTGGACTAGATTGTCGTTACAACCAACTAACTTCTCTTCCTCTTCTTCCGAATCTTACTTACCTTGTGTGTCATGATAATCGGCTGACTTCTTTTCCACTTTTTCCTAAACTTATTTATCTTGAGTGTTCCAATAACCGGTTGGCCGTCCTTCCGCTTTTTCCTAAGCTTATTGACCTTTACTGTTATGAATGCAATCTAACTGTTATTCCAGTACTTCCCAACCTTGAAGAACTTTACTGCTCTGTTAATGCGTTAGTCGCCATTCCAGAACTTCCAAATCTTACTAGACTTGAGTGTTCGTATAATCCATTAATTTCTATTCCACTTTTTCCAAAGCTTATTGAACTCGAGTGTTTTAACAACCAATTAACTGCTATCCCACCTCTTCCCAACCTTACTAAACTTTGGTGTTATGATAACAATTTATTTTCATATGAATTAACGGGGTGGAAGAAGGTGTGGTGCCTTAAGGCGCTCAGAAGTAATGAAACACGCAGTAGAGGTTTAAAGAGAGTAGTTAAAGTTCTGAAGAACAGACTTTATTTACCGAGGCTCGAAAACCTTAAACAAGAGCTTATCTACTCTCCCAACCATCCAGGCAAGTTTTATAAGAGCCTAAGAATGGGAAATTGGCGTTTTGAAACCAAACTAACGAATAAATCATAAATTAAAAATACATACCAAGTATGTATTTGTGCACATTTTATCTTATTTTTCCCGCCTTCTCTATTTGCTATATAAACCGTGAGCATAAACAAGAATCAATTTGTTATATTTGTAGGCTAGATACGATTTATCGTCGCCAAAAAGAAGTTCACGATCTTTCTCGAGCAATTCTTCAAACAATGGATAGTTCTCTCCTAGTACAAGTGAATTCAAATATTCGTCCCAATATTCTTTAATTTCCCACAAATTCCCTTTCAGGTCCTTAAAATTGTCATCCTCTTCAGACAACGCGTGATAGCATTCATACACCCGGCACAAAATGTTAAACAGCGAAGATTCTGTCAACTTTTTCATGTTAAAAACATTAGTGCATAGCGAATATTTACACAACCATTTAACGAACTTTTCAGCCAACTTACCAGCCAAGTCGAGCAGATCATTCATTTTAATTTTTTTCTCTAAAAACGTTAATACTTCTGTAAACTTCTCAGGTTTAACGCCCTCGTGCTTTTTGTATTTGTTTGGGAGATTAATTACACGTGCGGCCGCTTGCTTTTGCAGCAATTCGGTATACCCCTTTTTCGTATCCATAATCAAAATTACACGTGTGGCCGCTTGCTTTTGCAGCAATTCGGTATACCCCTTTTTCGTATCCATAATCAAAATTAGTTAAAAATTAGTCGGTTAATCGGTTGGTTAGCTAGTTTTTTTTCTGATCTTTTTTCACAAAATCGTTTTGGCGATGTTCAGAAAATGATGTTCCAAAAATTGCAAAAAACAAAAATGAGTATCACCAAATCTATTATTTTTGGGTGCCTAGATGGCAATTTGTCTTTATCTATTGATGTTTGTGTTAAATCAAAATATTTAGTTAACCTAATCAAGAAATTCCCACAAGTCAAAGAAATACCAGTATCATTAACAAAGAAACATTTACTATATTTTGAATTTTGGACACAACATCAATTTTACCCGCCTCTGGGTAAAATTGAACTTCTTGATTTTTATTCTAACAAAAGCAAATATCCAAATAGGTCTTTAGAAGATCAAATTGTTATGTGTGAAGCCTGGTTATGTTTAGATATAATCACTTCTCTTCCAGTAGGATTCTTCATTGATACGACTTGGGAAAACCACTTTTATAAAAAATTGGGGATTTCTTTTGGGCAGATTGAGAACTATATGATTTTACAAGGCCGTAGTTTCTATGATTTAAAGAATATGTTGAAAACTTTGAAAGAATTCAAACAAAATCAAAGCAATTTGTCTGAATATAGGAAAGAAATTACTTTGAGCAAACTCAACAACATCAACGATGATAAAAATAAAAAAGACACTCTACTTAATTATAAAAACTTACTAAATCCCGGAGAATACCATTCATTTATAAAAATGTTGATCCTAATAGAAAAGTAATTGTGTATATTTTCTAATGGTTCGTCTTAAATACTTTACAGTAAAGTATTTAATTCTGGTTTACGCCTTTTCACGCACGTCCCATTACTTTTACAAATAAGCAACTGCTATATCCTCGTCCAAAAATGTGAACTTTGAAACGTCGAATCCCTCGTCTTTTAAGTGGTTAACTAACTGTTGATTGGGTTCTTGGGGCTTATAAAAAGCATAGAGCTTGTCATTGTTTATCAAACCTAAACTATTAGCTGTGGCTGTGTAATTTATAATCTTACCATCGATCGCAAATATCAAATTAGGTTTGATCTTTTTTGGGTGGTAGTTTTGAAGGTAAGATCGAATCTGAGATTCAACTGATAATGAATTGGTCAGAATAATTTTTACATATGACCCGTCTTTAAAGTAGATATTGATGTTGGTAGACTTTTTTCTGATTTCTTTTCACAAAATTCATTTTCAAAAAATCACTGGGGCCCAGCTCACGAATATTCTTTGGCGTTTTGACGTAAATACTTAAAAAAGTATTTATTTGATCAGTTTTAATATTTGTTATTGTCACCCAACCCAATCCATTTGGATAAATTAAGACGGTTCAAAATAGGATTGTTTGAACAACTAACGCCACGATTTTGTTTTTTGTTTTTGTTAAAACCCCAAATAACATCGACATTAAATCCATAATATTCGAACTCACATACGAGCTCAGATCCTTTGGCAAGGTTCTTGATGGAAAATCCATTCCTTAAAAAATCCAAACCTTTTTGAAAAAGATCGGGATCCCTGTCAATAAATATGTAATTGTCTTTATCTCTCAAATTCTTATATTTGCCAGATACTAAAATGGAAAGCATTGTTCCGTACTTTTGTAGTGTAGTCGTAGTCGTTGTGAAAATTCTACCACCGACGTTTAATTTGACGATCTGACCTTTGACGTGGGCATTGATTTTCTTTTCCAAATATTCTTTCTTTTTGAGCAACTTTTCCTTTTCGGCCTCTAATTTTTGAATTTGTTTTTTTAAGTTCTCTTTTTCAAGTTTGGCGTTATTTGTAATCTTCTCAGCTTTTTCTCTAGCCTCGTCTATAATCTTCTCAGCTTTGCCTCTAGCCTCGTCTATAATCTTACCAGCTTTGCCTCTAGCCTCGTCTATAATATATCCAGCCGTACTTTCCAATTTTTTCTTTTCTGCTATTAAGCTTCCAATTTCTTTTACTAGACTCACCTTTTCAAGTTTGGACTCGTTTACAATCTTCTCAGCCTCGAGTCTAGCCTTTTTTAAAATATCTTCCTTGATGGAAGAACACAAATCCGCCAACTCTTGAACTTTACTCGTGATATTTTCCATGTTCGTCTTATTTTGTTCAAAAAAAATTTAACGGATTCATTTTGAAATTCTTAAATTAGGACCGACTAGCTATTTAACTGTTATCGTCGAAGATTTGATTTACTTTACGCAGCCTAATTTTAGCGATATCTTTTTTTTCGACTGGTTTTATTTTCTTATACTTAGACTTATTTACTTTGCTTCTATTCTTACTCTTATTCTTCTTTTTTTTCAATTTGCTATTAAATTTTCCCATTTTTTTACAAAAAAAACTAACGGTTTATCATTTTTATTAACTTTATTAACTTTGGCTGCGACTCATCTAAAATCTCTATCCATTCACCATCGTTTGGGAACCGTTTAAAATTTTCAGTTTATTAAAATGAGCTTGATTCGAAGACGAAAATCTCCAGGTTGGGGAAATTCTCCTATAAAACGAAGGGTACGAAGCGTTGAGAGGGTTAAAAAGCCAAAAGCCAGTAAAAAAATAGTCAAAATAGTAAATCCAATAAGTGGGAAGAAAATAAATTTGAATGGACCTACTCACAAAAGATTAATCAGAGAAAAAGTTCTAGACGCTAAGGGCGATGACCTTCGATCCAAAAATAAAATAGTAAACTCTCGACTACTGGTTCCGAGAGAAATTCCTAAAAATATAACCCGCATTAATTTCAGATTTAAAGATGATCCAAAGTTTGGAATGATCAATATATGCCTTTGGAAAAAAGAACACACGTTAATAAAGAATTATACAAGTGTAATAATCAAGAAAAACACTATACACGTACATTTTCCAGTTTTTGAACACTTCTATAAAATGAAACACACTTCTTTGGGTGGTTTTTCTTTGAAAGATTTATTTAGAGTTATCCATTTAACCGGCGTCGCAGCAGGTAAAACAACTAAGTACGATGATGATTTTTCCTGCGCATTTGCAATAACATCAAGTAATAAGGCTTCTGATATCAAATATCAAGCTAATACTGGAAATGTGTTTATTTCAACACAACATTAAAGCTGCGTTGACGATGTGATCTGAGCTTGGTGGTAGCGTAAAATAAATAAGTAGAATTACTTACTTATTTACTTCATTTTTCTATTTTACTTTAGTTTCAATCTCCTCGGATCCGTAAATATTTTTGAATATGTTTCTACAAATATCTACATCTATAGCCTTTATGATGTGAATTTTTATTATTTTTACTTTTTTGGTAACAACGTCTTTGATTCTATGTGTAATTCTATTATTTACTAGTATTTTGTGATCTTTAGATAACTCATTGATCATTTTAATGAAATGGTTTTTGTTGAAAATTGTTTTATTATTTCCGGTGCACCAAGACTTATACAAATCGTGAACTTGGTCGGAAGTTTTTCCATCAAACACTTCCTTATATTTTTTAGTACTTAACAATAAATATAACCATATAATAGGACTCTTTTCTTTGTTTATGTTCTTTTTTGGCCTCCACAGTGGCGTATAAGCGCATGGTTTACCCCTATTAAAAGCATATTCTTTCGTGTTTAAATATCCTATTGGTGCATTACCCAACATTCTGTATATGTAATTATCTTCAGATATCCAAACCAAAGGTAAGGGACCAAGAATTTGACACTTTCTGTCATTATCGCTATAATATCTTATTAGGTGCCCGATTTTATCCAAGGTTCTGTTTTTTCTACAAAGATCCAACTTATACCTATATTCATTGGTTTTGAGATGGTGGTTGTAATTTTTCAAATATTCCTTTATTTTATGATAATTTTTGCTGTTGATCTTTGATTCTATTTTAGGCTGGTAGTCCATTTTCGTGGTTCTTTTTATAATATCCGAAAATTTTTTCGCAATTAAATGTAGTTTATAATATCTAAAAATTCCAAGATTTCGGAATTTTTAGATATTATGAAATTTTAGATATTGTGATTTCACAATGTAAATTATACTTAATTTACATTTAAATATACAAATCAATCTTGAAATTATATCGTCTAAACAAAATATATAAAGTAAAGATATAATAAGCTCGTTATAGATCTTTTAAATTTCAAAAAGATCTACATGTTAAAGGTTATGTTATTGGTTTAAATAGTTACGAAAATGATATAAGCATTGCGCCGCTGGTTTACTGTTTAATAAAATAAATAATATAGTTTTTTGAATATCAGTATTAACGCAAATCACACTCAGAGTGAAGACAGGGTCAGCTTTTTTTTTAAACTCAAAATTTGAAAAAAATCAAAACTCAAAAAACTCATCGCAAAAAAAAAGCTGACCCTGTCTTCACTCTGAGTGTGATTTGCGTTAATAC
>SDBT01021753.1_pt1 | contig 10020 bp, 13 predicted proteins | sample 2277101 | NCBI WGS metagenome assembly SDBT01 (sample SAMN10404973, study PRJNA504765) | marine sediment metagenome | isolation source: marine sediment core GS10_PC15, 103 cmbsf | place: Arctic Ocean: Southern Knipovich Ridge | collected 2010
ACAAAAGAACGTGATGGGATTATTGGTAAAAAAAAACCGAAAGTACTGATAGAAACGAGAAACTATGGCAAAAAAAAGGAGAGCTAGTCTTCGCATGGAAGTGTTCGGCTTAATACGTATAGGAGGAATCCACGTTAGAAATTCATCTTTTTTTCGCCGTAAGCTCTCGCTATTTATTTTTTGTTCGATTTTCCTTGCAGGAGTATTAGTTATATTAGTGAATACAAAGAATGGAATCGGCATATATCACGATTCGGTATTTTACCTTACCTCTGCAACCAATCTAGTTAATGGGGAAGGGCTTTCTTGGTTTGGAGACGGTGGTAGCCTCACGCCACTTACTCACTTTGCCCCCCTTTACCCTCTGAACATCTCAGCATTCATTGCCTTGGGAGCGGATGCCGAAGGCGCAGCTCGATGGATTGCAGCTATTTTGTTTGGTGCCAACATCGCGCTAATTGGTTACCTGGTAGCCCATTTTACTCGTCGCATCACAAGTGGAATTATTACTTCCGTACTGGTTCTTATCTCCCCTGTTCTTGTTGGAGTTCATACAATCGCATTGTCGGAACCCATATTTATTTTCTTTACACTTATTTTCATAACTTTACTGACTTACTATATCGTAAGTCCCAGCTGGCGGACCTTTATCTTGATGGTGATTTTTGCCGCATTGGGTTACCTCTCCCGGTACGTCGGCATAGTCCTGCTAGGAACCGGATTCTTAGTCCTGCTCTTTCTTCAAGATCAGAATCTGCGAAGAAGAATTCGTGATTCCGCCCTATTTTTCTTTCTCGCTTTCATTCCTATGCTAAGCTGGCTCTTGCGCAACTTTTGTTTAACCGGTTTAACGACCAATCGAATTTTCCAATTTCACCCCCCAGAGAGATTTATCCTAAATGCATTCTTAGACACCCTTCTGACTTGGATTGTCCCTATCGAGCTTAGCACATCTATTCAACTCGTGATTGTTATAGGCTTTATTGTCATCCTTTGCTACATTCTTTATCGGTTATTCAAGAGCACAGATTTCCATAAAAACCGATCTTTAGTGTTTTCTACGATCTTGGTTATTTTTCTGAGTATCTACCTACTCTCCCTGGCGTTTTCTATCACTTTCTTTGATGCCGCGACCCCCGTCGATAACCGCACATTGGGCCCTGTCTTTATCAGTTTATTGCTTATTTCAATTTTGCTTCTAGCGACGGTTCTAACGGAAGGGAAGTACAAATTGCTAAGGATTCCTTTCTTTCTTATTATAGTTATTTATTCCTTGAACTCTTTGGCGAAATCATCGGAGATCCTTCGGGAACTCAGGGACGATGGCGTTGGATTTTCAAATCATAATTGGCAGACATCTGCAACCATTGATTGGGTCTTGAATCTTCCTGAAGATGTGCTGATTTATTCAAATGAGATGTTGGCGCTAACTTATTTGACAGGGTATCCTGCATTCTCCATTCCCGAGAAGATCGATACGGTTCGCGCAGAAATCCGACCCAATTTTGAGGAAGAAATGGGCTTCATGTATGATCGTTTAAGAAAACCCGAATCCTATCTTGTCCTATTCCACCCATTTCATCTTCGCTGGGAAATGCCGACAAGGGATGAAATCACATACCCGTTTTCAAGACTGGTGGATTTCGAAGATGCTATTGTCTATATTAGCCCAAACAACCTTGAATAGGACGATTCTTCGGACCATCATCTTTAATCAACTATAGAGGATTTAAGATCTAAGCTGAGTTATTTTCCTTGGTAGATTCAACTCTCAAGTGCAACATGGAATGCTAAAGTTGAGTTTTGTGGTATTCCTTTTCAAAGCTCCGAATGCACTCACTTGATTTAACGTACCAAAAATGATACACTTGGCCAATGAGTGATCATCTTCGTCTTAAGGTGGTTTTCTATAAAACTGAAATGGGAAATGAACCTGTTAGAGAGTGGCTCTTATCTTTATCAGGTGAGGACAGAAAAACGATCGGTGAAGATGTCAAAACTGTTCAATTCGGATGGCCTTTGGGCATGCCAGTGGTCCGGAAACTTGATAAGGATCTTTGGGAAGTTCGATCCAGATTACATAATCGTATTGCTCGCGTCTTCTTTTTTTTGATGAAAATGTGATGGTGCTTGTACACGGGTTTGTAAAAAAGTCACAGAAGACACCCCAAAAAGATTTAGAACTAGCAAAGAGTAGAGTAGCACAATTGCGAGGATAAAATGATGGATAAAACATATCTTGGTAGTGATTTTGATGATTTCCTGGCTGAAGAAGGGGTTTTAGCAGAGGCGGAAGCAGTTGCCATTAAACGGGTTATTGCATATCAAGTAGCGCAATTAATGGAAGAGCAAAACTTGACGAAAACGGCAATGGCATCTCGAATGAAGACCAGTCGGGCTGCATTGGACAGATTGCTTGATCCTGCAAATAAATCAGTAACCCTTCAAACATTGGAGAGTGCTGCTCTCGCACTTGAAAAGCGTTTGCGTGTTGAATTCGTCTAACAAAATAATGGGTTGCAAGAAATTGATCTTGAATTTCATTTGTGGATAAGGGAAGAGAAGTACGCATCTTGCCCAGCAGTTTAATGCAACTAAATGACGCTTATGTTGTCGAATTGCATTGTCGACATTGCCCAATGCGTAGCATGTTTTTCTCACGATAATCATAGGCTCGTTTTGTAATAAGCAGGCAAATCAAGCGCAGCACTGCTTACCTTCTTCATCTTCTCGCTTTCTTTCTTCTAATTCGGGGAAAACCTAATTGACATTTACACAGAACTAGAATAGTATATTACTATTATCGTAATATAGGATTTCACAATGACAGATGATCTTCTATTGACCAAAGTCACTCGTAATGGACAAATCACGCTCCCGGCGTCTGTGAGAAGACTGACAAACATTGAGGAGGGGGATTACATTGCTGTTCGCGTTGAGGGCGATACAATTCTATTAACCCCGAAAAGGCTGATCGATAAAAGCCAATCGTATTTTTGGACTGAAGAGTGGCAGCATGGCGAAATAGAAGCTACTGAAGATATCAAAGTGGGTAGGACGAGAGAATTCACCGATGTTGAGGATCTGATAGCAGCTCTTGAAGCCGAGAATGATTGATGGCTTTTATTCTCACCGAGCGATTTCGTCGAGCTTACCGTTCATTAACGGCGCAGGAACAAAAACGCGTTCAAAATGCCCTTCGGCACATGTCTGAAGATCTGCGGCATCCAGGTCTACGCGTAAAGCGTATTCGAGGCACCCATGGTATTTGGGAGGCTCGAGCCAGTCGAGCTCTTCGCCTCACGTTCGAGGTAGAAGGGAAAAAAATCATATTGCGCAACGTTGGCAGTCATGACGCCACATTGAAGAAGTCGTAAACACACGTGAGATGATTTATCTGAGGTTCAGATAATGCAGGCAGGGGAAACCCTGCCTTTTCGAATTTACGTTTTAATGCAACTAAAAGTAACTTATGTTTGGGTAAAGGGTAGGGAATACCAGGAATCTATTTGGAATCAGAAAGTGGATAGGTAGGCTCATGCATAGAATTCATAATTTCATTAGTATTTGTGCAGCTTTCTTCCTTCTTAAAAGTTCGTAGATTCAACTACTAAGTGTAACGGTGTTAAATATCCCACTGACGGAAATTCTCCCCCAGCATCAATTGTTGCTTAAATCATCCCAATAGTAGAGTTCTTCAATCACTGTTTTAATACTCTTACGATAATGTTCATTCCATTCAGCAATCAGGCGCCACGCCATGCGCGGCTGCACATCTTTATTTTTATAGCGCTCTTGCACCATTTGGTCACGAACTGTCACTTGACAGCCCTGCTATTCGCGATAAGGTGTATCGGAAATGTGTATCAAGCTGGCTCTGCTCACCGAGGCACTGCAATCCCGAGCGGAACAGCTCACCAACTCGCTGTAATGGCCCTACCAGCTTAGCACCGGCATCAGAGCGTGTCATGGATTAGCGGCGCAGTTCGAACCAGTTGGGAAGTCATCATATAAATCATTGATTGGGGTTTAGTATGCATTATGAACATTGGAAAACCAGGAAAGTTGTTGTTGTAGGTGCGGGTGCGGTAGGATCTACGTTCGCTTACGCCTTAGCCCAAAACGGTTTAGCGGATGAAATTGTGCTACTCGATGTCAACCAGGAATTGGCCAAGGGTCAAGTCCTGGATCTTTCACATGGTCTTCCTTACTATCCCAATGTGGATATTTGCATGGGGGATAGTGACGACTATAAGGATGCACATGTGATTGTGATCACGGCAGGAGCGAAACAACAAAGTGGTCAATCACGGCTTGACTTGCTTCAGAGGAATGCTGCAATTATCGAAGATATTATGGACGATATAGTTGAGCAAGAATCGGAAGGAATCGTTGTTGTGGTTAGCAATCCTGTTGATGTATTGACCTATCTGGCACAGAAGAGGACTATGTGGGATAGGGGTCGTGTGATTGGATCAGGCACAGTCCTGGATAGCGCAAGATTTCGGTATCTATTAAGTAACCAATGTGACGTTGATGTTCACAATGTACACGCTTATGTGTTAGGAGAGCATGGCGACAGCCAAGTGGCGGCATGGTCTATGACTCATGTTGCTGGGGTGCCGATCAATGAGTACTGCGAACATTGCGGCGGGTGTGATGGCTGGGAACAGCTTCAGAGTGATATTGGGGAGGCTGTGAGACGTTCTGCGTACCATATCATTGAGTATAAAGGGGCAACAAACTATGCGGTTGGACTAGCCTTATTGCGAATTGTGGGTGCCATTCTTAGGAATGAGAGGAGCGTTCTGACCGTATCAGTTCCTTTAGAAGGTGAGTACGGGTTTACCGATATTAGCATGGGTGTGCCAAGTATTGTGTCTCAGAACGGTGTAGAGAGCATTATCGAGGCAAACTTATCACCTAGGGAGAGAGAAGCCCTTGCCGCTTCGGCTTCAATATTGCATGACTCCATCGAGGAAGTAGCTAGGTCCCGTTAGCGGATGCCAGTAGTTGGGATCAAGGCCCGATGAATTGCCCCGCTAGTTGTTGAATTCAATCCCTGTTATTTCATCACGAAGCGGGATTCTGCTGGTAACACCCCATATCAAAGATCGTTAGGAGCACTTCTAGCCGAACATCGCGGTTTCTGATTGCTTAATCGTTTGCTGCAGAAGATTGGGTTGCGTCACAATTTTCAATGAGAGTTAAATTGCAATAGATGTCCTTTTTCTGTTGTCCAAACTCAAGCTACAATCCGGAACAGCTCACTTTGGAGTGATCTCAGGAGCTGGAATACGATTTCCTTTAATGGCTTTTGAAAAAGCTCTGCAAAACCGACCCGAGGGAATCTCAGCACACACAGTGTGCGAGTGCACAGCAGATCTTTCGGTTGATTCCATATCAGATATTCAGAACAAGTAGCAAAGGGGCTTTCCAATGCGTCTTTTTCGAAGGCTCCTAGGGCATTGGGTTCAATATGGATGAATGGTAGGAGTTCCTGGTATTTATTTTCCTACAATAAACTATAGGTTGTGCCTATTAAACACGCTTGATCTGAGCAGCCAAGAAGCTTGCAACCTCCTCGGCTTGGTACGGCCAAGCATATATAAACTCAATACTAGGATATTTTTCCTTTGCACGCTCAATTGCGGAAGGAATGTTCACCTCAGAATGTCCTCCGCCAAACGTCATCATAGGAGTAATCGCTATGACACGTGCCGCGTGCTTGGACACAGCTAGGTCAAAAGCTTCATCTACGCTGGGAGCACAAAACTCATTGAAAGCAAGAATCACCTCCAATCCGGGTACTCGCTCCAGTTCTTCTGCAGGCTCTTGTGATCCAACGAAGAAAGGGTCGTTAGTAGAATTTCGGGGCTAGGAGCGCATTTTCCGTTCGAGCTGCATAAAACGACGCTCTATTTGTGAATGCTCCTGATTGTCCGCATGTGAATGCCCATGGTGATCACCCAGCTTCCCATGTAGTGTGAAATACTCACGAGCCTCGTTAGGCGAGAAATCCTTTGGAGGCGTACCATGCATTACAAGAACAATGACATCGCTCATTTTGCACCTCCTTTGGTTTGATAACCAATTTGATCGATATCATTAATTGTTAGAAAAGCTGCGATGGTATGTTGAATCAACGAATTGGCAAGAAACAGGAATTAGAAACAATCTTCCTATTGCACTAATTAATCTTCCACAGCGGTGCCTCTAAATTGTTCCAACGCGATTCGTTTCATGTGTGCCAGGATAGCGGCGATACCGATGAGGCGTTGGTAGGAGAGAACCGTGTGAAGCCCCATAACTTGGTAGAAATCGCTTGGAACTCCTATGATCTGTTCCGGTGTGAGATCCTTCAAACCAGCCAAAAGCAGGGAAGCATAACCACGAATGGTAGGCGACTCTGCAGGTACGTCGAAATAGAAGTACATTTTTCCTTGGCATAACTCTCCGTTTATGAAAACTGGAGTCATGCACTCGTGTACTTGATCTATACTGTCTCGCCTTCCCCGAAGCCATTCGGGGAGTGGGGGGAATTCCTCGGCGTAATCCAGTAAGAGTTCCAGCTTCTCTCTACCTTCAGATTGGCTGAAATCCTCAATGATCTCCTTCAGATTTGTGGGTAGGCTCTCCATTGGAACTTTTATTTCTCAATGGGCGCGTCCACTAGGTTTCCCCACTCTGTCCAGGAGCCGTCGTAGTTCTTCACCTCTGGGTACCCAAGCAGGTACTTCAGGACGAACCAGGTATGGGAGCTGCGCTCGCCAATGCGGCAGTAGGCGAGGATCTCATCTTCAGGTTTGATATTGTGGCTTGAATAGAGTTGTTCCAGCTCTTCGGCGGACTTGAACGTCCCGTCCGACTCATTCTTGGCCTTGGACCAGGGTATATTGACGGCGCTGGGTATGTGTCCGCCTCGAAGCGCGCCTTCCTGTGGGTAGTTTGGCATGTGGATAAGCTCTCCCGCGTACTCTTGCGGTGATCGGACATCCACAAACGGCTTTTTACCCTCCAGGTGCCTGAACGCTTCTTCGCGAAAGGCACGAATACTCGAATCGGGATCCTTCGCTTGATACCTCGTCCTGGAGTAGCTAGAGACCTCCTTTGTGAGGGGGCGACCTTCTTGCTCCCATTTGGCCCTGCCGCCATTCATGATCTTTAGTTTCTCGTGACCGAAGTATTCAAAAAGCCACAAGGCATAACAAGCAAACCAGTTACTCTTATCGCCATAGAAGACGACGGTCGTATCATTGCTAATGCTCAGATCAGCACAAAGCTCCTCAAATTTTTCCTTTGATAGGAAATCTCTACGTATCGGGTCCTGTAGGACCGTGAACCAGTCCACCTTGACCGTACCAGGAATGTGACCTGTTTCATAAAGCAGTGCATCCTCATTGGACTCCACGATTCGTATATCGGCATCATCGAGATTGTCAGCAACCCAATCGGTTTCGACCAATCGATCAGGGTGTGCATATTCCTTTGACATACTCAATACCTCCTAAATAACATTCCAAACTCTCTATTATTCTGTAAAAAAGTAATGTGCGAGATGAAAAACCATCTTCAATCTGTGGTCAATTTCAAAGAGAAACCTTGATTGGGCGAGGGAGCCTCACCACCACGAATATTCCTGCTCACATTCACGGCAGGAGCAGCATTCGATATACCCACCTCTATCGCGTTATTGGTCAGATCAAATCGGCTAGAAATCATGGGGCAAAAACGGAGTAGGAACGAAATCATCGCGCGAGTACCAGAGCACAGGAAAACGAACAAGGATGGAATACGGGCGATGGGCTAATGGGAGTCTCATTGGTTCACACCACCTGGCGGATTCGTGTTCGCAAGAAACACACAGATCCGATCTCCGTCCGGTCTCCAAGCGCTTCGCTCGATCGTCCCTCCAAGACAGCACTGAATGATATTAACGTCCATCTCGCACACCTCTGGATGCTTCAAAGCGACTGCCTGATAGGGGCATGTGAGATGACGGATCTTGATTTGATCGCCCAGGATTTCTAGTTGAGGATCAAATCCCTCTTCTTCCATGACTGTGAGCATGAGATCGATTTGATCCGCTCGCGACAGGCGATCCAGACCTGCTCTTCTCTTTTGCACTTTACGTCGGGCAATTTTCCTCATCACATCCAATACTGCTTCCTGTCCTTCTTCCAGCTTTACTTGTTCAATGAGAGCGGAAGACAGGTGGGCGTATTTTTTTGGAAAGCTCTCCTCTCCTTTTCGACTCAGCGAGTAAATGAGATGAGGCTTTCCGATCTTCCCTCGTTCATTGGATTTTAGAACCAATCCATCTCGCTCGAGAATAGCCATATGATGTCGCACGGTAGGAACAGCCAGTTTCATTTTCTCAGCTAAAGCTTGAACGGTGGCTGTCTCCTGTAGTCGAATTAAATTGAGGATCTCACTCCGAGTATCTTGCATAAGGGTGGATTTCCGCCTGACGGGATTATGCAGTAAATGTATCATGATTCGTGATATAGGTCAAATAAATCATTTACACGATATTAATGATATTTATTGACTTTATTCGGGTGGGGTGTTAGGATTCGTGAAAACTCGGATGAACGGGACGCTTGGCTTCCATTATGTGAACTGGCATTGCTTGGGAGTATGGCTCTGCAACGTACTAGGCGTGGCAAATGAAAGGAAAGAATGGGTACTGCCTCGCGCTTGGCTTCCCACTCGCAGGGAGTTTAGGAACAGGAAAGCCGCTAGTACGGGTTCTATTACCGGTGAAGAGGATGCATCTGAGAACGAGTGCCATCTCGATCATGATTTCGGTGCGAATATGCAGAAAGATATCCTTCAACAACTTACCCTCGAGCCGCTCCTCACGCAAGAGCAGGAGATCGAGCTCGCACATCAAATAGCAAACGCCAGGAAAGCCAGGACGCGATTGGTTAATGGAAAATTGGATAAGACAGTCCAGTCTCGACTCCTCTCCATCATTCAGGACGGCACTGCAGCACAAGAGCGCTTGGTGTTGGCCAACACCCGACTGGTCGTCAGCGTAGCGGCACGATACAAAGGCTACAACTTCTCACTATTAGACCTGGTTCAGGAGGGGATCATTGGGCTGATACGGGCAATAGGCAAATACGATCCAGCCCGGGGGACACGTTTCAGCACCCATGCAACTTGGTGGATCCGTCAAGCGATCTCTCGCTACATCGAGAACGAAACGCGCACGATCCGCCTCCCCGTGCACATGCACGTGCGTGTGCGCCGGATCTTGCGGACCTCGTGGGAGTTAACACAGAAACTGGGCCGAGAACCTTCAGATGTTGAAATTGGCAATGAGCTGGGCTTGGACGCGGAGGCTGTGAGCGAAGCGAAAAGGGTATCTCGTCCAATAATTTCCCTTGAGGTTCCTCAGGACGAGGACGGGAATCGAGTGCTTCTGGATACCTATGAGGACCATGAAACCCGCTCTCCAGAAGAACTCAATATACAGTCTCTCTTCATCGAGCAGATCTTTGAGACTTTGAATGGTCTTTCGGAACGAAATGCAAATATTTTAATGCTGCGTTTTGGATTCGTTGATGGCCGTGAGCACACACTACAGGAGGTGGGAAATCAGTATGGGTTGACCAGGGAGCGCGTCCGGCAGATTCAGGACGAAGCTTTAGTCTATCTTCGATATCAGCCAAATAAATTGCACGAACTGCTGACAGATTGACAAACACCGGAAAACCTCAAAGCACGCGTTCCTTAAGAGGGCTTAGGCGGGCGCCTGATAATCCGGGACGATGATGTTTGAGGGTTCCAAACAACTCTCGGATGTTATTTCCCACAGGTCCACGGCATTGATATATATAAAGGAGAAGAACTATGACTCATATTATTACGAGCTTATGCTTACAAGATTCCTCATGTGTCGATGTTTGTCCGGTTGAGTGCATTGTTCCAGGTAAGCCAATGAGTGAATGGCCCTGGTATTACATCGATCCGGATACGTGCATTGATTGTGGCGCCTGTATTCCCGAATGC
>SDBT01021754.1_pt1 | contig 10019 bp, 9 predicted proteins | sample 2277101 | NCBI WGS metagenome assembly SDBT01 (sample SAMN10404973, study PRJNA504765) | marine sediment metagenome | isolation source: marine sediment core GS10_PC15, 103 cmbsf | place: Arctic Ocean: Southern Knipovich Ridge | collected 2010
ATAAACTTCTGCATCGCACCTTCGCCAAGATTGACCGCATTATTGCCACCGACTGCCAATGCCAGACGGTCAAAAACCGCCGACTTGACTAACGGGTGGCAGTACCATTTCGCATTTGCTCTCGCATACATCGGCAGGCACATTGCAGTTGATGCCAGGTCTCCGACGAGAATCTCTGTCCACTCATCGCCAGGAGTCAAATTGACGAAGAAACTACCCGCGTGGGCGCCGTCAATCATCATGGTTCTAATTCCTGTCATGCCGCCGTAGGTCGCGGTGCCATCGCCGTCGATTCCACAAGTGTCTTCCTTGACTGCAAAGGCATAGGCCATCTCGGCAGCAAGATCGTCGGCCAGATTGATAATCGAATCCTCACTTAAATCGGAACTGATTCGAGTAAGCGCTCCGAGTTTCTTGGCCGTCAATTCGACCTGATTCCACGACTTGTCCGATGCAGTAATCGCCGTGGTTTCGCCAACGAAAACAGCATCCACTCCGCCAGTACGACGGGGGATGATCGTATGATCGCTCGACATCGGCAGGATTCTCGCCTCTTTGCGGAACAAACCATAAGTCTCTCTCAAGTCGATAATCGCCGTCTCCATTACAGTCGGCACAACAAAGCCACCGGCCGTATTAATGCCTTCGGTCTGGACTCGGATTTCGAGATTGTGATCCCGACACCATTGACGGGCTATTGCCCCTTGAGCCGTATGACCCATAATCGTTGCAACCAGCCATTTGCCAGAAGCGTATGCGTCCCTCTTGGCGTCTTTACTCTTGAATGCCTGAAGGGTGCCGTAGCGGAAATACTCAGGATTGACAACTTCGATACGGCCGCCATTCGCGGTCTCAAGAGGGACCTTTCGTTCCTGTTTCTTGTTCAGCCGCATCTCGGTGGCCTCCAACAGTTCCTGCCTGTCGGCTTCCTTCTCTAACCGCGAGGACTCAAGAAGATGACTATCAAATTCAATGGCCTCATCGGACGTCATACCCCTGGACTCCTCGTCACACTTTTCTTTTATATCACGGGCGGCCTGTGCTTTTTCTGCCGCCTTTTCTCTCAGCTCTAATACCAACATAGATTTCTCCTTAAAAACTAAAATAACAAACACTTATTTCTTCTTTACGATACTTCATTACCGGAACATCGGCCCGGCCAGTAAGTTAATCATTGGACAACTTACTATTAACCCGGTTCAAGATTCGACCGGCTTTGTTGTAACCAATTTCAATCTCACGCTTTCGAGCGACTTCTGCTTTTATTTCTTCTTCCGTTTTTGCCGGGGTTTCTTTCTCTATGACCTCTTGATTCTCTTCCTTAAATTTATCAAGACTCCTTTTAGCTATGCCCGTATCTCTTGCGACAACCGAAGTCTTAGGATTAGCCGGATATACAACAGGCCCGACATCAAACAATCGACCAATTTTAACGATCGTCCGTTCCGAAGGTCGATCATCATCGAAATACTTCCAGTCATCTTCGGACACCGTAAAAGAAAAACTACATCCGGAAATATCACCCCGCCGTATCTCTTCCAGCGTGTCCCTTCCCGTACTGGTATCCGGCATGTCGTTTACGAATAGCAGACCGAGATTATTGGACATTAGATTTAGTGTACCACTGGCCGTCCGGCCCAGAATGAGGTTAGGGTCGTGATTCTTGAGGCATCGAACATCGTCGCCGAGAACATCGTCAAAGGCTCCTTTTTGGACGCGCTCTTTGAACCAGCCAAGATCGTAGAAATTGCCGAACTTGGTGGCATAGCCTCTCAGCTTTTTCCCTTCGGTATCGTCGATTCTAAGCTCGCTGATCTCCGGAGAAAAATCCCTGATCTCAATTTCACTACTTGCGTTTTGCGTATTTTCATCCGCATTTTGATTTTCAATCGGCATGATTGCCTCCTATCTTCTGGGTTATTTCTTCGATCAATCGATCGCCTGCTGTGGCGTCGAATGCAACTTTCGGCCGCATATATTCGGCCAACGCACGGTCGAGCACATCATCGGCCCGGGCCATTGTGATGCCCCGGAGGCTGGCGATTGCCCTTACAGGGGCCATCAGGATTGAGAACGCCCATCGATGGCTGTCTATCTGGTAGCCAGTCTTGCTCTGTTTAGTGACCACCCTCGTCACAGCTTCGTCGACAAGGCCGCGTAATGCCCTGTCTGTGTTGTCGTTATCGGCATCCGCAGCCACGGTGCCCGCCTCTTTCATATTCAACGGCTCAAGGAAAATGTCTCCCTTCGGACCTATCGGATTCATGTTCTCTTTTTCCAAAATCATATTGACGCTCAGCCATCCACCGAGCCTGCCTATCTGATATGCCGCATATCTCTTCTGAATATCGCCCCGCAGCAGGGCATCGTAAAGTATCTCGGCAAACAGCCGGGGCCGCTCGGTCGCCGAGAACAATTTATAATTGCACTCCATCTCCCATTTGCGGAACCAGTACAGCATCGTCATTGTAAGGAATTTAAGGTTCTGCTCCTCGATATTATTGAACGTCGCCCGGTCCATCGAGCCTAACAGGTGTGGCGGGATCTGGAATATCCGCGAGCAGTCATCGACTGTGTACTTCTGTACCTCGAGCGCCTGGGCCGTCTTCGGATCGACTCCTTGTTGTTTCCACGTCATGCCCTCCTCAAGGATCGCCATTCTGTGGGCCTGTTTGAGGCCGGTATGACCGGCGTTCCAGGACTCCTTCAAATGCTTTTCCGCTTTATCGCTAAGGCTCGCCGGATGCTCTAAAACCCCACCCGGCGCCGCATCGTTACTGAAGAACCTCGCCCCGTACTCTTTGACCGCTATCCCATAGCCGATGGCCTCCTTATGATACTGGACTACGTTATAGCCCGAGTAGCCGTCAAAACCCAAGCCCTTGATATGGAGCACGTTTTGGTCCGGCAATTTCACCGTCCCGCCCACCGGCAGCCTGACCTCGTAATACGGAACGCCATTCCTGATCTTTCGCTGCGTCCGGTCAGGCATCAGCGGCCACAGCGCAATTGCCCTGCCGGCACCATCCCGCTGGATCTCTGCGTAGCCGTTGCCGTAAGTCAATACATGGGCCTGCCGCGTCTCTCGAAACGTCAGGGCGTCCATATAATCGTTCGGCCGGTCATGCAGCAGCTTGTATACCCGATGACCCTGCTGGCGATCCTTGCCGCCTTTTTCGAGCCGGGAATAGACGATAAACGGCAGCTCTGCTAACGTCCCCGATATGATCCTTACCCCAGCCCAGAACGGCGTGTATTTAAGGGCAGACTGCGCGTTTACCTGAACGCCGGACGACGTGGCCACACCACCCTGAACCCAGTCGATAAACCACTGAGACGGATTGGATGTGGTCGATCTCTTCGATTCGATTGCCCTGTCTATTAATGTGCAGATTGCACCCATAACTTATTTCCCAAACGAATCAACTACTAAGCTTGTTCCGAACACAAATAGTCCTATACACAAACCTGTTTGAATGTCCCATTGCATCGCCCCCAATGCGATCCCTACCATCGTAAATCCAATCATTCTCACAATCGATTTCATAAGCTTATCTCACCATTTATATCGTAATAATCCCGCGACTTTCATATACAGACTCTTTCGGCCCAGCCGTTACCATCGCCCGGCCAAGGGCCATTATCAACATTACGATTCCATCAATCTTCTCTTTTGATATTTTCTTCGACGGCTTGATATTGCCAGCGGCGTCCATCTCGACAGCGACGTTCGAGGCCATCCACTTCAAAACCGGATGATCGCCGTGAGCCAGTTCCTTTGCTAATAGAAGCTTCTCCAACTCTTTAGCAGGTGCCGACATCGAGGCGAATCCTTGTCCAAAAGAAACGAACTTATCTTCAGGTGCGCCGTCGGCTATGAACCTTTGGCGTGGTCCTTCGAAGTTCCATCGGTCGAAAGCTATTTCGACCATATTATAGATTTGACAGTCCGCCTCGAAGTCGGCCTTAATCGTATCGTAATCGATTACATTTCCTTCGGTCAACGTGATGAGGCCCTCGCGTGCCCATGTGATGTATGGTACCCTGTCCCTGTCCTCTCGCTTCTCGGCGTTGTCTTTGGGGATATAGAACCTCGGCAGTACCTGCCACCTTTCGCAGTCATCGTCCGGTAGGAATAATAATACGTAACCGGCGATATCGGTATTGGTAGATAAGTCGAATCCGACGAAGCACTGTTTGCCTTTGAGTTGTTCCTCGTCGATTGCGAAATTGCAGTCGTCCCACAGGTCGGCCGGGATCCAGCGAACGTCCTGAGCTGTCCGAATATTCAGGTGCAACCTTTTGAATGTGTTCTCATAGGTAGGTGTTTCCTGAGCCCTCCGGCATTCACGTTTCATAAAGTCTATTGATACCGATATGCCCAGGTTTGGATTTGCTTTTCGCCAAGTCTTTACTTTGGTCCAGTCGTCCTCTACGAGCTTACCGCTCTTGTCTTTGTGCATGGCTTCGTATATCACCGGCAGAAAAGCCGGGTCTTTGATAATGTTATCGCGGACTTTGCAAGCGTAGTCGTACTTTTCATTACAGATCGATTCGCGGTCGAAATCAGCTGTCGTCAGGTAAATTAGAAGCGGCTGGAGTCTATTAAGCGATGCCATCGCCGTCTGGAAAACATCGACTAATCGGCGGTCAGGCTGGACGTGCAGCTCATCGACGATAATTATATGCGGATTGCCCCCGTGCTTGGTCTTGGCGTCGGAACTGAGCACCTTGATAAACGACTGGTCATCATGTTTAACGATTGTCCTGGTCGATGTATAAGAGCGGACCCTCGACGACATCTCGATCTCGTTGTCCTGCATCCCGTCTATGTGCCGGAACGAAAGCGATGCCTGATCCCGCTCACCGGCGGCACAGTAGTTCTGCTGTCCGGCCTCACTGTCCAGGAAAAACCCGGCGTTCATAAGGCAACCGGCAAGGGGGGTATTGTGGGTAGGCAACATCGTCCTGCCGCAAAGAAATGTATTACTTGGACTATCAACGGCTATACATCTCATCGGGACTGGTTCACAAGGCTCTATTGAAGTTATCTGTACGGTCTGACTTCTCGATTTCACTTCCGGCCATTTTAATCTTGATTGTTTTCTTTCAAGTCTTGATATGTTTATGTCTTTCGGCGGCATGAATTGTATGCGGTATTTAGGGCCGATTATTTCCCCATTTAACATGGCATCCGATTTTCTACAGCTATATTTAATCCCAAGAGAAGCTAATAATTCACCTATATTTTTTGCAAATCGAGGTCTGACGGTAACAATCTCTGCTGCATACCCTCTCTTTTCAACGAATCCATCGGTATCGACTATGCCTTGCAATAACGCACATCTCTGACTAATCGAAGACCTAAGATATATCTCAGGTATATGCTTATTATGAAATAATCCCAAACACCTCAACTTTGCATTCAATGTAATTTTCGTATCTGTAATCACCCCTCCATATAAAGTCTCCTGTGAAGGATTTATTCTGACTCTGGAAACATTGTTACGACGGTCTTTGTATATTGAATCTAAAGAATATCCTGCCTCCTCGAAATTTCTTATCATCTGACTATAATCTTTTTCCCCTACAGTGAATCGGGCACAATCCGAGTCGCCATCCCCCAACCACGCACCAAGAACATAAGGGGATACAGGTAATTCTACATCATTAAGTTGCAGCGGCCCCGGCATAGAAACAGAGTGATTCCGATCACCCCTTGCGCCATAATGTAGCGTCTGTAAGATTCTTTTTGTAGTTCGGACTGCCGTTAGAGGCCTTTTACTTCTCCCGCTTGTCTTGTCGCCCGGCGAATCCACTCTTGCCGTAGTGACCCATAAATGATCCGCACAGGCCTTTATTACCTCTCCATTGCTAAAACGAACCTTATACGATTCGGGGCTTTCTTCAATCGGCTTCAGACATACCACCTTGCAGGGAAGGCCGTTTTGGTCAAACAACTCATCCCCAACTCTTAAATCTCCGATATTCGTCCATCCCTTTGGTGTTGGCAATGGCGTATCAAGGTCTAATTGCTTCCCATTTTTTCGAGGCACGTAAATCAGAGCCTCGGAAAATCTTCGGCACTGCCTACCGTAAGCGTCTATCTTATGCCAGCCGAACAAGTTAGCGACTATTGCTTGTTCCCATCGCTCCAGAATAAAAGGCTTGCCGGCCAAGGCACCCTCGATATGCGAGCAGCACTGTTGTATGAAGTCGATATAATATTCAGCTTTTTCGGCGTCAAACCAGCAATTGCCCGCCTGGTCGAACGGGTCGTATCCCGGCAGGCTGCATAATAGCTGCCGCCATCGTTTCGAAACCTTCGTTTTTTTCGTCGCCGCTTTGACCATAACCGTTTCAAATAAAAAAAGCCCCCATCCACCGAATATCCGATTTCTCGAATACCGAGTGAACAGGGGCTTATAATCGCTTGTCCTGTGCCATATAGGCTATTCAGTTGTAAAGAGCGGTGTTACATTTATTATTTACTATTTATTATTTACTATTTGCGAGCGGAGCAGGTGCGGCGGGATATTGAATTTCCGTGTAACTTCGCCCACTGTGAACTTCTGGGCCTCAATTATATTTATCTGCTCTTTTTCCCTGACCAAATCCACGCTCAGGAAGCCGCCGTTTCGGCCGGTATTGTACGCAGCGGACCGGTCATCGCGAGGCCCTGCCTTCTGCTTGGCATTAACCGCCCCAGCAGGGAGAACCGCCCCGGCCAACCCTACGGCCATTATCTTGCAAAATTCTCTGCGATTAGATTTCATCTAATGATTCCCTCGAAATCATTGTGCCGAATTTCCTTCACATCCAGCGATATATTGAAGATATTCTCAAAACTTGTAATAGTTCTTTCATTCATACCATCTTTGCCAATCCGCCAATCACTTTCCGCTACCATGAAAGAAGTAATTGCTAAATCTACTCCGTTTGTGCCGCCCTTGCGTATATCTTCTCGCGTGTCTCTCCCCTCCTTTGTGTCGGGTAAATCGAGTTCAAATCTAAGCCCAACTGTGTCTGTGCTAAGCCTCAATGTCCCATCTTTCGTACTACCTAATATTATCTTGGGATCACGGTTTTTGAGACAAGGTATATCCAATGCTCCAGGTGCCAATACTTTATCAAATGCCCCTGCTTTAATCTTTTCCCTGACGCAGCATGGAGAACCTAAGTCTGTAAATGTTACATATTTGTGGACATATCCTGCTATTTTAGGATTTTCCCCTTTGCTTACTCTTGACCCTGTATCGTCAGTCGCCATAATTCTCGGTAAGGACAGTTGTGCCGCAACCACACCTGCGGCCATCATCTTGCAAAATTCTCTACGGGTAGTTTTCATTTTTTCCTGCTGAGCTAAACTACTTCCCGCCGCATGTGACCAATTATAAAGTCCTTTACTTGGCCGTCAGCGACGTTAATCTCAACATTTATCTTGCCTGTAAACGTCTCATCATTTCCTATATAATCTAAAATCCATTCGATTAGAGCATTATTTTTAGCAACTTTGCTACATACATCTGAGTTTGTCAAGCCTTTTTTTTGGTATTTTAACACTTTTTTTATTGCTTAATCACTGCAAAAAGCTCTTACGGTTGCGGCACCCATTGGGTTTTTTGCCCTTTCGAGTATTTTGTATAGCTCAATTAGTTCCGGCCGGTTTCTTTCCGCCTGCTCAAATAAGTCGTCCCTGCTGGCATATACCGCCGCCGCCAGTCGAACGCTAACATCGGATATAAAATCTGGATTCCGAGTGCCATCATCGCAAAGCCGCTGAGACCGCTGCCAGTAGAACAACAAAAACGCCCGGTACTGAATCCGGTCGCGTACACTTAATACCTGCTTACTGTCTTTCATTTATTATTTAGGAACTTTTATTCTTTTCGAAAAATCTGCTCTTACCCTTCGTGTCCCTCGACTTCGGCAGTGCCGCCAGTCCTGTTCGGGACGAAGGCGACAGCCCGAATTCTACGCACACCTTTTTGATTTTCTCCCACGCCCTGTCCTTCATGGCAACTGCCGGGTGCTGATACATATAACCGTTGGGCGAACTGTGAATCTTGCCTTCTTTTTTTAGAGTATTCCTGGCCTCTTTGAAATCGGCATAAGCGTCACAGTACAGGCCCAGCATAATCCCATCACCCTCGGCCAGGACGCCCATGCTCTCAAGGATAGGGAGTACCCGCAACCATTCAGTTCTTGCGTCACCGGTAAGATACTTAGGCATTTCCGGGCGTTTGTAGCTGCCCGTCTGTTCGGTTGGTCGGTCCTTGGCCCGCCAGGAGCCCCGGATCGTCAATATTTTTGTCGATGTTTTTTTAGGCCCGCGTGCCAAAGTCTATATTTCCTATTACGATTGACTATTTTCCTATCAGTTCAGCTTGGGTACAATCGTTATTTCTGCCACTTTTATACCGAATTAAGATACCCTGCTATAATATTATCAACAAATGCTTCGTGTAAAACTGCGAACCTTTCTTGTATTGGTATCGAGCCGTCATATTCTTCTTTGGTTTCTTTTGGCTTTGAGGTCATAAGTTAAGCACATTCTTTTATTCCACCTTTTGGTCGGGGCGGATCAATTGGCGTATTGTTTTTAATCAGTGGCAATACTCGACATATTACTTGATTCTTTGTCTTATATCCACATTTTTCGCACTCAGTAACCAATTCAATGGCCTTAAATCTCTTGCCCGGCTCGATGTTTGATTCCACAGGCAAGAGCATCCAGTAGCTACATTTAGGACATTGCTTGCATTGAAGCTGATAGTATTTTGGCTTGCCTTTGGCCTTTACCGTGCCTCCGACACTTGTTGCTGCTACTACCCATCCCAAAAATGATCTTCAATTTAATTTCATAGTTCACGCAATTAACGTCCTGTGATTTTATGCCACAGCCAGAACGGGAAGCCGAGTATCTTAATCAGCCACTCTGGGATAGGTAGTATCGGGCCGGACATTAAAATGGTATTCTCAAGCTATATTTATAAACGAACGATGTCCAGCCTTTTTAATCATTCCCTGCTTGCACATTGCTTTCAAGGTTATCATCATCCTCGGCTCCCTAATCCTATCAAATAAAAATAAGGCGCTCATGTAAGAAATGCCCAATAATTTGTAAGCCTGAAACGCATTTTTGCACTCAATAATAGCATTTATTAACTTTAATGCTGATATTTTACAATTCTCTAATTCTGAGCCTATCCTGACTGTAAATTGTTTCTTGCAACTATGGCATCGCCACAAAAACCTTTTATTCCGTCCGCCTGATTTACTTTTTACTTGACGCACGGATTCGCTTTCGCACCGAGGACATTCCGGCTTTCCATTCCAACGTGCAAACTCCAATATTTCAGTAGCACCTTGTTCTAAATTCATTTCTGCAATATCACTGTTCATATCTATTCGTTAATTTAAGTCTATTGTAGACTATAACTTGCATTATACATTGAATATATAATATATCTCATTTTATGCTCCTATTTAATAGGTACGTCGCGCGTTCTACAAGTCCTCAATATTCTATGTCGTCGCCAATTTATGTGCCTTGAGTTGCCGCAACGCCAACAGCACCACGGACATTTACATTCTCTCCGGCCTTGTTTATATTTCATACCTTAGGCCTTTAACCAATACAGAAGTTCTTTCAAAACGGTATTCTCAAGCCAACGGACAGTTGGGCCTTATTGACACCGTATAAATCACCGAATGGATTGATATAGCGGCCTTCGACTATCCATTCAGAAGCTGATTTAGGCGTAACTTTGATTTTCACCCCTGCCATCACACCGAATAGGCCAGCGTCTTCGTCAACAAACTGGAATGTTCCCTGAATCCCAACGTACGGCGCCATGACCACTTCTTCATTAACTATTGCTGTCAACAAGCCGGGGATCCAGGGTAGAGGATTGTTGGGATCAATCAAATCGGGCAAGTGCTCGACAATGCCTAAACTCATGACCTGCGGAGTCGCATCCGTTTTATACCACGTCGATCCCACATAAATCTCTAAT
>SDBT01021755.1_pt1 | contig 10019 bp, 7 predicted proteins | sample 2277101 | NCBI WGS metagenome assembly SDBT01 (sample SAMN10404973, study PRJNA504765) | marine sediment metagenome | isolation source: marine sediment core GS10_PC15, 103 cmbsf | place: Arctic Ocean: Southern Knipovich Ridge | collected 2010
AAGATTGAACTGGACAAGGTTTTGAAAGAATTTAAAAAAGCAAACATAAAACTTAATCTAATTTATATCAATCCTAAAGTGCACAAGCATTATAAATTCCAGAGGGTCGAGAATTCAGGGGACTTTTATGATGCCATATCAGAACTGGTTAAAAAAACAGGAGGAGTTAAAATAACTACCTCTCAACCAAAAGTAATCTTTGAGAAAAATTAATTTGAGATCACCTTTTTCTTCCTTCATTTTTTCTAAAACAAATTTAAATTCTTCCATTGCCTTATCATCCTGTTTTAATCCTACGTAACAGTTGCCAATGTTGACTCTTGCCTCATATAATTCTGGTTGTGTTGCAGCAAATTCTTCAAAAACAGCCAGGGCTTTTTCATATTCACCTAGCTTGTATAATTTATCTCCTTTGCTGACGTCAAATAATGACTAATTTCTTTGTAAGCTGTTTGCCCACCTTCGCCTAACATTGTCCCGCAAAAAAACAATTTTCCTATATGAGCTTAATTTACTGACTTGCTTCCTTGATCAAAGTATCCAGTTGCTTCTGTTCTTTGGTGCTTAACCTGGAGAAATATTTTTCCTTGCAAATCATCAAATATTTTAAAGCTTTTTTATTTTCCCCCATTTCTATATAAGTGATACCCAGGTTAAAATAGACAGGAGTGAATTCAGGGTCAATTTGAAGAGATTTTTCCCAGTAATAAATGGCTTTATTGCGGTTACCTGCAAAGCTGTAAGCCGCTGCCAGTCCATTCAGGGCAAAGACCAGTTCCGGATTGGAATCCAATGCTCGATGATAGAAATCAATGGATAAAGAATGTAACTCTTTTTCCTTTTTTAAACGAAAGAGGGTCAAGTATAAACTTCCAATACTGCTTAGAGTGAATGCATTTTTTTTATCCTTATGGAGTGAATTTTCATATGCTTTAAGAGCCTTTTGGTAATCTCCTGTATTGAAATATGCCTGCCCTAATAGATTATAAATCTGGGGAATCTTATGCTCATGGGATAAAATTTGTAAACATAAACTAATAACCTGATTGTACATTTTCATCTTTAATAGCAATAATCCCAATCGTGTTTTCACATTGAGTCCTTCTTGAGTATCATAAGTTCCACTTTTCATTAAGTTACTTGTTATTTTTTCAACTTCACTTATTTTTCCTAACACATACAGTAATTCAGCATATTCGATCTGGATATGAGTATTAAAAGGTTCCAGTTTAAGAGCTTTTTGATAAAATGGCAGGGCCTCAGTGAAGGATCCTTCTTTAAAATAAATTCTTCCAAGAATTATATTAGCATGAGTATTGATGGAATTTTGATGCAGTGTTTTTCGGCATAATTCTTTCGCCTTGGATGTTTTTTTTGTGTCAAAATACAATTTTGCCAGCCATACTTTATAACGGTCTATTTCAGGGAAATCAGTGATCGCTTTTTTTAACATCTTTTCCAGTTGAGGAACATTTTTTTTCATTGTGTACAAAGCACGTAAGCCATCATACAATTGGGTCATTTTTATTCCCGGATTTTCTTCAACAATTTGATTCAGTCTATGTTCTGCTTCTTCGAGATTTCCATCTCTAATAAAATGGTTTGCATCTATTATTGTATATAATAAATCAATGCCCTCTTTAGGGTCAATTATTTTGCCGGGGCTGGAGGTAGAGGATGAAACATAGCCAAGTGATTCCAATTTATTTTTGTCCATAAGGCTTAATTTCCGGCGGTTTGAGTTATTAGGATTAGCATGCAGTGATAAGTATTTATTGAGTTTTTTTTCCATTTTTTTTGCCAGGGCATCCTTTTCATAAAATAGGTTTTTTCTTTCTTTTGGATCTTTTACAAAATCATATAATTCAGGGATAGGTAAAGAAATATACTTGAAATTTTCAAAAATGATACCCGTTAGAGGTGCCCAATTCTCATTCTCTTTTCCATACATACTCTCAAAATATATTAAATTGGATAAATGGTTCTTTTCTTTTGAAGTGATAACAGGTAGCAAGTTTTCACCTTGAAGGTCAAGGGGTATCTCTATTTCAAATAGGGTAAGAATAGTGGGCATAATGTCACTCAACTTTACCGGATGGTTAATTATTGTTTCTTTAGAGAATATACCCGGATTATAAAAAATCAAAGGCACCTTCAAACTCTCTTCATAGCAAAAGATACCATGGCCTATCTCTTTATGTTCTCCAAAGGCTTCGCCATGGTCTCCGAGTAAGACAATAATAGTTTTGTCTAATAATTGTTTGGCTTTCAAATCTGTTATAATTTTACCTATATAAAAGTCTACATATGCGATTTCGCCAATATAAGGTTGTGTGTTAAATTTTTCTATAAATTTTGTTGGAGGGGAATAGGGATAATGAGGGTCATAAAAATGAATCCAGGAGAAAAATTTATTTTCATAATTTTTTTCCAACCAGTCTTTGAATTTTACATACACTCGATCTGCCGGAATCTCACTATTAGTGTTTTCAAAAACAGTTTTAGAATCAAGGGAATCATCATAAATGTTGAAGCCTTGATCTAGACCGAATTTTGCCTCCAATACAAAAGCCGCGATTGCCGCATAAGTTTCATATCCCAGCTCTTGAAAAAATTCAGCGAGGGTATGTTCATTTTTATTCAAGACATAAGTGCCGTTATTTCTTACTCCGTGCGCAATTGGCTCCCTGCCGGTAAAAATTGAACAAAAAGAAGGAAGGGTTAGAGGAACTGAAGCATAACAATTCTTAAACATCACTCCGCTTTCTGCCAGTTGGTCAATATTGGGAGTTTCGGCTACCTCTGATCCATAGCAGCCAAGACAGTCAGCCCTGAGCGTATCAATGGTTATAAAAAGAAGGTTGTAATTTATGCCTTTTTTGAGAGTTGGTATGTTCTCCTTTATTTTGAACGGAATCAACAGAAATATTACTACTATTAATGCTGCCAAAAATATCGAAAGAGTAATAAATTTTGAACGAGTTTTCATAATCATATTGTATAAAAACAATGTATAATGTCAATAATTTGAAAAAATGATAATATCAAATCAAAGATCGGGTCTTTTCCTGCAGTAATTCATTAATTATATCGTCATGGTGATTTGGTAATTCTTCCAAAAGTACTGCCACCGTCAAATCCCACCCCAGGGGATTCAATGATAATCAATACTCTCCAGGGAAAAGTTCTTTTCCCTTTTGTTTTTGCCAGATAATTGGCATCTGGAATGAATATATCATACGCAAAAAGGCAAGGTCAACGACCTGAAAATAGAGGCAAAGCAACAAAAACAGTCAGCAAAAGGGTAGCTTGGGATGGGCCACTGCTGTTTCAATCCCCATATCATCTAAAACATCAACCATGGTGTAGCTTGACCTTCCCGCTTCTATCACGGCTTTGACATTCCCTATCCCCTGGAGAAATTTCTCCAGCTCCCGACGAAGATTGGTAACTCTTCCGGATTTGAGCTTTTCTCCTTTCTCATCCAGTAGAGTGATGTGCGAGTATTGCTTATGATGGTCAATACCCATATAATTCATTTGTGCACCTCTTAAATTTAGATTTGAATCTCACGGGTAATCTATTACAAAATAGACACCCACGGGATGTGCATCACATCATCATGTTATCTTATAAATTAATATTTATCTCGACTATTCGCGTCAAAAACCATTATGAGTAAGAAAAAAAAGAAAAAGAAAAAAAAGAAAAAGAAAAAAAGAAAATCAGTAAAAAAAGAGTAAATGAAAAGAGACCCTATAAAGAGAAGGCCGTTGAAAAGAAGATAAACGAAAATAATATTCGCCGCAGCCGCATATGGAAATATCGTATCGTTTCCACAGTAGTCATTCCTTTGGTCATTATTTTTTTTCTGGAGATGGGCCTTCGTATCGGCGGTTTCGGTTTCAACCCGGCTCCCACCCTGAGCTGTAAATACAACGGTGAGGATGCCTATCGCGATAATTTTCGATTTACGTGGCGTTTCTTCCCGCGCACCATTGCGAGAGAGTTCAATCCCTTTATTTTTCCTGCTGAAAAAGCGAAAGATACCTTTCGTATTTTCGTAATGGGAGGTTCGGCAGCACACGGCGTACCTGATGCATCTTTCGCTTTTTACAGGTACCTGCGGGTTATGCTGGAAAAACGTTACCCGGGAATTCGTTTCGAGATTATCGGCGCCACTGCGACAGCCGTTAATTCTCATGTTGTACTGGAGATTGCCAAAGACTGCTCGAAACGCAAACCCGATCTCTTTGTGATTTACATGGGTAACAACGAAGTGGTGGGGCCTTAAGGACCAGGTACTGTTTTTGCCCCTCTCTCCTCGAAGCTTTCATTGATTCGCCTGGGGATCTTTTTTAAGGGCACTCGCCTGGGGCAGTTATTGGCCCGTACAGCGAAAGCGATAGGAAAAAGCAAAAAAAAGCCGATGGTATGGCGAGGGCTGGAAATGTTTCTTAAAAACCAGGTGTGCAAGGATGATGTGCGGTTGGAATCGACATACGATCATTTCCGTGCCAATTTAGAGGACATTATAGACAAGGGCCGCGAAAGTGGTGCATCTGTGATTGTCAGTACCGTGGCGGTTAATCTCAAAGATTGCCCGCCGTTTGCCTCACTCCACGACAGGGATCTTCCGGCCGGGGATAAAGAAAAATGGAATCGGCTTTATACTCAAGGTACACAATATGAACAGCAGGGAGACTTTAAAAAGGCGAAGGAAAAATACCTGGCCGCTTCAGCAGTGGATCCCAGCTATGCAGACCTGCAATTTCGATTGGCCCGATGTTTTTGGCATATGGGAGACTATGAAAATGCCCGCACCTCTTATATAAACGCACGGGAATTGGACACGCTTCGATTTCGCGCCGATTCCCAGATCAACCACATCATTCGCGAGACCGTATCTGCGGCTGCTCAAGCTTCGCAAAAGGTCCGCTTGTGCGATGCGGAATCCCTTTTTAATAAAAACAGCGCCCATGGCGTTCTAGGGGAGACGTTTATTTATGAACATGTCCATTTAAATTTCAAAGGAAACTACCTGCTGGCCCTGGCTTTTTTCAATGAAGTGGAAAAGATCCTGCCACTGCGTTTTAAAGATCGTAAAGCCGGCAGCGGGGTTTTATCTGAAGAGGAATGTCTGCGTCTTCTTGCCTGTTCCCTCTGGGACCGGTTAAATATCGCGGACGATGTTTTAAACAATTATATCCGTAAAGCACCTTATAGCAACCAGCTCTACCACGACGAACGAATTCGGCGGTTGGAAATGGAATTCACGGAGCTTCGAAACCGGTTCACTCCTGAAACCATGGAAGAATCTTTAGAACTCTATCGCAGCGCAGTCGAAGCGTCGCCGCATGATCCCTGGCTACGCAGGAAATATGCCAGGTTCCTGCTTATAGAATTAAATCAACTGGAAGAAGCTGCCCGGCAGTATCGAAAGATAAAAGAATTATTGCCTCATTTTCATGAAGGGTATGTCGGTCTGGGAATGGTATTGCGCAAGCAAAGGAAACTGGATGAGGCGGTTGTTCAATTCCGGGAAGCGATCCGTTTGCATCCATTTCGAGCGGATGTATATAATAATCTTGCCTTCACTTACGAGTTACAGGGAAAAATCCATCAGGCGCTGGATTATTATACACGTACCATTCACCTGAATCCCCGTTATACTGCGGCTTACACGAATATGGGATTATTGTTGACCGAGCAAGGTAAAGTCGAGGAGGCGGTCGCCTTATGCCGCAAGGGAGTGAAGGTTGTGCCTGATTCCTGGCGGCTGCATCATTATCTGGGACACTTTTTGTTCAAACAGGGGAATAATGAAGCTGCCGTGAAAGCCCTTCGTAAAGCCCTGGAAATCGCACCGGACGCATCGAAAACCCGCGCACTCCTGGATAAAATCCTCCTGCAAAACTCCCAGTACATCGCGAAAAAATAGAGACAAAGCAACAAAAACAGCAAAACGGGCAACAATAAGATAGGCTCCACCTGCTATTCAGTCAAAAAAACCTTTCCAACCCAGTTTCAGAAATACTCACCGCTCTCTTCGGCCTCCATCAAGAGTTTCTGTTGGACGACTTGAGGTGGAGGAGGGCGTTCGGCTTGGAATCTGAGTTTAAGGTGGTCTATGATATTGTCTATGACTTTATGATCTTCGATAAAAGCAGTGACTTTCATTTCTGCACCGCAGTGGGGACAGAGGAAGGGGTCGAGTTCATAGACTTTGCGGATCATCTCAGCCCAGCCTTTGGAGGGCACATGGCGGTCCTCTTCCTCAATGATCAGAGGGTGGGAGGGATCGACACCGGCCTTGCGCATCTTTTCTCTGTGGGCATTGGAGTATAAGCATCGCCCCAGGAATTTGAATCCCTTAAAGACCCCGTCAGTAAAACACAAAACGTCTAGATTCTCACTAAGCCAGACGTTCTTTTTCTTGGGTAGCCATAATGGGGTGTGCTTGATTTGGCATAAAAATTGCTTATAAAAATTATATAAACTTTGATGTTTTAGCTTGAATTTATTTGCGGTTCAATTTAACTTATTAGATGGAGATTGTACATCTTGATAGATAAAGGAGCACTCAGGTGAAAAAGAAATTATCCTTTTTATTATTTATATTAATAGCCGTTTTCTTTCTTTATGGGAACAAAGAGCCTGAGAAGGATGAGTTACCGCCACGATACAAAAAATGGCTAGAAGAGGAGGTCGTTTATATTATTGTTCCTGTCGAGAAGGAAGTTTTTTTGAAACTGAGCACAGACCGGGAGAGAGATCTTTTCATGGAAGCTTTCTGGAAGCACAGAGATCCTACTCCTGGTAGTCCTGAAAATGAATTCAGAAAAGAGCACTATCGGCGCATAAATCATGTCAACCATTTCTTTGGCCGTGGAACACCCAAAGCTGGATGGAGAACTGACAGGGGTAGGATTTATATCATCCTTGGTGAGCCCCTTGACATTCAGAGGTTTGAAGGGAAGAGCAAGGTTCATCCTTCTGTAATCTGGTTCTATCAGGGAAAGACAAAGTTCGGTCTTCCGCCTGGCTTTAACCTTGTTTTTTTCCAAAAAGGAGGTACAGGAGAGTACAGACTTTACAGCCCCCTCAATGATGGGCCACAGGCTTTGATGACAACTTATTGGGGAGACCCAATGAATTATTTAGCAGCCTATCAGCAGCTCATGGAGTTTGAACCTAGTTTGGCCCAAGTTTCTTTGAGTCTTATCCCTGGAGAAGGGTCTGCAGCATTTGGGCGGCCATCTATGAGTTCAGATTTATTAATCCAGAAAATTGAGACAATTCCCCAGAGGCAAGTAGAAGAGAAATATGCTAAGAAATTTCTCGAGTACAAAGATACTGTGGAAGTGGAGTATACGGCTAATTACATGGGCAATGATTCTTTAGTCAAGGTGATGAAAGACTCTTCAGGCTTATATTTTGTCCACTATGCTATTGAACCAGAAAGACTTTCAGTAAATTTATTCCAGAATAAATACTACACCAACTTGAAGCTTAACGGTAAGGTCTCGAATCTGGAAGGGAAGATCATCTATCAATTTGAAAAAAACATTTCCCTTGATTTTGATGAAGAACAAATAAAGAGGATAAGTCGACAACCTTTCAGTATCCAGGATATGTTTCCTCTTATTCCTGGGAGCTTTAAGATGTCTATTCTTATGAAGAATGATGTATCCAAAGAATTCACTTCCTTAGAACGAGACCTGATCATTCCAGGAGATGAGAATGCTCTTCAAATGACCTCTCTCATTTTAGGTTATAAGATGAACAAAAGCACAGCACAACAAAAAAGACTCAGACCGTTTCAGGTAGGGACCTATCGGATATACCTCCACGCGAATAGAATCTTTCTAAGGAATGATACTTTGGTCTTGTCTTTTCAGATCCATGGCTTAAGCCAGGCATCAAAAGAAAAAGGGGAGATAAGATTTACATTTGTCAAAGGCGGAGAAGAATTTCGCTCTACAACAAAGAGAATAACTGAATTCGCAGACTTACCAAATATTGTAGAACAATTCCCTCTTCGCGACTTCTCTCCCGATCATTACAGGATTCGAGTTTCTCTTTTTGTGGATAGTCAAGAAGTCCTTTTTGAAAGCGAGGACTTTGATGTCACTCATGTACAAGCCATAGTTCGTCCCTGGGTCTACTCTAAGGGTATGCCTACTACGGAAGACCCTTTTTATTCCTACGTTATAGGAACCCAGCTCTTAATGAGTGGGAATATAGCCGGGGCCCGGGCCAGTCTGGAGGAGGCTTTCCGGAAGAAACCAGATTCAATCAATTTCGCTCTGAATTTGGCCCAAGTCTACATGAAGGTTGGTGAATACAAAAAAATTGAAGCCATTTTGCTTCCCTTCTTCAATCAGACCCAGCCGCCAAATTATGATGTGTTTTACATAATGGGAAAAGTCTACCAGAACACGGGAGAATTGAGCAAAGCTATCAAGATGTTTGATAAAGCCCTTTCTCATTATGGAATAAGCATACACTTATTAAATTCCCTAGGGGAATGCTATTCCCAACTGGGTAACGCGAGGGAAGCCTTGGTTGCCTGGGAAAAATCCCTGGAGATAAATCCAGATCAGCCTCAAATCAAAAAGAATATTGAGGTTTTAAAGGAGAAAAAATGAATCATTCATTGATATTGAAAAACTGGGTCAAAAAAATTTCCTTCCCTTTGGATCTCTTTCTCTTCTTTTCTACCTCTTGTCGACTTTATTAATTAGAGCGTAAACTGGATCCCAAGAATGCAGAGTTTTTATCAAAAGCCAGTTGAGATAAAGGTTGATGAATAAAGGAGGATTTCAAGATGAAAAAATGTAAATTTATAATATTATTTTTTCTCTTCCTAGGAGTTTTTTCTAACTTTCTCCTTTCCCAGGAAGGAAGAGGCCAGGCAAGACTCAAGGGAGTTGTAGTGGATAAAAATGGAAATCCTATTGAAGGGGTAAAGGTTGAACTTGAGTCATTGGTGCATAAACTTGTCATGACAACAAAAACCAATGAAAAAGGAAAATGGTCTTTTATAGGTCTGGGGAGAACAGTTGTCAGAATAAAGGCATCCAAGGAAAGATATGATCCGAATATTATTCCAGAACTTCAAGTAAGTGGCATTAAAAATCCGGAGCAAGAGATTGTTTTACAGAAAACTATAGATGTTGAAACCCTCGAGGAAGAGGATCCAAGATCTTTATACGTTAAAGGAAATAAATTATACAAGCTAGGTGAATATGAAAAAGCTCTGGCTGTTTTTGAAGAACTTGCTGCAACACAACCAGAATTATATGAGGCAAGAGTCAACATTGGCAACTGTTACGTAGAATTAAAACAGTATGATAAGGCAATGGAAGAATTTAAATTTGTTTTAGAAAAAATGAAGGAAGAAAAAGGTGATCTCAAAGGAAATAAAAAGGCTTCATCATTATATGCCAATCTTGGTGAATTATATATGGATAAAAATGACCTTGAAAAAGCAAAAGAATATTTTGAGAAATCTATTGAAATAGCCCCTATAGATCCTGCTCTTGCTTATAATGTTGCAGAGATACTTTTTAATTCCCATAAAGTATATGAAGCAATAAAATATTATAAAATGAGCACAGAAATAAAGCCAGAATGGCATAAACCATACATAAAGTTGGGTTATTGCTATATAAATAAAGGAGAAATGGATAAAGCCATAGAATATTTAAAAAAATATATAGAATTAGCTCCTGAGGGCGATCCTGAAAAAAGTACGGCCAAGAGCCTTATTGAGCAATTGGAGAAAACAAGATAGTTTCATTTTAATTTTTCTCAAAGATTGCTTTTGGTTGAGAGGTAGTTATTTTAACTCCTCCTGTTTTTTTAACCAGTTCTGATATGGCATCATAAAGGTCCCCTGAATTCTCGACCCTCTGGAATTTATAATGCTTGTGCACTTTAGGATTGATATAAATTAGATTAAGTTTTATGTTTGCTTTTTTAAATTCTTTCAAAACCTTGTCCAGTTCAATCTT
>SDBT01021756.1_pt1 | contig 10019 bp, 8 predicted proteins | sample 2277101 | NCBI WGS metagenome assembly SDBT01 (sample SAMN10404973, study PRJNA504765) | marine sediment metagenome | isolation source: marine sediment core GS10_PC15, 103 cmbsf | place: Arctic Ocean: Southern Knipovich Ridge | collected 2010
AACCAAATCAACAACCGGTCCGAAATCTAGGAGACATAATACAAGAGACCACAGGACAGAAAGAACAAACTATTTCTGATATTTTCTCTCCTTCCGCAGTTAAGATTGATGCAAACTATGTTCAGATAGGGGATAGATTCTCCAAGACTCTATTTGTATCCACTTATCCAAGATATCTAAATACGAACTGGCTATCTCCAATAGTTAACTTGGATCAGGTTTTTGATGTCTCTTTATATATCCATCCTAAGGATACGGCAACCGTATTGAAAAAACTGAGAAACCAGCTAACTAGGCTGCAAGCCCAGGCATCAGAAGAGATGCAGAAAGGGAAGATAAGAAATCCCGCATTGCAGACAGCCATAAACGATATCGAGACTCTTAGAGACTCTTTACAGCAGGGAATCGAAAGATTCTTCGCCGTAGGTTTGTATATGACTATCTACGGAGACAGCATTAAGGAGTTGGGCAACCTGGAATCAAAACTTAAGGGGATTCTTGAGGCTCAACTCGTGTACATCAAACCTACAACTTTTCAAATGATGGAAGGGTTTAATTCAACCATGCCCTTGGGTATAGATAAAATTAATATCCATACGTCTTTAAATACCGCGCCTATTTCTTCGACATTTCCATTTATTTCTTTCGACCTTACATCTGACAAAGGGATCTTATACGGAATAAATGCCCACAATAACTCCTTGGTCCTATTCGATAGGTTTAGCCTGGAAAATTCGAATATGGTTGTGTTCGGGAAATCAGGAGGAGGGAAGAGTTATACCGTCAAATTAGGAATTTTGCGAGAGTTGATGTTCGGCGCCCAAGTCTTTGTTATAGATCCTGAGAATGAGTATAAATTCTTGGCACAAACACTGGGTGGCAGTTTCGTCAGAATATCGATCGCTTCGGAAAACACCATTAACCCCTTTGATTTACCTATGCCGGGCAAAGCAGAAAGTTTTGGAGAGACTTTCCGCAATCATATTCTTAGCCTTACTGGCCTGTTTAGGCTTATGTTCGGTAATTTGACGCCAACAGAAGAGGCAATGTTAGACAGTGCTATTATCCAGACATACGCATTAAAGGATATCTACCCTGATCAAGATTATACTGACAAAGAACCCCCCTTGCTTTCAGATCTTGAGAACATTTTAGCCTCTACAGAAGGAGCCGATACATTAGTTATTCGCTTAAGAAAATACACCCAAGGAACATTTGCTGGATTCTTGAATAAACCAACTACAATTTCGGTAAACAAAAATTTGGCTGTGTTTAGTATCAGAGACATGGAAGAAGAACTGAGACCTATAGCAATGTATGTTGTTCTAAACTATATCTGGAGCCAGGTAAGAAGAGAATTGAGGAAAAGGATTCTGGTTGTCGATGAGGCATGGTGGCTGATGAAGTTTGAGGCTGGAGCCACATTCTTACTGAATGTAGCAAAGAGAGCCCGTAAATATTACCTTGGGTTAACTACCATCTCACAGGATGTTGGAGATTTCTTGAATTCACCATTCGGTAAGCCGATTATCACAAACTCATCACTCCAAGTGCTTCTGAAACAGTCACCGGCTACGATCGACCTAGTCCAGAAAACATTTAACCTTACAGCAAGCGAGAAAAACTTATTGCTAGAAACTAAGGTAGGAACTGGTCTATTCTTTGCGGGTGCAAGCCATGTAGCAATACGCGTTGTGGCATCATATACTGAAGATCAGCTTATAACATCAGACCCAAGACAGTTATTAGAGATAGAGCAAGCTAAGAAGGAGCTTGGGACATCGAAATAATGTACAAATATGGTACAGCTTTAGAGTTAAATAGAGCACGCGGCAAAGAGCCTATTGCAAAACTTGTTGCTGCGACCACCCCGGCAGAACCAAAGACGCAAATGAACCTTGCTAAAGAAGATGGGAAAGCTTTCCGAGGGGACAAAGCAAGAAAGTTAAGCAAAACAAGACTTGCTGAGAAAGCTGCGACAGCGATTCACCAACAGCGCCCTGAGAAGATAACGTTAACATCAGGACAGAGACTAGGCTGGTGGGTCCTGATAGGATTGAATGCCATAGGTGATATTATAGACATAGCTAACCTCCTTATAAATCTAGGTTTACCAATAGGGGCAGGAACCATACCAACCGTGATCACAGACGCTGCCCTCCTGGTTATCAATCTTATCTTTATAGGAGCCAACCCTAAACAGAAGAAGTTGACGAAAGGAAGTCCTTGGTGGTGGGTATTTAAGAGAATCGGTATAGACCAGATCCCATATTTAGAGGCAGTTTACTTCAGAACATGGGGAGTAATAAAACTATACAAACAACGTAAAAAAGCAGCTGAAGAAGGGCTTAAACAAGAAGAATTAAATACAATAGGATGAAGAGAATATTAATCATAACAATTATAGTCCTTACCAGTGTCGGCTTTTTGAATATCAACCACGCTAATGCTTCTTTGAATTGTAAGTCAATTACTGGATGGCTTTGGTATTTCAGCCCAGTGACAGGGGCTGTCAGCTCGACATATTGTAAAGTTACTTCAATAATAGCGGATCTTGTGGTCCCTCCCACTCCCCCCAAAGGAGCGGGGCCAGCTGAAGAAGTATTTATATATGCACCCAACTTACCTCATGTTCCCGGGGTAGGCAATCCCGAGGAAGGGATTCCTCAACTAATATCCTTTATTTATGGATTTGCTCTTTGGATTGTAGGAATTGTCGTATTTGTCCAAATAGTAGCCGGTGGTGCTATCTGGCTCTTAGCTAGAGGAAAATCCGGCGAGATAGAGAAAGCAAAGAAGAAGATAACAAATGCTATCCTGGGGTTAATCTTATTACTAAGCTCATATGTGATTCTTTATACTATTAACCCTGCTTTAATTCAAAACGCATTTGATCTTCCTAAACTCGTAGGAATTAGCCCTGGAATTGAGGAAGGCGGCTTAGATATACCCGGAATTAATCCAGAGGATGTACCATGATCCAAAAAGTAGTTTTAATTACAGTTATAGTAATCTTAGTGGGAACGCTAACCTTGTTGGCTGTCTTCTATTTCGGCGGCAATGATACAAAACAGACCATAAAGGATTTGGCTGGAGACCAGGTTTCTTTAATATCAAGATTTACTGATACGATCAAAGAGCCTGGGAAGACGCTAACCAGAATCTCTAGTGACGGTGTTTCGACATATGGGATCGTTCCTAATGGCAGAAAAGTTGCTTTTTTCGACAGCAATGGGATTTTCAAAATAGCCGACCTCATCGGTAATCTTGATTACGAAGGAGAAAGCACATTGGCCAACAATATTCGTGATGGAGTTTGGTCATTAACAGAGATGAAAGCCATTATTACTACTGTTAGTTCCGATGGTGTTCGAAGAGTATTTTACGATTATCGGAACGGGGAGGTAGATTCCATCAACGACGGTATCCAAGATATAGTTTTTTCTCGAGATGGAAAACGTATAGCATATAATTTCTTTGATGAAGCTACTTACGAGGGGAATATAAGCATTTCCAAAGCTGACGGATCCGCCTATGTGATGCTACTTAAGACAAGACTACTCGATGCTCAGGTTGATTGGCCCAAAGATGATTTAATTACTTTCTACAAAAGAAGCTCCAACCCCAAAGAACGAGTTGAATTATTTAAAATGAATAACAAGGGTGAGGAATTAGAGAAGATTCTGACAGATAAATTACTCCTGAGAGTCTTGTGGGCCCCAGACGGCAAAAGTTTAATATATTCCGAGAATACCGATGATCAAAATCATCTATATTACAAGTTTATAGAAAGTGGCGAGGAGCGGGATCTGGATATAAATGTTATGGCGGATCAGTGCGCTTGGAGTAAAACCAATATCGATATAATTTGCTTTGACAATAATCGTTTCTACAAAATAAATGTCCTGGATAATTCCAAAAAGGAGGTATATAAACTACATGGAGAAGCAGACGTAAAAAATCTAACAATAACTCCAACTGAGGATTACCTGTTATTTATAAACAACGGCCAGTTATATAGTCTCCCCCTCAGATAACTTTTTCTTTTTCCCAAGCGCATAGAGCACTTCTTCTTTAGTAAACCCTTTAAGCCAGTACAGAAAGACCGCGTAGGATAGTGCTAAGGGAAGCGTAATGAAGAGATTCATGCTCCTAAAAGGATAGAGTACTAATATCATCAAAAGTCCTGCCAAGAGGGCTTTTTTGACTATTGAGAGATTAACTTCCAGACGCATATGCTTATTAATCACTACAAACATAAGGATTGTTACTAAAAGCTCTGTCAGAACCGTTGTCCAAGCAGCTCCGTAGTACGAATATCTTGGTATGAAAATAAAATTGGCGCTTAGGTTAATAAACGCTCCTGAGATATAGATCCACATTCCTTTCTTTTGTAAATCAAGCGCAACTAAAGAATTCCCGCCTAAACTTCCAAGGAATATCATTCCTACAGCAAAACTTAGAATTCTTAGAACGCCTATAGAGTGCTCGAAAGCCGAACCTCCAATCAAATGGATTATCTGCGGGGCAAGCATAAAAATGACTACCACCGAAGGTACGGCAAACATCACAAGATGTCTGAAAGATTCATTAAATATCTCGAAAAATTTCTTGCCGTTCCGAAAATTTTTCGACAACATTGGCAAAATAAGTCCCATATACATTGCAGGGAAGAAAATGGCCTGCTCTAGAACCCTGTACGCTACGGAATATATACCGACATGGCTAGCCGGTTTAAGTAACGAAAGCAGTACTGTATCTATCTTGAAATAGATAAGCGTAAAGACAATTGAGACTGCTACGGGCAAACTTATTTTAAGGATCTTCTTCCAATAGTCGAAGTCGAAGTCTATAGAAACAGGCAGTAACCTTCTCGAAAAGACAAAGAGCATTCCAAAATAAGCTCCCTGAGCAATTACGGCGGCGGTGATAAATCCTAGAACACTGAATTGGTATTTTATGAGGACCAATACGAATGCTAATTGAACGAGTTTCGCTATAACCTCAGAGAAAGATACGTAATAGAGTTTGAGTCGTTTCTGGAATATACCTATAAAAAATTGGGAAAGAGAGGTGAAAACCAAAAATCCTGAAGCGATCATAATTCCTTTCCTTATAATAGGTTGGTAGGGGAGGAGAAAAGAGATCGCTACCGCTATTCCTGCAAACGCCAAAGAGGTTATAATCCTCAAAGTTAAAATGTTGCTGGCAATGCTCTTCTCGTCGGCATTGGGCCTGGATATCTCACGAACAAAGATTGTATAAAGTCCGAGATCTGCAAAAGCTAGGAAGATGAACGAATACGCCAATACTGCATCGTAATTTCCGAAACCTTCGGGGCCAAGATATCTGGTGAGAATTCCCAGGACGACAATCCCGATTACTCCAACAAAAAAACGGGCGGAAATCGCCGCGCCCATATTATAAGTAACTTTGACAAGCCACTTCATGCCTTACGATTCTAAAGAGGTTTAATTACGATTCTTCTTTTTGGATCTTCTCCTATGCTTTCAGTAGCTATATCCGACGAAGAAGCAAGTTCTAGGTGAACCAATCTTCTTTCGTAGGAGGACATCGGATTTAGCGCCTCCGCTTTTTTTGAGATCCGTACTCTATCAGCAGTATCTCTGGCTAATGTAATAAGATCATTAGTTTTGGCTTTTCTGCAGTCATTGATATCTAGAATAAAACTACTCTGAATTTCTGCGGAAATTCTCCTATTCGCGAGAATTCTTAATAGATGCTCAAATGATCTCAAGCCATCAGCGCCCCTGCCAATGAAATCATCAATTTTCTGGGTCGTATTAAATGAAACAACAAGACAATGCCCCTTCTCTTCGTCATCAATAACGCTTATATCACCGTCTAATCCTAGCTTAGAAACAAACTCTTCGGTTAGAGAGGTTATTTCTTCTATAAATTGTTCCTTATTGTTTTCTGGCATCTTGAAACACTACTGTTTGCTCAAATATAGAGAATAACGTGGTAGTTGTCCAGTATAACACCAATCCTGCAGGTAAATTCCAGGCAATGACTATAATCATAACCGGGAAGAAATACATCATTTGCCTAGTCATTGTTGCTGCCTGATCATTCCCTGATGCCGTGGTTTTACTCATTTTCCTCATCTGAAGGAACTGCAAACCACCTGAAATAACCGCTAAAGCAGGGCTCCTAACCGCTAGATCCAAGAAATTAAGAAAGACTGTGTCTACAGCCTCGGGACGAGATATAAAGCTATATAAAAGATTAAGGGTCTCTGGATTAATCCCATTGATTAACACCCTGTATACGGCTAACAATATAGGAAGTTGGATTAAGAGAGGAAGGCATCCTGATAGGGGGTTGTAATTAGACTCCTTATAGAGCTGCATCATTGCCTGGCCTTGAGCCTGTTTGTCATCTTTAAACTTCTCCTGAATCTCTTTTATTTTGGGCTGAATCTCCTGCATTTTCTTTTGGGATTTCAATGTCTTTAAAGACAAAGGCAAGAAGATTACTTTGATAAGTACCGTTAGGGCAATGATAGCAATTCCCAAGTCATGTCCAGGAATTATGTTATATAGGAAAACTAAACCGTTAAATATTGGTCTGTATAAAATTTCATTAAAAAATGCGCTCATGGTAAATCAACTCCTCCCTTACTAAACGGATTACATTTTAAGACTCTCCGAAAAGATTTAATTGTTCCTTTTATTGTACCGTATTTATTTACTGATTGTTCTGCATAATGTGAACAAGTTGGGTAAAACTTACATCCAAAACTCGGACCAAAAAACACATAGCCTAGATTACTAAAATGAAGTGATCGATAAAAATTTATTAGCTTGACGGATACGTTTTTCACGATAGAATTTTTGCTTTTTTAAATAATTTTGACACCACTAATTCTATTTCTGTAAACTCCTTGTCAACTATTTTGGAATTTGTAACAATGACGACATTAACATTGTTAATAATCCGATCCAGGTTAGCTCTAATGGCTTCTGATATCTGTCTCCTGATTCTATTCCTCGCCGTAGCTTTCTTAGAGACTTTAGTTGAGACAACTATCCCGAACTTGCTGTTTTCCAGGGATTGGTCTTTAAAAAATTTGATAAACAAAAAACTGTTTTTAACAGTTTTCCCTGAATTATAAACTTTTTCAAACTCTTTTTTAAGAGTTAAGCGATATTTCTTAGGTAAAGCCATTAGACTGTAAGAGATTTTCTCTTCTTTCTTCGTCTTCTAGTAAGAACTTTTTTACCAGCTTTAGTTATAGATCGTTTTAGAAATCCGTGTTTTTTCTTCCTTTTCCTCTTTTTTGGGCGATAGGTTAACGCTTTAGCCATAGTGATAGGAGTATAGTACTAAAACCCGATTTCGTCAATCTAAAATCCACTTTTTATACACACGTTATAAACGAGTAAAAATCACCTAAAGGAGCGTATAATAAAGGACATGTATACAAACAAAGAACTATGGGTTTCCGTATTGAGTGAGATGGAGCTCTCTCTTTCGAGAGCTAATTTTACTACTTGGTTTAAAAATACCTCTATTATCTCCTCCGAGGGAGACATCGTCCTTATAAGCGTCCCTAACGGATTTGCTAAGGAGTGGCTAGAGACCAAATTCAATAAAAGAATCCTTGAATTCTTAAGAAACCGTACTCCTAACATAAGAGAGGTGAAATATGTCGTTGGAAGTCCTAGCCAATTACCCAAAAGAGAGATTACTATTGAAATTCCGGATAAAATCTCTGAGGAAAGAGATGAGGATATAAACCAAACTACAAGTCTTAATAAAAGGTATGTTTTTGATACTTTTATTGTCGGATCAAATAGTGAATTAGCTTATGCTGCAGCTCAAGCAATATCTAAGGATCCAGGAAAGATGTATAACCCTCTATTTATCTACGGGGGAGTAGGGTTAGGTAAAACCCACCTTCTACAGGCGACCGGTAATAAGCTTTACGCAGACAACCCCAAAAGGAAAATTAAATACATTCCTTCAGAAAGACTTACAGCCGAGATAGTTGAAGCTATCAGAGAAAAAACAGTCGAGAATTTAAAGAAAAGATACGCTGAATTAGATCTTTTAATAGTTGATGATATTCAATATATCGCAGGTAAAGAAAAAACTCAGGATATATTCTTTGCTACATTTAATGAACTCTACGGGAAAAATAAGCAAATAATTCTTTCTTCTGATAGGCCGCCTAAAGCAATTCCCACTTTAGCAGAAAGATTGAGATCAAGATTTGAAGGGGGTATGATCGCTGATATTGGAATGCCTGATTTTGAAACAAGATTGGCCATTATTAATTTCAAAACTAAGGAAAAAGGGGTTGAATTCCCTGAAGAAGTATTAACTTTTATCGCTTCTAATATTCAAAAGAATATTAGAGAGTTAGAGGGAGCTTTAAATAGAATGATTGCTGTATCTCAAATATACAATCGTATTCCTGAACTAAAGGAAGTTAAAAAGCTATTAAACACATATCTCAGCGCACCATTTAGAAAGACTACCCCGCAAATAATCATTAAAACCGTAGCTGATTTTTACGGAATTCCTCAAACAGATCTAGTTAAAAGAAGTAGAAAAAAAGAAATTGTGCGCCCGAGACAAATTTGTATGTTCCTACTTAGAGAAGAAGCTAGATCGTCTTTTCCTGAAATAGGACAGAAATTAGGAGGTAGAGACCACTCCACAGTTATCCATGCTTATGAGAAGATAAATAAGGAAGAACAAGAACAAGAAATAATGAAACAGGAATTAACTTTGATCCGTGAAAGGATTTACCAAGGATTTGATAACAAGTAGATAAGTCTGGGGATAAAAAGAGGAGTAAAACAGAGGTCGAAAGTTATTCTATTTTTATCAACAAAGTTATCAATAATTTATTAGAAAAATTCATATAAATTTATTCAGATATAGATTAGAGAATAAAAGTTTTAAACATATACACAGGTTTAATAATAATAATAAGTTTATATAAATATATAGTATAACTATTATGAAGATCACCGTCGTACAAAAAAACTTTCAAAAGGCGTTGTCAGTAACGGAAAGAATAATTTCCAGAAATATATCATTACCAATCTTACATAATGTTTTATTGAAAACAGAAAACAATAAACTAGTGATTTCTTCGACGAATTTAGAAATAGGTATTAATTACTCAGTAGGAGTAAAAATAGAGGAAACGGGGGAGATAGCTATACCAGCCAGAATATTATCTAATTTTATTAGTAATGTTCAGGATGAAAAAGTCACATTAACGACTAAAGGTAAAATATTACACATTAATTCCAGGAATTACAGAACTCAAATGATTGGTTTTGATACTAAAGAATTTCCAATCATACCGAAAATAGAAGAAAAACCCATAGTAGTATTACCGGCGCAAATACTTAAAAACTCATTTTTATCTGTTATTAATTCAGCATCTCTACTAGAAACAAGACCGGAACTGGCGGGAGTATTTACTAAATTTACTTCAAATAATATTGAATTAGCGGCAACAGATAGTTTTAGATTATCTGAAAGGATTATCAATACGAGACCACAAAGTACTGGTTCAGCTATTATTCCAAGAAATACCGTATTAGAAATAATAAGAGCACTCTCTGATATAGATGAAGAAGTAGGCGTGACATTATCTGATAATCAAATTCTTTTCTCTACTCCAGATTTCACTATAATTTCCAGGTTAATTGATGGAAATTATCCTGATTACAAAAAAGTCATTCCTGATAGTTTTGTATCAAAAGTATTATTATCCAAAGAAGAATTAGAAAAAGGAGTTCGATTAGCCAGTCTATTCACATCTAATATTTCAGATATAAAAATAAAAGTATCAGACACTAAAACTGAAATTACAGCCAAAAATACTGATAAAGGAGAATTATTATCCTCGATCGAATCACAACTTAAAAATGAACCATTTAGTGTTTCCTTGAACTTTAATTATCTACTAGATGGGATTAAATCAATTAGCTCAGGTTCAGTTGTACTTCAATATACAGGAGATGGTAGCC
>SDBT01021757.1_pt1 | contig 10019 bp, 19 predicted proteins | sample 2277101 | NCBI WGS metagenome assembly SDBT01 (sample SAMN10404973, study PRJNA504765) | marine sediment metagenome | isolation source: marine sediment core GS10_PC15, 103 cmbsf | place: Arctic Ocean: Southern Knipovich Ridge | collected 2010
GGTCCGTCTCCCACCCGTCGCCCGCCGGCACCACGTCGAAGTGCAGCGGCACGGCGATGCGCGGCCGGCCCCGCCCGATGCGCGCAACCACGTTCGTCCGCCCCGGCTCCTTCTCGAATGTTTCGTAGGGGATACCTTCGGCGTCGCAGAATTGCGTGAGAATCTTCGCCGCCAGGTGCTCGTCGCCCGGCGGATTGACCGTCTGCGCACGGATCAAATCCGAAAGGTTTTGCCGAAGGTCGCCGACGCAGTCCCGCAGAAACGAACGGACCTCATCGGCGCGGGGAGGGTGTTTGGCGTGTCCCATGTCGCTCGGATCAAGAGAAGCCGACGGGCGTACTGGCAAGGGGTCACCGGTGGGAGTCAGCGGTGCTCGCGGAGTACGAGGACGAGTCCGGGGTCGAGTTGCTGTCGCCCGCGGCCATGTTCTGCCAGCCCATCGGTAACATCGTCATGCTGTCGCACCCGACCGAGCCGTGGCTGCGTCAGTCACCCGACGCGTTCGCGGAAGACGCCAACGGGGAACTCGGACAGGTCGAAGCGAAAACCGCCATGCGGTCGCACGAATGGTCACCCGACAAAGGCGTAATCATCGACCGGTGGGACGACGCCCACACCGCACTAGTGCCGGCCCACTACGCCATCCAAGGCTACGTGCAGCTCGCGGTCAGCGGCCTACCGTGGGTTGATCTGTGCGCCCTGATTCCGAAGTCTGGATGGCTCGGCGTGCGCTGGGTTCGCCTGCTACGCGACCCCGACACCCAATCTCGGATCGTCGACGCGCTCGGAGAGTGGAGAGAACGTCACCTGGTGCGAGGCGAAGCCCCACTAATCGACGGGAGCGGTTCGTGCAACCGTCACCTGACGAGAAACTTCCCCGCGTTCGAGAGTCGGCCGAGTAGGGATGCCGACCCGACAGAGCGCGAAAAGATCACCCGGTTGGCCGAACTTCGCGCGCAGATGAAGACGGACAAAACCGAATCTGATATACTCTCTAACGAACTGATCGCAACAGCGGACGGGCATCGATTGCAGGTCGGAGACTTCGGAGGGCCATACGGTCAGCCGCAGACCCGCAAGGGCCGCTCGCTCCTCGACGCAAAGGCACTCCGGGCCGAGGCGCCCGAGTTAGTCGCAAAGCACACGACGACCGGAAAACCCGGCACCAGCTTCAATCTCTACCGATTCGAATAGGAACACACCCCCATGTGGAACGATGAAACACAGATCGCGACCGTCGAAACCGACGAGATGATCGCCAGCGAACCGCTAGTGACCATTAGCGCGGGCAGGGCGCCCGACAACACCGGAATGATGGCCATGATCGCGACCGCCTCACAGGCGTTGGTTCGCGATCCGTCCAAGTTGGTCGAGCGCGCCAAACAGCTAGGCGGGCTCTTGGGCAAGCGCGGCTTTTACCGGTGGGGCTCGGGCAACAACACCGTGCAGGGCGAAACCATCCAACTCGCCCAAGCGCTTGCGCAGGAGTGGGGCGGCATCGCGTATCAGGTCAGGATGGTGCACGTCGAATCACTCGCCAGCGGCGGAAAACGCGTCCACCTTCGCGCGCACGTTGCCGACTTGCGGTCGTTGATCATCTGCGAGGTGGATCAGGTCGTTAGCACATCGCCGCCGCCCGGACGGTTCGCGAACGACTTTGCACAAAAGGAGCGCTGGCACGCGATGCAAATGAACAGCGCCGCCAGCAAGATCGTCCGCAACGCGATCATGGATGTGCTGCCTGCGTGGTACGTTGGCCCGGCGTTCGATAACGCCGTTGCAGTGGACGGACAGGACGCACTCAATGGGAAATCGCTCCCGGACGCGCGGCAGCTTGCGATCGATAAACTCGGGGCGCTTGGGTGCACGCCGGCTGAACTCGCGCAGCACGTCGGCCAGCCGGTGGACATGTGGGCAATCCCTCAAATGTCCGCTCTCCGCGATCTCTACGGTGAACTGCGCGACGGCGGCACATCGATCGAGGCGTGGCGAGCGAGCCTCGATCTCGCCGAGGAGAAACCCGCCGCCAAGAAGCCGGGGGGGTCCGCGCTGGGACTGGGCGCCACCGAGCCCCCGCCGAAGAGCAAGCCCGACGCGGCCATCGAGCCCGAGCCAGCCAAGGCCGCGCAAAAGGCACGCAAGTGTGGCCACTGCGGCGGCGAGGGTCACACGAAACGCAACTGCGGAAAGATCGTACTCGAGAAAGAGATCGCAGCCAAGGCTGCCGCGGACGCTGAGGCAGAGCGCGAACGGGCCGAGATCGATGATGTCTTCGGCAAGGGCAGCGATGCCGAGGCGAACATGGGCCCGACAGAGGACGAGATCGACGCCGAGGCGAACACCCGAGCGAACATGGAAGCCGCGGACAAGATCGCCGATGTCGTCGATCCGCCCGCTGACGAACCCGACGAGCTCGCCTCGGAGATCGTATGGATCGAGGATAAGCTCGGATCGATCCTCGCCGCCGCCGATCCATCCTCAACCCTGGCGTTTGTCACCGAGAGGATCGGCAAGCTGCCGGACGGCGACGAGAAGATCCGGCTGATCCGTCTCTTGTGCTCGGCTGAGCGCGTGGTCAAGGCGGCGGGCAAGTAGCGGGCCCGGCGAAACGACACTTTCAACCCATCAGAGAGGACGAGAAAATGGGAACTAGAGCAGACTTCTACCTTGGCCGCGGAACGGGCGCAGAGTGGCTTTGTAGCACCGCGTGGGACGGCTACCCCGAAAGTATCGACGATGCGCTCCTGGACGCAACATCCAATGAGGCGTTTGCTGAGGCGCTTCGGGCGTTCGTCAAGGGACGCGACGACGTCTCGACGCCCGAGAACGGATGGCCGTGGCCGTGGAAAGACTCACACACGAGCGACTACGCGTACGCGTACGATGACGGCTGCGTGTGGATCTCCGGCTATTGGGGGAATGGGTACTCGTCGGGCCAGAGCTGGTGGCTGCCAGTCGCCGAGTTGCGTAAGCACGAGGCTCTTTGGTTAGCGTGGCGCGCTCGCCAGAAGGCACGTGGAGGCGAGGATGACCCGGGCGATCCCGAGCCCCCCGATGAACCACACTCTGACATCGAGGCAGAATTTCCAGATATGACCGACGTCCAGAACGTCACCCTGGGCGGGCGCTCGGGCGTCCTGATACTGAGCATATGACGACGCGAGACGAAACAGGCGTCTCGCCGATAGCAGGCGTCGTTCGCTTCGACGTCACCGAGGCCGATCTCGCAGCGATCCGCGAGGAGTACTCTGGGCTCACGGCCGACACCCCCGAAGGCTACGAGAGCACACGGCTCGCGATCGGCAACTGCCGCAAGACCCGCGTTGCCATCGAATCGCGCCGTAAGGATCTGAAGCGTGACGCGCTGACCTATGGCCGCGCTGTAGATTCCGCTGCGAAGCAACTGACCGCACTGGTCGAGGCCATTGAGGCTCCGCTCAAAGAGCGCAAACTTGCCGTCGACGACGAGAAAGAGCGGGTCGCCCGTGAGGAGCGCGAAGCCGAGCAGCGAGCCATTGAGGCCGAGCGCGCTGCGGAGCGTGAGGTAGAGGAGGCGCGGATGGCTGCCGAGCGAAAGGAGCTTGCCGCAGAACGCGCCGCCATGGCTCGTGACAAGCTCTAGGCCGAGTTGGCTGCCGCCAAGGCGCAATCAGCCGAGCGCGAACGGCAAGCGATCATCGCCAAGGAGCGCGAGGAGCTGGCCGCCGAGCGCGCCAAGGTCGCCGCCGAGGCCGAGCGCCAGGCCAAGGTCGAAGCCGACCGAAAGGCCGCCGAGGAGCGGCTCGAGCAGGAGAAACGAGCGCGCGAGGAAGCGCGCATCGATGCCGAGCGCATGAGGGTCGAGCAGGAACGCCAGGCCGAGCTTGCCCATGCCGACGCCGAGGCTATGCGGCCCGACTTGTCCAGGATCAGGGACTTCGCGGACCGACTCGCTGCGGTCACCAAGCCAGAACTGCGCACACCTGAAGCCAGAAACTTCTTAGCCGTCCACCGGCAGACGCTCACCGCGATTGTAGCTGCCCTACGTGAAGGGCCGACGACATGAGCCCGACACCACAAGCCCACACGAAAGCCCTCCCGTTCACTATCGCGGACGGGAGGGCCTCGAGGCCCAAAACGCGCGACGAGATCCTGCGCGACACGGAAAGGTATCTCCGCGACGCGGCCGACGGGATCGCTGACGCGATCAGTCTGAGGCTGAAAGGACCCGACGCTCAAGCCGAGGCGAGAGACATCATCGAGGCCACGATCGAGGAGTTGCGCGATCAGGCCACCGAGCTTGAAACGCTGTTTGAGGAGTGCTGGTAATGGACATCAAAGAGCGAATAGCCGAGCACGTGGACACGTGCTACGTAACCCCTTGCTTCGTCTGTGATGTGATCGCCGAGGGCGAGCGGTGGCGATCGGAATGGGAGGATGCCGCGACGGATCTCGAAAAAGCTAAGCGAAAGCTTGGCGTCGTGTCGGATATCCTTGACAGCTAAGAGACCGAGGTGTGGCTGATGAGCGCGAACACGAAGATTCCTTGGTGCCACGACACGCACAATATCTGGGAAGGTTGCACGCCGGCCCGCGTGCTCGGAGGATCACTCGCCGTGCTAGAGCCGACGCCGGAGATCATCGGCAACATAATATGCGACGATCCGATGCGCGCCAACTGCTACGCGCGCACGCGAAACCAGCGGTTCCACGGCGGTAAACACTGGGGGCCTGGCACGCCTCGGCTCGCGCGGTCGGACAAGTATTGGCGGCAGCCGCACAAGTGGAACAAGGCCGCCGAGTCTGCCCAGGAACGGCGCCGCGTCTTTTGCTCGAGCCTTGCGGACGTATTCGAGCGCCACGACGACCCCAAGGTCGACGCATGGATGGATACTCAGCGCACGCGACTGTGGAAGCTGATCTCAGAGACGCCCCACCTAGATTGGCTTCTGCTTAGTAAAAGACCCGAGAATTTCCTGACCATGGTTCCGTGGACGGCAGCCCATCGCCCGCTGCCCAACATATGGCTCGGCGTGAGCGCGGGAACCCAGCAGAGCGCCGACGTTCGGATCCCGCTCTTACTCGACACGCCCGCCGTGATGCGGTTCGTGAGCGCCGAGCCCATGCTCGAGAGCGTGGACTTCATGCCGTACCTCGTTCCGCTCAAACGCGACAGGATCTCCGCTGTCGATCAGATCATCGTGGGCTGCGAAAGCGGACCCAACGCCCGCCCGTTCGATCTAGAATGGGCGCGCGAGGTTCGCGATCAGTGTTTCGTCACCGGGACATCGTATTTTTTGAAGCAAATCCCCGATCCGAGCAAGGCTCGCGGCAAGGTGATCGCCGAGCCCGAAATCCACGGGAAACAATGGCTAGAGGTGCCCGAATGAGCGAGACATTGCTCCAAACATGCCGCCGTGACCCGAAATGGGCTGCCCGCGAGCTCGAGACTCTGCGCGCGCGAGTGCGCGCCCAATCCGAAGAGCTCGAGCGCTCGCCCGACTGGCAAGATCGCAAAGTGATCGCCGCGCTGCTCAAGCTGGCAAGCGACGAGTTCGGCAAACACGTCTGCACGGATTTCGACCTCGAGGCCATCGGGCTTCCACGGTTCCGCCGACGCCGGCTGATTGAAGCTATGGCGCAATGGGGCGGTGATCCGATCCATCTCGAGGATCTCGCAGCTCGAGACGACGAGCACGAGTGGACACACACGGACGACTGGTACGCCATGCGCTATTTTGCAGCGGCGTTGAAAGGCGACGAATGAACAGCGACCAAAACGAGATCCTGAGACTCACGAGTGCACTGGCCCGCCTCAGAGATCGGGTAGGTGAACAAAGCGGTCTACTCGAAGATCTGCGCGCCAAGCTGCGCGACCGCCCGGCGTTCAACCTGACCGAGCAAGGCCAGATCGTGGCCGAGTTGCAGGACACGATCGCTCGGCTCGAAAAGACCAACGCCGACCTCCGCACGAAATACGAGCCCATCGAGCAGCGCTTCGAGATGGACCGTATGCGCCGCCGAATCTCGGATCAGTGCATCGATCTACGGGTGGCCCGGGACATCCTGTCCCAGCTTTCGATGCTCACGCATTCCCTCGCCCCTACGGATCTCGCACTCGAGGCTCGCGAGTTCCTGAAAGCGGAGCGACCCAAGCCAACGCATGCGGTCCATCTCGCCGATCGGATCGAGGAGTGGCGCGGACGCCTCACGCTCTCGGGTAGCCACACGGACATGCTGATCGAGGCGGAGGCCGAGTTGCGAAAGATGTCCGAGCAGCTCGCAGAGCGGCCGGTCGCCGATCTGGTCGATCCAACGGAGGCCGGGTACGCACGAGGAGTGCTCCGCGTCGTCACCGTCGAAGAACACGAGCAACTGAGGCGCGAGCTCGTGGTCATGACCGAGGAACTCGACAAGACGACGGGGTACAATGACATCCTCTCCGACGCCGAGGACAGCGCTATCGCCGAGATCGTCGAGTGGCAGAACGCGTCGGGGCTGACGAAAGACGGGATCCCGGACAACGTGACGCCTGATATGCTGCGGGAGTACATCGGGCTTCTCGACGAGATCTCACGCGAAGTCGCAGCCCTCCCAGAGCATCGGGCCGAGAAGGCGGCGGTAAAGGCGCTCATCAGTAAGGCGCGGCGACTCGAAGCACTCCGCGAGGCCACAGCCTCTCCGGTGCCCGAGTGACCGCGCGCGCGATCGTCAAGGGAGACGTGTGCAAGCCCGTCGCCGGTCCGTTCACCCACAACGGCACGATCTACGGCGTGGTGATCTGTATCAGTGCCGAGCCGTTCGTGGTCGCTGCGACCGACGGGCTCGAGGTGTGGCGCGACAAGAGCCCGGCCGATTTCCGCGCGGTGGCTCGGGCGAACCGCAAAGTGTTGTCAATCTGTCGGGCCGGGTTGCGAAAGCGGGAGCGAGAGAGTGCCAAGCGCCGTCGGAAGTAGGGGCCGCTCGTGCGAGGCCACGATCACGATCGCGTGCTCGAACTGCGGCGACACCTGCGACGCCAAAGCCGAGATCATGACGGGCCCGCTCGTGCTAATGTCGTTGCCCGATCGATGGCGGTGGCTCGACTGGGAACCGCCGGCCGATCCCCGCTCGCCCGCAACCGAACTGCCCGATCTCGAGGTGTGCCCGACGTGCCCCGAGTGTCATGGAAAGATCCCGTGAGCGTCTACGTCGACTGGTTATTCAATCACGGATGGGTGCTGCGCGGTCGCCGAATCCGATCGTGCCACATGTTCGCCGACTCTCTCGACGAGCTGCACGCCATGGCTTGCAAAGTCGGTTTGAAGCGGGCTTGGTTTCAACTCGGCTCGGCTCCGCATTACGATCTCACTGAGTCTCGACGCCGATCCGCTGTTCGGTATGGTGCCGTCGAGTTGACCCGCGCCACGTTCCGCGAAGCATACGCTCGCGCAAAGTCTGCAACGTAAGGATCCCCGCATGAAAGTATTCGCCCAGAAGCCCGAGAGCTTCCGCCCCTACACGATGACGATCACGATCGAGTCGCTGGAGGAGCACTGCCGGCTGTTCGAGGTGTTCAACTGCGCGCCGATCTGCGATTGGATCGACAGCGCCACCGAGGGCGGGGTCAGCGGCGAGTTGCGCAACGCGATGGAGAACGGCATCGACCGCCCTCGCGACACCTACCCGGGCGATGGCGATTATGCCCACGCATTCCGCGAGTTGATCGCAGCGTGGGCGCGCCAGTGACCAACGAGCCCTGCCCCGACTGCCCGGCCGTCTACACCGGCCATCAATTGCAGCACCGCGATCAGCGCCGATTCTTGGTAGCGTTCGAGTGCGTCGAGCACGGCCGCGTGTGGAATCGGCTCGTGTTCGGCGACGATCTCAAGGAGATCCGCCGCGAGGATGCTCTATGCAGCCCCCAAAGAATTTCGTCGAGCTAGCGATCACTGTCGCGGGTTGTAGCCCATCTCGCCTCAGCTGCGCAAAGAGCCATCGAGGCGTGGTGATCTGGCGTGACGGCGTGATCCTCGGCACCGGTCGCAACGCGCCACCCGTGCCGTTCAGGTGCACCGCTGATGACGCGTGCCGCAAGGTGTGCAACAAAGTGGCGGTCCACGCCGAGGAGCGTGCGATCATCCGCGCGCGCTGCAGTGTGCGCGGCGCCGAGCTGCTGCACGTCAAGGTCGATCGCGAGCTCGGCGACATCGTGGCGAGCGGCCCACCGTCGTGCTGGCAATGCTCGCGGATGATCCTCGAGGCCGGCATCGGGCGGGTGTGGCTGTTCGGTGACGATGGCTGGCGCTCGTGGACCGGCGAGGAGTTTCACAAGGCCACACTCGAACACCACGAGTTTCCGATCATAGTGCACAAGCCCGCGGGCTCTTAGGTGTGACAAGTAGTCGCGACACTTCGCGCCAACGTGGCGCGGTTTTCGACCCCTAAACGTCGCAACGTCGCGAAACGTCGCTCGGCACACCTCGTGCAATACACCCAGTCATGACCACCCGCACCCAGATCAAAAGCGCCATGATCCTCTCACTTAATCGCGGCGACTGCCTCGACGGCGGGGAGATCAACCACACCATGCTGGCGGAAACCGCTGCGCTCGATTGCGATCATCCCGAATGGCTTGATGACGAAACCCACGTGGTGTGGGATCTCGCGATCGATGTCGCCGACGGATGGGTTATCGTAGGATGACTAAGGGAGAAGCAGCTGTGTTGCGGCGATGTCTTTGTTGCGGTAGCCACGACGCGCTACTGCGCAGATTGCGCGACGGTCGGGCGATCAGGGTATGTCGCGACTGCATTACGCGGTGTGGCAGGTGCCGAGATGCAGGGTGGATCTCGGGCACAGAGAGAGCGCCTATCGGTGCTGAGGCACTCTCCACTACAAAACGGTCGCCCGCATGCTCGAGGGCGTGACAACGTGTCGCGACAGATCGCGCCAACGTGGCGCGGTTTTCGAGAGCTGCGTGACCTAACCCGTTGATCGCTCTCGGTGGCACACCCCGTGCAGTAGCTACGGGGGAACGCAACGAAAGGCAGCCCATGACCGCAATCAAAATCAACCGCCGCCACACCACGAAGATCGCCGCCCTGCTCGATAGCGCCATCCGCATCAGCCTGCTCGACAGCGCCGACACCACCCCGACCAACACCACCGAGGTGATGAGCCGCATCAGCGACGGTTGGGCGCGTGAGGTCATCCTGTTCGACGACGAGAACGGCTGCCGCCTCTGGGTGCGGCGCTACTCCACGGGCGGTTACTACGCCATCCTCCGCGAGCGGGATGCGGTGACGCCGAGCGCCGACGACGACGACGCCGAAGTCTGCCGCATCATGGAGGCCCAGTAGATGACCGACCGCGCACGCTGCCCGCGTTGTGGCGACCCGATCCAGACGGTGCGCACCAAGCTCACCCGCGAGGTGGCCGATCGCGCCGCACGCCGATGCTCGTCAGTCCTGCACACCGCAGAGTACCGCTGGGATGCGCGGAGCGACCGATGATGACGCTAACGGAGATGCGCGCCAATCTCCACGCCACGCTGGCCCGACTTGACGCCCCGCCCGCCAGTGAGCAGGAATGGGCGTCCGTCCAAAAAGCCTGCAACGCGGTTGGCCGCGCTGCGCGGCTAGAGAAGGATGCGGCGCGCAAGCGAGGCCTGGCCTACCGCCTATCGAACGGCGGTGACACGTGGAGGAAACCGATGGGTCGTAACGATTTCGTCAACGATGGATGCTCGTGCGACGCTGAGGACACCTGTGACAACTGCGGGATCTCTGTCTGCGCATGGTGCGCGTCAGAATACGAGTGCGCTGGCTGTGGGTGGGTGTTGTGCTCGCGGTGCAAGACTGATCACGGGTGCGAGGGCGAATCCTGATGCCTCCCTACAAGACCACCGCCGCCGGGCTCCTGTTCGGGAGCGTCCGCTGCGTCGTGTGCCACGAGCGCCAAGCCGACCGCGACATCGCGGCGAACACGATCCGCGTGACCATCGAGGGCGATCCGGTGCACACTCTCTGTCTCGACGAATACATCGACAGCGGCATGGC
>SDBT01021758.1_pt1 | contig 10019 bp, 14 predicted proteins | sample 2277101 | NCBI WGS metagenome assembly SDBT01 (sample SAMN10404973, study PRJNA504765) | marine sediment metagenome | isolation source: marine sediment core GS10_PC15, 103 cmbsf | place: Arctic Ocean: Southern Knipovich Ridge | collected 2010
CCTTGTCGTTGAACTGTCGCTTCAACGGTAATATTGAAAGGTTTTACTCGGTCGCAGAACACAGCGTCCTGGTATCGAATATCGTGTCGCCGGAGAATGCACTGTATGGTTTGTTGCATGACTACGCAGAGGCATTTATCAGCGACGTTCCGCGTCCGTTCAAGAGCAGCATCACAGGCTACGATGATTTCGAGGCCGCTGTAATGGCGAACGTCTGCGATCACTTTGGACTGCCGCTCGATTTACCCGAGGACGTTGCATATGTCGACCGTCACATATGCGCTGTCGAAGTGAAGGTTCTGGCACGAACTGTGCCTGAGTGGGTTAAATATTACGATCTTACCGTTGCCGATTCAGACGCTATCAAAGGTCTTGATCCTCGCGCCGCTCGTAACGCCTTCATGAATCGCTTCAACGATTTGACCGGCACTGAGCGCAAGATGGTCGCCGCCGTAACGGCATGACGAAATCTGGACACGAACGTCATCTTTGGGAAACGAAGAAGGGCGTCGGAGATGTAGACTCCGACGCTCGCGGGTCCGGCGCCAGATACAATTGTGATAAGCCTGACTACTCAATGATGCCCATGCACCTGTTCGATGAAGCCTGCATGGTCTGGACCTACGGGGCAGTCAAATATAAGCGATGGAATTGGGCGAAGGGTATGCCCTGGTCAGTACCATTTGCCTGTATCTGTCGTCATATGTTCGCGTGGTATCGCGGCGAGCGAAATGATAAAGAATCGGGTCTGTCCCATCTGGCTCATGTCATTTGCAACCTGATGATGTTGATTCATTACGAGCGGTTCTTTCCAGAAGGAGATGATCGCCCAACGATGTTCGGAAAGAATCACATGCCTGATATCGGCGACAAAACAATCAATGACATCATAGACCCACACGAAACAATATAGGAGGCGATCATGAGTGAGGCTGTAACATTACACATCACCGGCATCAAATGCGACAATCCAGAGTGTGACTACAAGGACGACTCGGTTAATCGCGACAACTACCTCGAATATGTAGACAAGGAGTGTCCAGAGTGTGGTAGTATTCTGCTAACGAAAGCAGATTACGATGCGGTTAAAGAACTGGAAGATTTGTCGGTCTCATTTAGTGTTAGTTCGATAATTCCAGAAGGAGTCTTTGACGGCGAAATTGATGTAAGATTGGAGGTCGAAATGAATGGCACAGGGAAGATTGAGTTTGGGAAGCCTAAGATAGTTGGATAAACTATTCAAAAAATTTGCTAGGCTGTTCGTGCAACCAGAGCCGATACAACCATCTATCAATAGGCAAGAACGACGAACTCGCGTAAGCATTGCGAGAAAGCAGGTGGCGAACAAAAATTTCCGAAAACGGAGGGACGAAAATGAGCAAAACGATAAATAATTACAGAGGTCGTCATCGCGGATGGAAGCAAAACAGAATACTGCCGACGATACCAGAATCAAAAGGTCCAGAATTCATTCAGGGCATGTGGGTTCGTTACGCTATCAAGATGGCCAGGTTTATGAAAAGCCGCGCCAAGTGGCGTGATGCTCTGGCGATCAAAGGAAAGAAATCGTTGACCGGTAAGAAACGAGCGAAGGCTCTGGACAATTATTTTGATGTAGCGTACTAATGACTGACGAAAAGGCACCGTGGGAACCAACCACTCAGCCGGTCATTGTGTGCGCTGCCAATCGTTTGCCTGACTCTACGATCATATTAGGCACTCGTCATTGGGATTCATTGATGCGAGAGCATTACAGGGCGATCTACGGAAAGAACGTCCACAAACGGACATGGTGGCACAAGATTTTAAGATGGTTACAAAGCAGGCCACAGCCATCTTTTACTACGGTCGCGGACGAAGGATTCATAGATCAATTCATGCGCTACTACACTCGCGAAGAGGCGATGGTTGTGGCGAGACAGAACGATCAAATTATTGTGCCTGATCATCAGTTGATGGCGAGCGGCGCGCTTCACTCTGAGGACTTATACTGATGGCAACACTAGAAGAACGGGCATTTGGCCACGAGCCAGCAATGAGCGAGTATAGGTTGTTTCTACTTGGCGTTCGCGAACAGGCAAAGTCTCTGGTGTCGCTGGCAACGCAGCATGAGGAAACCATGCGTGTACTGATTAAAATGCTGAGCAAGCGGGCTAAAATAATTGAATATTTGCAGAGTCGTATCGACCGGTGGCGCAATCTTCATGACGAGGAAAATAGAAAGCGGCTCATTCTTGAGTCTCGTATTCGCAACGACACCAGGTCGCTCTTGAGTATCGAGGCTGAGCGCGACGAGGCTATCAAAGAGCGCGACTTCGAGCGGGCAAAGTTCGAAGCGGTAGAAAGGGCAGTCGAGCGTCTTTGCAAATGAATCCTGACATCATCAACGGACTGTTCGAGTTTGGAGGCGCTGTTGCGCTTGCACTAGACATCAGATGCCTCATTCGTGACAAGGAAGTCAAGGGTGTCTACTGGCCAGCCAAGTTATTTTTCCTCACATGGGGCGTGTGGAATCTGTATTTTTACAGTTTTTATGATCACGCATGGAGTTGGTGGGGTGGCCTAGCAATCTGCGTGATGAATGCAACATGGGCCTTCTTAGCCTGGAGATACACGAGGCGAATGAACAGTGATTATGTTCGCCTGATTAACCAAGTTTGCATCAACGAAGGATTCGAGAAAGTAATAAATAGGAGATAAAGATGAAAGTTACCGATAGTCTGGAAGAACGACTGTTTGTCATGTACCTGAATCGTGAGTTGGAAATCAAGCGATTGATAGGTGAGGCGCCTGATATGAGGCGTTCTGTGGAGGTCGCAAGTCGTGACGTAAACTTAACCGTTGGAATATTAATCGTAAAAGAGGAAGACGAGTGACAACCTATATGAAAAACAGGATGTTTCTGATTTTTCTGGAAGATTATCTTTCCGTAATCTGCCGCCAAAATCTCCCGGTAGTACCAAAGACGGCAATACAAATAACCGTTGAGAGAACTCGCAAGGCAATAACAGAATTCGAGTCAGGACCGGGTTTGTAATGACTCAGTTTGTCCTCATTGATGGCAACTCAGTAGGTTACGCTCAGCAGTTGGGTATGACCAGACTCAGCGTAGGTGAGCAATCAACTCACGCGATCTATGGCTTTCTCTTAGCGCTCCGCAAACTCAGCATAGACACAACCACCAGTCAGCGCATTCCTATCGTTCTGTGGGATGGTGCTGCGTCTTGGCGCAAGGAAATAGACCCATCGTACAAGTCCAACAGACGAAACGACGAAGCGAAGATCGCCGTTAAGGATGACTACAGCAGTCAGGTTCCATTCATTCGTGAAGCGCTGAAATTCCTGGGCGTTGACCAGATGGTGTCACCAACCTGCGAGGCTGACGATCTTGCTGGCGCGTACTCAAGGCTGCTGGAACGACAGGGCCACACGGTTGAGTTGGTATCGGGCGACAAGGATTGGCTGCAACTGATTACCCCAAGCGTGACCTGGAATGACCCAATTCGCAAACGAACCTGTGACATCATGGATTTTGAGAACTTCACAGGCTACCCAAACGTGCGACAGTTTCTCGACAGCAAATGTCTGACAGGAGATGCGTCCGACAATATTAAAGGCGTGGGTGGTATTGGTGAGATTAACGCCAAAAAGTTATTGGTCCAATGGACGAGCGTCGAGGAATTTCTTCGCGATGGCGATTTGGATGACAAGATGCCGAAAGCCTGGAAGCAATTGCTTAAAGACCCGTCCAAGTATCACGACAATATGCGCCTGATGAATCTCGACGGTCGTCACCCGACGATCAAAGATAGAATCATCGTCAAAGGCAAATGGTCGCCAAGGGATTTCGAGATGCTAAGCCATCAACTGGCCTTCTTCTCGATCACCGCAAACATCGACAACTGGTTGACGCCTTTCGATAGATACTAGGCGTCAATTCTCCATCTATAATATATTAACGCCCCAATGAAAGGAAAAAGTATGGCTGCTAAAAGTATATTGGACGAATTGAAAGACGTACTCGGGGCGACCGCCTCTACTGCATTCGAGGTCACTCGATTCATCGACTCCGGCTACGCACCACTGAACAAAAGAATATCAGGACGATATAATGGTGGTTGGCCGCAAGGTCGCATCATCGAGATGTTTGGACCGTCTATGTGCGGCAAGACTGCGCTGGCTACGTTGGCAATGAAGGCAGCCATTGACGCGGGCGGTTTTGCTCAATTTCAGGATCACGAACGCAGCTTCGACATAGGGCTGGCTCGCAATCTTGGCCTGGATGACGAGTCTGGTCGTTTTGTACACACCAAGCCTGACACGTTGGAAGAATCTTTTATGTCCGCTCTCAACGCGGCCAGGGTCATTCGCGACAAAAAACTGATACCACCAGAAGCGCCTATTATTGTCGTCTTCGACAGTCTTGCGGCAATGGTGCCGCAGTCCAAGATGGTAAAGGAGTTGGACATGATGACGATGGCCGACTCACTGGCACTTGCAAAGGCAACCAGTACCACATTTCCCGTCTTGAAGATTCGATGCGAAAAGGATAACGTGTGTGCGTTGGTTCTGAATCAGACACGAGAGAACCCAGCCCAGACACACGGAGACAACATGCGAACGCCGGGTGGCAAAGCGCCGGGTTTCTATTCTGATGTTCGCGTTAGCCTGAGAGCAAAAACGATTCGCGAGGGCGACAAGCCAGATGGTAAAGCTAGGCCCGATCTTGGACAAAACGTCATCGCACAGGTTATCAAGACAAAGCTGACCGCACCATTTCAACAGGCTGGTTGGCAGTTCAGATTGGACCCGATTACCGGCTCTGGTAGTTTCGATGTTCTTGGTGGATTGATCGAAGAAGCCTGCACTGTCGGCATTATGACAAAGAAAGGGGCATGGATCGAATTTAAGGGCAAAAGTAAGTACAAGAAGGATTGGCGAGAGATACTGTCGCCAGTCGACCTGACTGTTGCTCTGGTTGCAAGCGAAGCAACATAAATGGGTGAGCCAGAGTCAAATATGAGACGCCTGAAAAGAGTGCCTGGCGTAGAGGGGCTTACGTTCACTCTCGAAACCGCAGCAGAGCAGGAAAAGGATAACCTGCTCTGTAACTTTTGCGCGTGGCGAGACAAGCATGGTGAGTTACAGGCTTGTCCAAAGCATAGGGTATTAAAACGATACGCAAAAGGTGGCGTCGGACTTTTGGTTCGAACGTGCGAAACTTATCAGCCTATTCTGACGTTTCGTATCACCAAGGCAATGCAAGGTGGCTTTGAGTCAAAGTTCAACACGTTTCGATTAGGATCAACATGGTACAACAGGGTGTCGCCCGGAAATATCGTTGGCTTGTTCGACGTTGGTAGAAAGGAAATCTTTGGCAAAGCAACCGTAATGGCCACGTACAATGGAGACATGGAGGAGATGTGTTTCGACCATGCCCATCTAAATCACCTATTTATTGGTGTAGAACAAGAGGAAGCCGCTGAGCGAATGGAACTGGCAATGAGAAATGCTTACGGACATATATTAAAGCATCGGCAGAACACCGTTTGTACCGTCATAGATTTGGAAAGAATCACCTAATATTCTGCGTTGACAGTCTGTTATAATAGCGCAAGCAGCAAAATGGAGGTAGGCTAATGAGCAACAAATATACTTTCTTCCTGCGTTTCTATGGAACGTCAGAAGCGGACATCGAACGGTGCATAGCAGAGATGTCGATGAAGGGTCTGGATCGACACGTTTCGTCGCCGCTCAAGCTAAGTATGAATCTGTTTTTGATAACGGACAACAATACTGAGGTCGATCTGTACTTCGACACAGAAGAGGAGATGCAAGCGGCGCGAAATTCTGTGGGCGTTCACGCAATATACATGAAGTACGCCGCGCCATGTGAAGGTTGTGAATTCGTTGATCGAGCATTAGGAGATTCAGTCTATGTCCACGACATTTAAGCCGCCCTATCTGTTGTTCTCGGACGTTCACTTCCATAACTGGAGTTCCTTCTCGTACATTACCGAGAACCTGATGAATTCCAGACTGGTATATCAGATCGAAGAACTGCGTCGAGCCTACGAAGCATTGAAAGCAGAAGGTGGCAAGTTGGCAGTCTGCGCTGGCGACCTGTTCCATGTGCGTGGTAAGCTGGCGCCGAGTGTCACCAATCCTGTTCGTGATTTCTTTCGAGAGATGGACGAGAATTTTGAGACGGTCATACTGTCTGGCAACCATGATCTTGAAGGCGCTGACGCTGATGAATTAACCAGCGCCGTGTCTGTTATTTCATCTGAAAAGACCGTCGCCATTAACGACGCCTGTATTGCCTCTGAATCACCAGGAATCTATATGATTCCGTGGCGCTCAGACCTTGGCGCGTTGCGTAAAGAAATAAAGGCGATGAGCGATACGCTTGCAAGTGAGAAGTCGGGCAAGTCATACGACCTGATAATCCACGCGCCCATGAATGAGGTTCTGATAAACATTCCCAACATTGGCCTGAACGCCAGCGAATTTGCTGGTATGAGTTTTAATAGAGTGTTCGCAGGTCATTACCACAATCACAAGCGATTGGCGGACAACGTGTGGTCGGTAGGGGCCACTGGACACCAGACATGGAATGATCCTGGCACTCAGGCTGGATGGTGTCTGGTCTATGAGGATGAAGTCAAGTTTGTAGCCAGCAGGCAACCGCAGTTCGTGAAGATACCAGTCGGAGCAACTGAGGAAGATGTGATGGAAGCATCAGGCCATTTTGTGCGAGCGGACATGCTCGATCCTACGCCAGAGAAAATCATTGCTATGAGAGAATATCTCAAGAGCCAAGGCGTTGCTGGTGTCACCATACGAGCAATGGTCGGCAAGAAAGAATCCACAAGAGACGGCGACGAAACGGTTTCAGCCGTTGATAGTTTGACGGTCGCGATCAACAAGTTCGCGTTGGAGAAACACAGCGAACTTGTTGCCGTAGAGTGTGCCAAGATTCACGAGGAGGTAGTCAACGCATGAAGGTTGAAAGAGTAGACATCGAAGGATTTATGGCAATAGGTTCTGCGGCACTGGGACTAGCAGATCGCGGACTCGTTCTTATACAGGGCGATAACAGAGACGACGCCTCCACTAATTCAAATGGCTCTGGAAAGTCAACGATTCCTGACGCTGTGTCGTGGTGCCTGTATGGTGTCACGGCCAGGGGTGAGTCCGGTGATGACATTATCAACACGACTCGCAAGACCGCCAGTGTCATTACGCACCTAATAGACGATGACGGCACAGCGTATGTCGTTTCTCGTTACAGAAAGGATAAAACGCACAAGAACCATGTCATCCTGGAGAAATTAAGTGCGTCAGCGCCAATCAACCTGACGCTGAGTAGCGACAAAGAAACGCAGGTCAGAATTAATCAGATTATGGGATGCGACGTTGATGTGTTTAATGCCGCTATCTATCAGGGCCAGGAGTGCATCCCAGACATGCCCAATATGACCGACAAGCAGATCAAAAATCTGATCGAGAAGGCTGCTGGTATCGAGGTTCTTGAACAGTGCTACAAGTTGGCGCTATTCAAAAAGAATGAAGCCGGTAAACTGGTGGACAAGTTAGCCACTCATGTCGGCTTTGCCATGCAAAATTATGACCAGGCCAAATCTGACTTGGTTGAGGTCAGAGAGCAGGCGTCTTTGTGGAATGATCTAAATTTGGAGAAGATCGCTACGGCAGAAGAACTTGTGGTAACCGCTCTTGAAAACAAAAGGGTTTTCGATGTGAAGCTGTCATCGGCAGACGAGAAAGTTCCTGCTATAAAGGTCAACATCGCCAAGCACGAGTCTGTACTTGAGGAGAAAAATAGTTGCGACGAGGCCCTTCAAAGCCTACGCAACGTGGTTGCCGACTGTGACACTGAGGTTCGATTGGCTAACGCGACCTACGAACGTGCTAGCCACGCTCATAACGGTTTTACGAACAAGATGTCGCAGGTTTCTGCTCGCATTGGCACAGACTGCGGCGAGTGTGGCAAGGAAATTCTTGTCGAGGATTTGAAAACTGTGCAAACAGGCATTCAGATGCAGATCGAAAAGGCGGCAACGGAATTGGAGAGCGCTCGCGTATCGTGGGCGGGTGAAGAGGTTACTCAAAAAGAGGCAGTCACTAAATCCGATGAATATAAGAAGGCCATGCCGGATTACACTGAGACTAGCGAGCGCCTGAACAAATGCAATCTGGTTCTGGTCAAGATCGAAACGCTGAGAGTCGAGGCAAATAGTTACACCAGAGCATGGGAAGCCGCTATCGCCAGTCTCAAAGAGATTGGGGGCGATGAAAATCCGCACAACACTATCATCGATAAATTGAAGGCTAAAGTGAAGCTGGCCGATGAAAACGTAAAAGATGCGGACAAAGATCGAGACAGAGCGGTTGAAAGATGTGATCTTGCCCAGGCTGTTATGGAAGTCTACTCACCAGCGGGTGTTCGCGCTCACATTCTGGATCATGTCACGCCGTTTCTGAACGCCAGGACCGCACACTATCTGTCGGCTCTATCTGACGGGAATATATTTGCCATTTGGTCAACCATATCGCACACAAAGAAAGGCGAGATGCGCGAGAAGTTTAGCATCGAGGTTAGCAACATGACAGGCGGCAAAAAGTTTGGGCTGCTGTCGGGTGGTGAGAAACGAAAGGTCAGACTGTCGTGTGCGATGGCACTACAGGACGTTGTGGCTGGTCGAGCGACCAAGCCTATTGAACTGTTTATGGCAGACGAGATTGACGACGCCCTAGACGACGCTGGTCTGGAAAGATTGATGGGCCTGTTGGAAGAAAAGGCTCGCGAGCGTGGTACGGTGTTGGTCATCAGCCATCGCAGTTTGAGTGACTGGATTCGTGAGGTTGCAATGGTAACGAAGGAGGGTGGAGTTGCTACGATCAGTGGCGCTCTAAATGCCTGACACAAAAATAGTTGTAATTGGAACGCCGCGAGGCGAGAGTGCCATCCACGATTGGTTTCGAGAATGCGAGGCCGCAAAGATATTCGCCAAAAACATTATGACCATGCCGTCTATTGTTTCACCACGTAGGCCAACTGATAGATCACGACATTGGGACTCGAAGGATTGGACTAGCGATGTTATAGTAGCATCAGACGACTTGAAGTTAATCGATACGCCGTACACCATCAAGCCAGGCGAGATTGTGTTTGACGAGGCTTCAAAGTTAGATTGTGATTCGGCAGATTTTGATAAATTTAAGCACGATCTTTGTGAGGAATGGAGAGAGGTTCACGAGGTAAATTGGCCGGGAGTAACATCAACGTCAGTTGGTACGATGGACGAGTCGATGACCGTTGAAACAATCAAAGATGCGATTGCAAAATTAGAGGACCCACGTATGGTACGAAAAAGGAGAATACCCAAGAAAGCAAAGCCAAAGGGCGATTCGCGTCGAGTTAAATACTCCGCGAGGCAATTTGGAAACATCTTGCTTTCAACCTCCAAACAAATTATCGAGAACACCACCTTGAATGACGCGCTTGCTGATGATGTCCTCGAATTGATTAAGCCTCTCTTTGAGGAGTTCTTTCAATCTATGGGCGACAAGTGGATGGTGAACGGACCCATGAATCTACATGCTCAAAACGCAGAAACAGGACAGTGGAAGAATGTATCCGCTTTGGGTGGTGAGGTTCTGCACTTCAAAGAGATAGAGATAGGAAAGAGAGATGGGGTACTTCTTAGGTGGGAGACCGGTAGCATCGTAGGTATGGATGACGAAATGATTATCGACACCTCTATCAGAAAGTACGGCACTAAGATCGTGCAAGCAGAATTGAAAGGTAACCCGGCGAACAGAACCCCATTGATTGACATACTCCTGGGACACGCAGGACAAGCAGACATCGTGACAGCAGCAGAAGAGGCCAAAGAGAAAGTTGCTCTGGCAATTGTTGCTGCCGCAAAGGAAGAAATTGAACGTAAAACTGAAGCCTACGGCGGAGGATATGGAGCATGGGGATTTGCAGAAGA
>SDBT01021759.1_pt1 | contig 10019 bp, 5 predicted proteins | sample 2277101 | NCBI WGS metagenome assembly SDBT01 (sample SAMN10404973, study PRJNA504765) | marine sediment metagenome | isolation source: marine sediment core GS10_PC15, 103 cmbsf | place: Arctic Ocean: Southern Knipovich Ridge | collected 2010
TGCGATCTGTACAACAGCGCGCTCGAGGGCGCCATCCGCCTCGCATGCCGCGAAAAACAGTTCGCGCCCGGCAAAACGCGGACCATCGAGACGGCAGCCGGAAGTTGGGACGTTACCGTCGTGCTGCGTGGCAACGCATGGCGGGCCGAGGATATCGACTACTTCGAGTTCGTCTCCGATTACGAGATCAAAGGATTGAAGAACCATTATCGTAGCCATGGACTGGGCGTGCCGCTGATCGCCGTGCGGCGTAGCCATCCGGGCGAACCGGCCGCTGCCCGATACTATCCCCCGGGCTTGAGCTTCCCGGTGACCGCGTTCCTGCGGCCGGTTCCCGACGGCACCTCATGCACCGATCACGACCATCGACGGCGGCAATGTTTGCTAGAGATCTACGATCCGCTCGAGACGACCGACATACCCGTGGCCAATCGGCTGGTCTCGTTGGAAAGCGATCTGACCACGCCGCTGGCCTATTTCCTGTCGCGTCCCGAGCTGGAGAGTCTCGCGACGGTCGGCCTTTTGCAGCCCGAGATGTTGCAGAAGATGCGTCCCGACCGCCCCGCTCCGATCATGGGTCTGTACATGGCCCAACCCTATGAGTCGGGCAAGATCCCCGTCGTATTGGTCCACGGCCTCTGGTCCAGCCCCATGACGTGGATGGAGACGTTCAACGACCTGCGTAGCACGCCGGAGATTCGCGACCATTACCAATTCTGGTTCTACCTGTATCCGACGGGCCAGCCGTTTTGGATCAGCGCCGCGCAAATGCGCCGCGATCTGGCCGAAGCCCGACGGGTCCTCGATCCGGGTCGCGCTCAGCCGGCCTTGGACCAGATGGTTCTGGTCGGCCATAGCATGGGTGGGCTGGTCGCGAAGCTGCAAACGATCAGCAGCCGCAACGATTATTGGAATCTGGTCAGCCACGTCGCGCCGGGGCAGATCGTGGCCGAACCCGATGTCCGGCAGCGACTCGACGAGACGTTCTTCTTCCTGCCCAATCCGTCGATTCGTCGAGTCGTGACCATCGGCACGCCCCATCGCGGCAGCCGGTTCTCGAACTGGACGACCCAATGGCTCGTCGACCGGGTGATCGAACTGCCGCAAAGGTTGGTCAACAGCCAGGAGCGACTCTTCCGCGAGAATGAGGGCCGTTTCGGCGATGGGTCGTTGTTGCACGTCTCGACGAGCGTCGACTCGCTATCGCCCGACTGCCCGATCTTTCCGGCCATGGCGGCCAGTGCGCGTCCGCCGTGGGTGAAGTATCACACGATCATCGGGGACGTTCCGCCGGAGAGTTGGTTCACGTCGCTCATAGCCGGCGGCGACGGCGTGGTCAGCCGCGAGAGCGCCCGACTTCAGGACGCCACCTCGGAGTTGCTCGTTCCGGCGAACCATTCCGAGGTACAAAGCCATCCGGCCTCGGTACTCGAGATACGTCGCATTCTGTTAGAGCACCTGGCCGACCTTCGCAGCGGTCCCCTGCTCGACGACCGTGTTCGACATGCGAATAGGGCAAAGTAGGGTGGGCACTGCCCACCATGAATCAGGTGGAACGCGTCAATCGAGTTCCGGTGGGCAGTGCCCACCCTACAACGAAAAAAGCCCCGCCATTTACGACGGGGCTTTTGGTATTTCTCGAATCGCGGTTCACGTCCGCACTACTTGCGTCGACGATACCAACCCAGGGCAATACCGCCCACCGCCAGCAGACTCCAAACGAGCACCGAAGCCGGCTCGGGAATGGCCACACCATCGGGCCTCGGCAGCTTTACGTAGTACGGTGTTTCTTCGCCGTCACCGTCATCGATGGCGTTCGCCAGAGTATCGTCTTCCCCGAAGGCCAGGTTCCAAATGCCGGAGTCCCTGCCGCCCTTGGCGTAAACGTCACCCCAAACGGGAATCCTGTGGGTGTCAAACTGGATGTCCCATACGTCAGATCCGATACCGACGGGCTGGAACTTGAGGCCAAACATGTCTACCGGCATCCCCGGGTTGGAACCGCCAGCGGTGAACCCTTGGACCTCGATGTCTTGGTCGGGGTCGTCGTCATCGGGGTCTCCATTCTGGTCCGCGGGACTGTCACCTCCCTGGTCGTTCAGATCGAAGCCATTCACCTTAAGGTTCCAGATGTCACCAAAGCCGAATGCTTCACCGAAGGCGAGCCCATCACTCACTTCCAAGATGAGGTGGCTGATCCCCCGGGCGCCATCTGCAGACACGGTGAGTACGTAGTTGTAGGTGTACGTGAGCGACTGCTCATCGAACGTGATGAGCCAATCGAGCGTGGCACCTGAGTTGACCCAAGTGTCTTGGGCCACCAACTCTCCAGCAACAAGAGACATGCCACCGTCCCAGTGCGTCTCATCCACTACCTCGGCAATCGCGCCAATGGCTTGTCCGCCGGTGAACATGAGCCCGACTACCAGGGCGGCTGCAACGATCCAACTTGCTGATCTCATGGCTGTACTCCCTCAAAGGATTTGTATTGCGGGGCTTCACGCCCCCTGACTCTCTGTGGACCTATAGGCAGCCGAATCCCCAGTTATCGCTCAGGTTCTCTCGAATAATTACGGAATACCTCGCAAGGGTTGGCGAGGAGGTAGGATAGGTAGTTTAGGCAATATAAAAGCAATGGTAACAAGAGGCGATACGTATAGCATATAACCCATTGGAACTATGCCGGCAGGTTCCGTTTGGGGCCCAGTTGATCGCCGCCTCGCGAAATGAGTATCGCCGTCAGCCGGCCGGTCGGGTCGATCGCGGCATATTCCGGGGTGTCCGAACCGGGCGTATGTCGCCGAATCACTCGACCATGGCGAATCTCGGTGGCTTCGGCGGCCGATAGCTCGATTCGGGGCAGCGATCCCACGGCCGTAAGCGGCGGCTGCAAATGACCGGCCCAATCCGACGGCGTCAGCCCGGCCGGATCGATCGCCTCGGCGAGATGGAAGCCGCCGATGGCCGTTCGGGTCAGGGCCGACATGACGGCGGCCGTGCCGAGCGATTCGGCCAGATCGCGGCCCAGCGACCGAATATACGTCCCGCTGCCGCACTCGACATCGAGCGTCAGTTCCGGATAGTCGTAAGCGGTCAGTTCGATCCGATAGACCGTCACGGGCCGCGGCTTCAACTCAACGTGCTCGCCCTTCCTCGCCAGCGCATAGGCCCGGCGCCCGTCGACTTTCAGTGCGGAATAGGCCGGCGGACGCTGTTGAATCTGGCCGACCAGCCGAGCAGCCGCCTCGACGATCCGGTCCCGGCTGGGCATCGGCGGATTGGGCAGCTCGGTAACCTGTCCGTCGACGTCCTCAGTCGGGCTCTGCCGGCCCAGCAGAAACGTGCCTCGATAGGTCTTGGGCATCCGCTGGACATACTCGATCAGCCGAGTGGCGGCACCCACGCAGACGACCAGCACGCCGGTAGCCAGCGGATCGAGCGTCCCGGCATGTCCCACCTTGTCGGGCTTCGCCAGCCGCTGCACAACGTTCACCACCTGGCGCGAGGTCCAGCCGGCCGGTTTGTTCAGGTTCAAGACTCCGTGTTGAGGCATGGCGAAGGAGGGGATAGGGGTTAGGGGATAGCGGATAGGACGAAGTACACGGGGGGGCAATAGCCGGCGGCAAACCTGCCGGCGGACGGTCGCGGATGCCAAGGGGGGTTAGGGGCTGAGGGTGGCTGGTGGCATAGCGCAGCGGTGCCCCAGTGTGTGGCGGTCTGGGGCACCGCTGCGCTATGCCACCAGCCACCCGGAACAATGTTCATCACGATCGTCCTAATCTCTAACCCCTAACCCCTAATCCCTAATCCCTCGTCCCTTTCCGACCCTCGATCCTACCACACCCGGCGGCTGGCCTTCAACGCCCCCGCGCGGTAGGATCGATGAATGGGCACAAAGCGAGAAACCGCATGGACATAGAACAACTCGGACCCTACCAATTACGGCGGGAATTAGGCCGCGGCGGCATGGGAACCGTCTACGAGGGCGTCAACCTCGACAACGGCGAGCCGGCTGCCGTGAAGCTATTGGCCGCCTCGCTGGCCCGACAGGAGGGGTTCCGCGAACGTTTCGAGGCCGAAATCCAGACCCTGCTGAAGCTGAACCATCCGAACATCGTCCGGCTATTCGGCTTCGGCGAGCAGCATGGCGACCTCTTCTACGCCATGGAACTGGTCGATGGCCCGAGCCTCGAGGAGGAACTCCGCCAGGGGCGCCGTTTCGATTGGCGCGAGGTCACCCGGATCGGCATCGAGATGTGCGGCGCACTGCGCCATGCCCACGACCGGGGGATCATCCATCGCGACATCAAGCCGGGCAATCTGTTGCAGGGCTCCGACGGCCGTGTGAAGCTTTCCGATTTCGGCATCGCCCGGCTGTTCGGCAACGCGGGTATCACCACGGCGGACAGTATCCTGGGGACGGCCGAATACATGGCCCCGGAGCAGGCGGCGGGCAAGCCGGTCGGGCCACGGTCGGATCTCTACAGCCTCGGGGCCGTCTTCTATGTATTGCTGACCCGGCGGACGCTGTTTCAGGCCAAGACGCTGGCCGAGGTCCTGCACAAGCAGCAATACGAGCAACCCGAGCCGGTCAGCGAATATGCCGACGACTTGCCCGAGATGCTCGGCCAGATCGTCGACCAACTGGTCGAGAAGGACCCCCGGAAGCGGATCCCCAGTCCGGCGCTGTTGGAGCGGCAACTTCGGGCCATGGAACACGCGCTGTCGCTTCGGCTGGAGTGGGATGACCCCTCGGGAGAAGACGACCCAACGGGAGAAGATATCGAGCGGCCCGAGTCCGAAGTATCCGACGAGCCTCCGGCAGACATCGGTCGAGTACCGCCGACTCGCCGTGCGAGTGGCGCGACCGAGCCCTCATCCGGCGTGGAACCTACCGAGCGGCCCATGGATTCGCAGCACCCCGACCGACTGGCGGAGACAAAGCGAACCGCAGCGTTCGAGAAGCTGGTCACGGCTCCCATTGCCCGGAAATCGGCGTCCGAGGACCATTTTACGGCCGTTGCCGAAGGGGATCTCGATCGAGCGGATCGACCGGAAACCCCGCCGGCTTGGGTCTCGCCGAGGACCTGGATGTTGGTCGCCTCGCTGATTGTCGTGGGGCTGGCCGTTTGGTATTTCCTTCAGCCTCCGTCCGCCGATCGGCTCTATGAGCAGATTCGAGCCCAAACGGCCGATGGAACGGTCTCGACGCTGGGCCGGGCCGAGGACCGGATCGACCGCTTCCTACACCTCTATCCCAACGACGATCGGTGCAAGGAGATCAGCGACTATAAGCGGCAGATCGATCTGGTCCAACTCGAGCGGAAGTTCCGGCTGCGATCCAAGGGCCTTGCCACCACGGAGAATCTCGCACCGATCGAGCGGTCCTACCTCGAAGCGATCCATTGTCTCCAATACGACGCGGATCGGGCACTCGTGAAACTCGAGGCGATCGTCGACCTATACGACGGCCAGGCCGATCCGACCGGGCCGACCGCCGATTGCCTCGAACTGGCCAGACGACGCGTCGACCAGCTTCGCCAACAGATCGAGCGGCAGGCCGCTAAGCATTTGGCCGTCATCAAGGTCAAGCTCCAGCAGGCCGCCGAGATCCGAAAGACCGACCCGAGCGGGGCACGCCGGCGTTATCGGGCCATCCTCGAACTTTATCGCGAGAAGCCCTGGGCCGCCGAGCCCCTAAACCGGGCACGCGACGCCCTGGCGGAAATCGAGCCGGATGAGTAAGATAATCAGTTCGATAATATGGAGTGGAAAATGGGGACTGGCTCCGAGCCACAACGAATGCTAAATCCGCAAGAGAACGTCACGGCTCGGTGCCTGTCCCCTTTTTCCACCGACCCGGGTGACCCCGACACTTTTCCGCAAAAAGCGCTGCCATTTCTCTCGCTCTGTCGGAAAAGTGTCGGGGTTGCGCAGCAACGAGAGGTATCGACCCCCCGGTGAACAACAAGATTCCACGCGCCGTTCCGCCGGCCGGTTTGCCGCCAGCTATTGCCCACACTCTGGCGAGCGTAGTTATCCCCTAGTCCCTAACCCCTAACCCCTCTCATGCCAACTCCTGACTCTCCATTCCCCGCTACCCGAATGCGGCGTCTTCGATATCATCCGGCCGTGCGCGATCTGGTCCGCCAAACGCGTCTCGCGCCGGGCAATCTGGTCCTGCCGCTGTTCGTCCGGCCGGGTGAAAACGTCCGCCGCGAGATTTCCTCCATGCCGGGCAACTACCAACTCTCGGTCGATCTGTTGGTTGAGGAGATTCGCGAGGCGGCCGACCTGGGCCTCGGCGGCGTGATCCTCTTCGGTATCCCGGCCGAAAAGGACAACATCGGCAGCGACGCGATCAGCGAGCAGGGCATTATCGCCGAGGCACTTCGGGCCGCCAAAAAGGCCGTGCCCGACATGCTGCTGATCACCGATGTCTGCTGCTGCGAATATACCGACCATGGCCAGTGCGGCGTGCCCTGCAAAACGACCGGGCGGATGGACGTCGACAACGACGCGACGCTCGAACTGTTGGCCCAACAGGCGGTCGTTCACGCGCGAGCCGGGGCCGATGTGGTCGCTCCGAGCGGCATGATGGACGGCATGGTCGGGGCCATGCGCGCGGGGCTCGACGCGGCCGGGTTCTCGCACGTGCCGATCCTCAGCTACGCGGCCAAATATGCCAGCGCGTTCTATGGCCCCTTTCGCGAAGCGGCCGAGAGCGCACCCCAGTTCGGCGATCGACGCGGCTATCAGATGGACCCGGCCGCCGCGGCGGAACAAGCGATTCGCGAGGTCGAGCTCGATCTGGCCGAAGGGGCCGATATGATTATGGTCAAGCCGGCCATGGCCTACTTGGACATTATCCGGCTGGTCGCCGACCGTTGGCCGGGCGTACCACTGGCCGCCTACAATGTCTCGGGCGAGTTCAGCATGGTCAAAGCGGCCGCCGAGCGAGGTTGGATCGACGAGCGGTCCGTCGCCTTGGAGAGCCTGACCGCGATTCGCCGTGCCGGTGCTTCGATCATCCTGACCTATTGGGCCAAGGACGCGGCCCGATGGTTGAGCTAACTTGACGTTTCCTACTGGAGCTTGATGTATGTCCGTTCCCGAACTCCTTCGTGGCAGCCGAAGTTATCGACGATTTGACGAATCGCACCGGATCGAACGGCAGACGCTGATCGACCTGGTCGCCCTGACACGACTGTGTCCCTCGGCCGCCAATCGACAGCCGCTGAAATACGTCGTGGCCGCCGAGCCGGACGAGCGGGACCGGGTCTTCCCCTATCTCCGCTGGGCCGGCGCGTTGACCGATTGGCCCGGCCCGGCCCCGGGCGAACGGCCGGCCGGCTATATCCTCGTGCTGGGCGATCTGAATATCATCGACCATTTCCACGTCGACCCGGGCATCGTCGCCCAGAGCATGCTGCTCGCGGCGGTCGAGCAAGGGCTGGGCGGCTGCATGGTCGCGTCGATCGATCGCAACGGCCTCCGCAAGACGCTGCGTATCCCCGACCGTTTCACCATCGAACTGGCCGTCGCGCTAGGCAAACCGGCCGAGACGGTCGTCTTGGACGACGCCAAGGACCCCGACGACGTGGCCTATTGGCGCGACGCCGAAGGAGTTCATCACGTCCCGAAACGCCCGCTGTCCGAGTTGCTGCTGGAACTGTCGTAGCTACGCTCGCCAGAGCGTGGTCAATAGCCGTCGGCAAACCTGCAGGCGGACGGTCCGCCGTAGGTTCGTAGTAACCGCATTCATGCGATGGGTGGCTGGTGGTCGAGCGTAGCGAGCCCCCAGGCCCTACACTACTGGGGGCTCGCTACGCTCGACCGCCAGCCCCCCACCTTCTGTTTCTCCCGCCCAAGTTTTCCAAAAAGCTTGTGTTTCCAGTATCTCGTAGCTATACTGAGGAGAATACGGCCACACCATTTGGCGGTTTGCCGCCGAGCGGTCCATAGCCGGGTCGCAACGCGACGCGGAGAAACGGGGTAAACGCAACGCCTCCGCGTCGCGTTGCGACCCGGCTATTGCCCCACGAGAGCTTGCAGCGTTTTTTGGAGAGACAACACGCACCAAGGGCCCGACCATGGCAGCACTCCACGACACCCACCGCCGCCGTCTGCGTCTGGAACCGCTGGAAGATCGGCGCATGCTGAGCGCCTCCATTACCTTATCCAAGCCAGGCGTTGGCTTCGACGCAATCGACGGGCTAAACCGTGTTGCCTCATCCGAAACTGCCGGTGGACTACAGATTGGTGAGTGGTCCACAGGCAAGGTCGAGTTGGATTATCGTTTCACCATTCCCAAATTGGGAACCGTAACAGAAATCGAAATTGTGGTGCGTGGCGAAGAACACGCCTGGATCGGCGGAACTGAAATTCGGGTCGGATCGGACTCTAGCACCATCACCGGCACTAATCTCACTATCCATTCGACCTCTTCGACCCAAGCCCGGTCTTGGGTTTCCGGGAGAAACACCACGACCGACTCCATCGACGTCCTTCTCATCAACGATAATCTGGACTACTTGGATCTCGATCAGATCGACGTCAAGGTCACCTATGGCAATGTTGAACAGTTCCATTTGGATACGTTTCAGGCGTTCTACTCGGCGTACGAGAAGTCGCAGAGGTACGACAACAGCAGCGGCGACTACTTGCGACACTTCGGCCTTTATGCCGGAAACAACGCCCTTCTAACCCAATCAAAGTTCTGGCTGCAGCTTAGCGCGTCGATGTTGATCGAATCCGGTGGGATGTCGCTCCTCGGAGGGGGCGTTCCCGCCGCATATCACTCGCTTTTCGTCGCCAGCAAGACCGCACGCAACACATGCTCGACCTTGGCATCTCTTCTGGAATGGGGCACGATGATCCAAGATTCGTCGAAGTTCAATGCGTTTCTCTTGCCCGGATATGGCGACGCGGTCACTGAAGTAAACAGACTGGGCGCTAGTTCGTATGAAGCGCCCGGCCTGTTTCTTGACCTGGCACAAAGCTGGCATTCCAAAATCAGCGATGGAACGCTTTCCGACGGCGAGGCCACGGCGTTTCAGTCTGAACTTACGACCGCGGCAAGCTCACTGCGCACGTTTTCTACCCGCCTCGACAATTATGTCGGCAAGATCAACGCCTATTCCAGCACCTCCTCCAATGTCAAGAACCAGCTTTTCCGATTGGCATCATCCATCGGCGGGTATACCTGGAACAGTTCGTTGGAACTCGTGACATCGTTTGGCCTGACCTATCCCGAGGCCATGGCCGACCACATGGATTATCTGAAGGAAGCCATTGCCCCCGCGGTCGTGATCAACGACCCGCCCGTGGCCGACGCCGGGGGGCCGTATCCGGCCGAAGTGGGAGGCACGATTACACTCAGTGCCTCCGGCTCCCATGATCCGGATGGCCACCTAACATCTTACCTCTGGGACCTTGACAACGACGGGCAATACGACGACGCCAGCGGTGTCACGGCCTCTTTCCGACGGACGGCAATCGGGACATACCCGGTCCGAGTGAAGGTGACCGATAACGAGGGGGCCTCCGACATCGACTCGGCCGTCGTCACCGTCTCCGACACAACGCCGCCCTCCGGCTCTGTTTCCATTACAGGTGTCGAGGAATTCGACGGGAACGACAATACGCTCGACTCGCCGACCGTCCGGATTGATCCGTCGGCCTCCGATAATAGCTCGGTCGCGTCCATGCGGATGCGCTATGACGGCGCCAACTGGGACGCGTGGCAGGCATATTCCGGCGGCCGCTTCGAACAAACGCTATCGCAAGACTTCATCAAAGCCGCCGGCGGCCGGGTTACGGTCTACTTTCAGTATCGCGATCCCTCGGGCAATGTCAGCAGCACGTACAGCGACACGCTCGAATTCACCGCCATGCCACTTGTCGTAACCGGTCTTCAAGATTCCATTGCCCCGGACGGCATCGTCACACTTCGCGAGACCCTCCTAGCCTCGACGCTTCGGCCGGGCGAAACCATTTCGTTTGATCCTTCGCTCTAC
>SDBT01021760.1_pt1 | contig 10019 bp, 10 predicted proteins | sample 2277101 | NCBI WGS metagenome assembly SDBT01 (sample SAMN10404973, study PRJNA504765) | marine sediment metagenome | isolation source: marine sediment core GS10_PC15, 103 cmbsf | place: Arctic Ocean: Southern Knipovich Ridge | collected 2010
CCACCAAAGCGGGATACGAAACAATTGAAGCTATGCGATAATAAAGAGAACTGTAATAGCCCACACCGCAGACAATTAAAATTACACAAAGAGTACGAGCCCAGAATTGCCATCTATCAAACATATTATGCCCCAAAAAAAGCTATCAGCTCTTTCTTAACTTCATCTACGTCGGTACTTGATAGCAATGCGCGCCGCAGTTGCGTTGCCTCTTTACATCCTTTTACATAGAACGGCAAATGTTTTCTAAATACAAAAATTCCCTGCCTGCCATAATAATCAATCAAGCTGTTAAGATGTTTTAAGGCATAACGAAGTATCATTTCATTCGCAACAGTATACTGCTTTCCCTGCGCATGCGCCTTCAATTCCTGCAACTTCCATGGTTTTGCCCACATGCCGCGGCCAATTAAAAAACCATCCGCTCCCGTTTGTTCATGCACCAATTGTGCCATTTTAAAATTTACCACCCCACCAGAAATAATAACCGGAATCGAAACAGCACGTTTCACTTCTGCCGCATACGCATAATCAGGACGCCCTTCAAATCGTTGCGTTTGCAAGCGAGGATGAATAGCAATCGCATCCACGCCACAATCTTCAAGCATTTGTGCGACTTCTATCCCATTTTTTTCTTTATAACCTGATCTGATTTTGACAGTGAATGGAATCGATATGAGCGAACGAAATAGCTGCACAATGTTTTTAAGTCGTGGCATATCCGCCATGAGCGCAGACCCAGATCCTGAGCCAATCACATTGCGTGCCGGACATCCGATATTTAAATCAATAGCATCCACCCCTTTTTGCAAAATACGCTCGCATGCTTCCGGGATGCTCTCAACACTATTTGCAGCGACTTGAAAATTAAGCGGCCGTTCAAGCTGCTCAAAACGCAATGCTTTTTCCGCACCACGTTCATGAGAAATACAACGCACATGGCGCATTTCGGTATACAAAAGTTCATCTTTTGAAAAATCTCGCACGAGCTGGCGAAAAGGTGAATCGGTAATCCCGTCTAACGGGCCACCAATAAAACGAGGAAAAGATTGATTGCCGATTGTGATAGATTCATCCCAAAAACTCATACTATCCCTATAAACCTGGTGAAAATTTTAGTATAGCAGAAAATGTGAGGGATTGAATTACTCATTGGAAGTTTTTATGGCAGGCCATTTGCTTTAAATGCGTAAATGCTTACTTCTTCTCTTCTTCAGCTTCCGAAGTTTCCTCTGCTCGTTGAAACTTCGGAGCCAACAACGCTTTTCTTATCGTTCTCCTCTCTTCTTCAGATTGCGGAACTGCTCGTTTTCCGAACCTCGGAGCCAACAACATTTTTCTCCTTGCTTTTTCAAACGATGAAAATTCAATAGGAGCTGGAGAAACTTCGGAAGGAAATGGCGGCGCTTCTTCTAACCGTTGTCGCTCAGCTTCTTTTAGTCGTCGTTGCGCTTTTCGTTGTTCTAGCCGTTGAATTTGTCGTCGTCGCGCTTCTGGTTTTCCCTTTTCTATTCCTCGTAGCGCTTCTTGTGGTCGTCGTACCAGTCGTACTGCTTCTAGTCGTTGCTCTTCTTCTCGTCGCTGCGCTTCTTCTTTTATTAGTCGTTTTAGTCGTTGCTGGCGAGCTTGTTGCTCTTCTCGTCGCTGCGCTTCTAGTCGTCGTATCGCTTCCCATCGTTGCTGGCGAGCTTGTTGCGCTTCTTCCGCTTCTATTTTTCCACGAACATACAGTGCACCCGCAATAGCAACGGCAACTGTAAGAATGATAGCAACAATAGCTCTAAATGCTTTCGGATACCAAAGCGCTCGTTTTCTAAAATTTCTCCAAAGCACTGCTTCTTCAGAAGTGAGCTTACCTCCCTTAATCCATTTATTAAGTACTACTTTTTCTTGCGCTGATGGAGTGGAAAATCGCTTCAATCCATTTACAATTTTCCTGCGTCCCCATTTGGTAAAATTTCCTGATTCTATCTGACGATATACCCACTGCGGGCCATAGAGCACGCCACCAACCATGGCGCTCGCCCCGCTTCCCATTCTCTTGGCAGCTCCAGAAGCATAGCCACGCAAAGTGCCTCTCTGGGTGTCTTGCGCTTGAATGGAAACTATGGATGATATAAGTAATCCACCTAAAACAAAATGATTAATCGGTTGAATCAACCTCAGAATTTTATTAAACATCTCATACCTCTTTCAGAATACATAACTTAATCAAGCCATTCTTCTGGCGGAAATTCTCCATACCTTTCAAAGTATACATCCCGCGCACTTTGCTTTGCTCGTCCTTCTAGATCGGACTCAGTTCCATAAAGCATGGACTGCGCCATTTCCTCTTCCTGCTGCTGCATACGGCGTCGCACTATCGCGGCCTGCATCTCTGGTAGGTTCTCTATTGCTGCCACTTTTTGACGACCTTCTTCTTGTTCCTTACGCACCTGCTCAAGAGTATCTTGATACATCTTCTTAAATGCTTGCTTCTTCTCTTCTACAGTTTCCGGAGCTTCCTCTGCTAACGTTTCCGGCTTTTTTTTCGGAGGAAAAACTCTAGAAGGTGCAGGACTCACTGTCCCAGCCAACGCTTGGGCTATTTCTTGTGGAGAAGCTGATCCCTGCTGGGGCCGAACTTTCTCCTGTTGTGGCACACGCTTCAATGCTTTAAATCTTTCTTCCAACATCTTAGCTGTAGGATGACTAGCTGATGGTTCCCGTTTTCTTAGGCCTTCTGTTTTTTTCAACTGCGCTTCACCTAACCTCTCAACTAAAGAAGGCACAGGAACTCCCGTTTGCACTGCTGGCGCCATTGACGGCGCTGGTGGCGCTGGAGGGGGAGCCATAGGAGGAAGAATTGCAGGAGAAGGTTCAATAGGAACTGGAAGAACTCCCGAAGGAAGTGATAGCGCTTGTCGCTGCGCTTCTTCTTCGTCCCATTGTTGTAGCGACCTGTGAATTAGTTCCGCTTCTTGTCGTTGGAAGGCTTCTGTCAGTGATCGTGGTCGTTGCGCAGCTATTCGCTCTTTTTCTAGTCGGCGCGCTTCTCGTCGTGGCTCTTCTTCTTCCCAAAATCGTCGTACGCCTTCTCGTCGTCGTTGCTTTTCTCTTTTTCCACGAACATACAGTGCACTCGCAATAGCAATACCAACTGCAACAATGATGGCAACAATAGCTCTAAATGCTTTTGGAGTCGAAAGCGCTCGTTTTCTAAAATTTTGCCAAAGCACTGCTTCTTCAGGAGTGAGCTTACCTCTCTTAATCCATTTATTAATTACTACTTTTTCTTGCGCTGATGGAGTGGCAAATCGTTTCAATACATTTGCAATTTTCCTGCGCCCTCCTCTATCAAAACTTTTAGTTCCCGATTCGAGATGACGATATACCCACTGCAAACTATAGCTCACGCCACCAACCATGGCGCTCGCCCCGCTACTCATTCTCTTGGCAGCTCCGGAAGCATAGCCACGCAGAGTGCCTTTCGGAGTATCTTGCGCTTGGATTGGAACTATGGACGATATAAGCAATCCACCTAAAACAAAATGATTAATCGATTGATGAATCAACCGCAGAATTCTATTAAACATGATTCCCTCTCTATACCCCTAATAAAAGCCATTTTATACTATCAGTATACCAATACAAATACTGTTTTATCAACGATTTTTACCATTTTACACTGGCAGAAAACGTGGGATGCCCATCCCCATCCACTGCAATACCTAATTTCACGTTATCGGTCAGCTTTTTTTCGACCAATTTACTTGCAGCTAAGGCATAAATAGTGCCAAATGCGCCACCGGCAATCAGCTGAGACATGTAGTGACGATTACAGGTGAGAAAGGTAACGCCAATAAAAGCAGCTATGCCTGAAAGGGGAATCGCATACCGTGGCCCATAGCGAGAACCATACAAAACTGCCATATAGAGCGCTTGGGCCATATGGCCTGAAGGAAACCCTCCAAATGAACGCCCTTTTCCACAGGTGAGCTTCTCATGCCAGGGGCGCAAGCAGGCATCAAATTTCATTTGCTTCACCAGCTTCTTTGTCCAGATCACGAATGGCATGCCGATCAACATGATCTGCGCTGTCCATCGCTTCTCCTTATCTTTTGAAAAAAATAGATCGCTCCCCAGCAAAACAAGTGGGACCGCAATACTTGTTTTGGCCACTGTATGGCACCAGCTGGGCATTTGATTAATATTTTTTTTGAAGCGCGAATCGTAAAAGCAGCGTTGCAATTTTTCATCGATCATGCGGGCCCCTACAAAGAGGGGAAACACCGAACTGATCACCTTAAATGTGTTCCAAGTGAAAAGATTTTTATGCAACACAAAAACATCTTTTGCTGCATCTGTAATAAGCCCCCCAACTGCTTGGCCCGAAGAATTGCCCCGTTTTCTATGAGATCTGGTGATATATTCCTGATTATTAAACGGCTCCTGCTCTTGCTCACCTTCTCTTTCTGGATTAGAGAGCGATTGATAAGTATCAAAAGTCTGCGCCAGAGGAGATATCTCTTCATTGAAAGCCAAGTATTGCTCGGCCAAAACAGTGGCCGTATCGCTCGGCTCAAAGCCCATAGCAATTATTCCAGTTGAAAACAAAAGAAAAGACAAAATTCCATTCTTTACTGCTTTTTTGAACATCCCCTCCCCCTTAGAAAGAAGATCTCACCCCTTTTTCGATTTCATAATAGAAAATTTATCATGAGAGGGTCAATAGAAAAGCCCCGCTTTGATGCGGGGCGAGAGCGTCTTTAAAAAAAATCTAAACTATTGAGTTACTTTTACAGCTTGGGATGCATCGTATGCCAGGGGGTTTGTTGCTCGTAGGCATGCCCCACGCGATAGAGAAGCTCTTCAGCGCAATGCGGGCCAATTAATTGCATGCCAATCGGCATATTTTTGCTGCTCATGCCGCAGGGGATCGATATGCTCGGCACACCAGCTAAATTCATAGGACAGGTAAAGTAATCCTGTAAGTCCATCTTAAGATGATCCAAATCGAAGGCACCTAATTTAAATGCTGGTGCGGGCTGCGATGGCATCAAAAGGATATCCACCTCTTTAAAGGCTTGAATGAATTGGCTTCGAATAAGCCGTTTTACTTGCTGGGCATTTTCATAAAATTCTCCTGAATGGCCGGCAGAAAGTACATAGTTACCCACCATGATTCGTTTTTTTACTTCAGCACCAAACCCATCATGCCGCGTATCTTCATACATACTTGTCAATGTGTCTGCCTTCATATCGCGAAACCCATAGCGCACCCCATCGTAGCGGGCTAAATTAGATGACGCTTCTGCACGACTTAAAATAAAGTATGCTGCTACACTATATTCTATGGCTGGTAATGTTACGTGATAGATAGTAGCGCCCAGCTTTTCCAACTCTTTTAAAGCAGTTTCGATACTGCTCACTACTTCTTGATTCATGCCATCTGCAGTAAGTGTATTATCAACAATCCCAATCTTTAAACCTTTTGGAATGGTACCATCAAGCGTTTGCGTATAATCTTTTGGCTCTATTGGCAATGTGGAAGAATCATACTTATCCTTGCCAGCAATAGCTGAAAATACCACTGCGTTATCATACACTGAGCGGGTCATTACCCCAATTTGATCAAGCGAAGAAGCATAGGCAACCAAGCCATATCGAGAAACAAGTCCATAGGTTGGCTTTAATCCAACAATACCACAAAATGCTGCTGGCTGGCGCACTGAACCCCCCGTATCAGTTCCCAGTGCCCACGGCGCAAATCCGGCCGCAACTGCCGCTGCAGAACCGCCGCTAGAGCCCCCGGCCACCCGAGATATATCCCAGGGGTTTTTTGTTTTTTTAAAATAGGACGTTTCAGTTGAACTACCCATTGCAAACTCATCCAGGTTTGCTGTGGCAATAAGTGGCGCACCTGCTTTTTTCAATCGAGCAATCGCAGTGGCATCATTAGTAGCACGATAATTTTCTAACATTTTGGATGCACAGGTAGTTAAACGATCTTTGATACAAATATTATTCTTAATAATGCCAGGAATACCAGATAACTTTCCGGTAGAAGACGTCTCTTTTAAAATTGATGCTTCATCAAAAATTTCTAAGGTAGAACCTATTTCACCATCAAATGTTTCAAGGCGTTTCAGATAAAATGCAACGACCTCTTGCGGAGTAATTTTTTTCTGATCGAGAGCTTCTCTCAGCTGTTTAATCGATGTAAATGCGTGCAAATCCATATACCACCTTAAATCTCTAAAATCACCGGAACTACAAAATAATTGCTTTCTCGTTCTGGTGCTTGCGCTAAAATCGGCTCCGGATTCTGCGGCACCACGAGATCGTCACGAAATACATTCACTTGCTTGGTTGAAGGTTCTTGCATGCTGGTTGCCATTTCAGTTACTCGTTCAGCATAACTGAGCACTTGCTCTAATTGCGCAATAAGCGGATTCACCTCATCTTCTCGCAGCGCTATGCGAGACATATAGGCAATCTTTAACACTTCTTGACGAGAAATTTTTGTCATAATGATCCTTTCAGAGAAGGCATCTTCCATTCCTCGCCTCTCAAGCGATTAATGTAGGCTATGCTTGTGAAAGCATTCCCTACATAGAATGATCCATATACTAAAATAAATTTCAACGTTCTATCGATCTCTAACTGTGCAAGTAAAAACGACAACGGTATGAAATAACCAAAACAGACAATAAGGCGCGTATACATGACCACTTTTACATTCCCTGCCCCCCGTAAGGCGCCAGATAGGATCAATTGTACCAAATCACAAAAAACAAGTACACCGATAATAGGAAAGGCATGAAGGGCTAACGCAGTAAATTCCCCCTTTTTATCAAAAAATTGGATGATCCATGCAGGATTATAAGAGAAGCACACCAAAATAGAAAAGATCATGATAGAGGTCAACAAACAGACTTTCTTGATATTATTTTTAATCGCATCCCATTCTTGAATACCCACATCATTACTCACTAAGAACGTAATAACCTGCGCAAATGCCATAGCTGGCAAAAACATAAACCGCGCCATATCATTTAATACACAATACGCAGCTATCGCTGATGATCCCATCGGACTGATCATTTTGCACAACCAAATATAGCCCCAAGCCATCGTAGCTTTATCAATCATCACCGGTAAACTTAGTGCGCCAAGACGTTTCGCATACGAAAGATTAAAAACTCCGCGCCATAATTGTATGTGATATTTTCGATATGCCGGATTAAGCAAAATGTATCCCAGAGCGCCGGCAAACATCACTGCATATTGAATCACCGAAGCGATAGCAGAACCTTGAAGCTCCATACGAGGAAAGCCAAAATTGCCAAAAATAAGTACGTAATCGAAAAAGAGAAATAAAAAAGACCCAATAACGGATATAACCATAGGTGCTTTCGTATTTTTCACGCCACGCATAAAACCTACGAGCGCCAAATATAAAAACGTAAAAAATACTCCCGTTGCCCGCGTGCGCAAAAAGGGAATCCCTAAGCGAACCATTTCTTCAGGAACGCCATACCAAATATAAATATAATACGCAGTACTATACAGAAAGAGCGCAAAACAAAAGCCAACGATGCAGGTAACCCAAAAGGTATCTTTTAACACCTGGCCAACTTTTTTATAGGCATGCATCCCATTAAATTGGCCACTCAAAATCACCGCTCCTACCGAAATCGAATCTGCTAATTTGAAAATAAGATGAATAAGACTATTGGTTGAGCCAAGCGTGGCATACATCGGAGTTGATGCAAGCTGACTAATAAAATAGGAATCCATCCAAAATGGCAATGAATACATAAGAAAAGCGGAAATAAACTCAGGAAAAAAATAACGTAGAATAGTAAGATACCCTTCACCACTTCCCACCTCAGTAATACCATCAACATAACTTGCAAGAAGCCCCTTTTTCATGTTGTTCCTTATACAGCAGTTAGTCTCTATGATAATTTCGCTGTATAAAGCATATAAAGAATCTGTCAAAAGCAAAGAAATATACGAAACAATTAGACACGAAAGGTATTGGACAAGCACCAAATTATTGTTTTACCCTACCCTCTTTTATTATTATTAGTATCGAAAAGGATAGGAATATCGTTTTAACCACACAAAAAAGGAAAATGTATGAAAAAGATTTATATGAGTTTATTTCTTATATCTATTTCTACAGCGACTTTTCCGTATAAAATTACCAATTCCCAAGCAAGTTCTATTCCTATTAGAGTTAAGCTTATTAAACCCTTTCAGCTTGCCGATAAAATAGTATTAGATCGTGATCTAGCTCCGGGAGAAAGTTTCTCAGGGAATCTGGACGAAATTCTAAAAAAAACAAAGGCAAAGACTCTCAAGCTAAGTTCCTCTTCTAAACATAGAGTAAATTTTGTCTCGACGACAATGTCTCCTAATATGAATCTAGAAATTTTGGTACAAGGATACGAAAATTTTTTCGGCAGTCCCTTCAAACCAACCATGGCAGGGGGAGCTTTTGATCATAGTACAGGAGAAGTGTATAACCGCATAGGGCTTCAGAAGGCAATTCAAATGCTCAAAAAAAATACTCCTCTGAGGCTCCCGATTATTTCGACGATTTTACAGCGAGCAAATATTAGCGTCCTAATAAAATAGGAATCCATCCAAAATGGCAATGAATACATAAGAAAAGCGGAAATAAACTCAGGAAAAAAATAACGTAGAATAGTAAGATATCCCTCACCAGATCCCACCTCAGTAATACCATCAACATAACTTGCAAGAAGCCCCTTTTTCATGTTTTTCCTTTTTAGGTAGCTCTACGACAGTTCAGCTGTATAAAGCATATAAAGAAAACGCAAAAAGCAAAGAAATACAGTACCAAACGATTGCTTTGCACGCATCTAATCTGATATATTTAGCTTGAAGAGCGTCTATTACTTATAGGGGAATGAAGAATGAAGCGATATCGAAAATCGATCTTTTTGTTATTAATCGCCGTTATGATGCCTACAGCCGCTTTTGCGGCCGAAATTCAAGAGGTTGAGACACCAGAGATTGAGGCACCAAATGACACGGCAACTACTATAGCCGAACCTTCGCCCGCCTACCCAATGCTCGATAAAGCTGCTGGGGCACTACGAAGTACCCTGCATACGCTTGGGCAAATGGGCCACTGCTTACTGCACTATGATGCATGCAGTAAGCGAGATAAACTGGCAATCAGTATGGCATTTGGTTTCATAATGGGCTACGGCATCGACTATAAGCCTTTAATGCAAAAATTGTTGAACCAACTTAGACACAGGTATGGACCCTTTACACCTACTCGCGATTATTTTATTACTTCTCTTGCATATTCCATTGCTGGTTTTATTGGCCTGACAGGCCCTCTCCTAATGAGTAAATCTTCGGGGACGCTTAAAAAATTTTTACTTGAATATAGTACAGCCCCAGATAAAGCACAGTATTTGAATGAGGTAAAATATCGTTTTTATGGATTTCCGGCATTTTTAAAAATTGTGCTTATGTTGTCTATCGCTATTGAAGCTACCTCAATATTACAAGAAACTGCCTATGCCATAACCTACAAAAAAAAGTCGCCACTTATAGCTCTTGCCAGCTATCTCCGCATGAATCTGCTTTGTATCTGGTCTGAAACGTATTGCCAGCCGCAACAAAATGCTGCGCAACGACGTTTAGGATTGTATTTTTGGCTTGGCTACTTGCAAGGGATTGGCTTGCGACAGTTAAGGAGCAGATTCCCAAGCGCTGCTCCAACACCCACATTCTTCAGACCACCATTTGTTCTTCCAGTTCTCCAACTCCCAGTCACTGCTCCAGCAGCTTAGGAATATCCGAACGTTTACGTTGGCATCTTTTTCAATAAAACCAATCTTCTTGATCTGTGCCCCACTTTGTACGAGACATATTCCTGAACAAATGGCTGCACCTTTTCCGTTGGTTCCCAATTCTTTGAAGCCCAATACACAAGCAGCGTATTTTTGTGAGAACGTACTACTGTCAGAAGTACATGAAAAATTGAA
>SDBT01021761.1_pt1 | contig 10019 bp, 7 predicted proteins | sample 2277101 | NCBI WGS metagenome assembly SDBT01 (sample SAMN10404973, study PRJNA504765) | marine sediment metagenome | isolation source: marine sediment core GS10_PC15, 103 cmbsf | place: Arctic Ocean: Southern Knipovich Ridge | collected 2010
GGGAGATAAATTGAGTTTGAGAATCCGGCCGGTGCTTTTATGCACGTTGGTTCTAGTGGGTTTGCTCCCGGGACAGGTCCGCTATAGCCAGACGATCCCGAAGCGGCCAATAAAGACCGTGCCTCCCTACCAGGTCTCCGTAAAGGGCACCGCCCTTGAACATACGATAGTGCCGAGCGACTATCTGGTAGGGCCGGGGGACAGATTCATCGTTTCCATCCTGGGTTCGGAACCGTACCTCGAGATAATGACGATTACTCCCAGCGGGGACATCGTCATACCAGAAATCGGGACGCTATCCGTTGTCGGTTTATCCGCTGAAGAAGCCTCCCGGCAGATACAGGCCTACCTAAAAAAAATCTTTCCCGTCTATAAGGCAACCTGCGCTTTATACGGCATCGGGGAGATTCGTGTGAGCGTTACCGGTGCGGTGAAACGGCCCGGTCTTCGTGAAGTAACACAGCTGTCCCGGCTGACGGACCTGCTTGATGCAGCCGGTGGTGTTTGGCCTAATGCTGTACTTCACCGAATCCGCCTGATCCGGGACTCCAAGGAGGAGCAGATCCTGGACCTCACCAGCTACTACCACGAAGGTGACCTGTCCCACAATCCGCACCTGAGGAGCGGCGACCAGGTTATCGTACCCTACGGCGAAATAACATCTGATTTAGTGCTAGTGCGGGGCCTGGGGACCGGTACCAACTACCAGGCCATAAAACCGGGTGAGACACTAGCCTCATTGATGAAGCGGATTGCCCATGGCAAGAATGCTGACCGGGGCAGCGTCACCCTCCAGCGTCGGGGGGGAGCTGACCAGCCGGAACAGCAGGTCATTACAGCGGATCAATTCTCCTCGACTACGTTGCAGCCCGGCGATGTGCTGTATATCAATACTATCGCCGAAATAGCAGTAGTGGGTGAGGTCCGTGCAGCCGGGCGGTTCGCTTTCCAGCCGGGGCTGACAGCCAGGGATTATGTTGTCCTGGCCAGAGGCGTCACCCGTGACGGCTCACCGCGCAAGGTTGAGATCACCAGGGCCGACGGCCGAACCGCGCGTGGCGGTGATACACAGGTGCAGGCCGGGGATACCATCTATGTCCCCCGCTCCTTCAACAGCGTCTTTCTGGGGCAGCTGGGGATGGTTCAGGCTGCCCTTACATTCCTGAATATCTATCTGGCATATCTGGCGGCGGTGAGGTGAGGGCCAGCTGATGAATGACATCACAACGAACCAGGCCGCAGCCGAAATACAATTTATGCCCGCCAGCATCATCAGTGAGCTGTGGCATGCGAAGAGACTTATTATCATCAATTTTGTCGTGGTCTCATTCCTGGCGGCCGGTTTCTCGCTCCTGCTGCCGGTGTGGTATAAATCCTCCGCCACTGTACTTCCTCCTTCAGCCGGAGGTGGTGAGATTCTTATCGGCGGTGCGGGCGCTGCTAATGCCCTGTCGGCCCTCGGTTTCGGAGGCGCCAGCGAGGAGATTAACAACTACATAACTATATTGAAAAGCCGCAGTTTGAGAGAGGCCGTTATCCGTGAGTTTAACCTCATGGAAAAATATAAAGCCAAAACGATAGAAAGCGCCCTTATGCGGCTGGATAGTAAAATTGACCTGGAGGTCACCGATGAGGGGGCACTCATGTTCAGCATACTCGACCGCGATTCTCTCCGGGCAAAGCTCATGGCCGATGCCATACTGAGAGAATTGGGAGCAACAACTATCAGTCTCGGGACCAGGGCCGGGCAACGCAACCGTCGCTTTCTTTATTCACGCATTATATCCGTAAAGGAGGAGTTGGCAAAGGTGGAACAGGGTGTGCGCGAGTTTACGGCCCGATATGGCACCTTTGATTTGCCAACCCAATTGGCGGTCGTGATTGAGCAGATGGTTCAGATGGAGATTATGCTTGCTGAGGCAGAAATAGAATATAACGTTGCATCTGCGAGTCTGGATGAAAAGCACCCCCGACTAGACTTACTCCGCGTTCAACGTGATGAGACAAGGGTAAAGATGGAAGAATTGATATCGGGCAAAGGGGAATCCAACTTGCTGCTCAATTTCCAGGAGCTCCCTGATATGGCCGTAGAGTATGCCCGGCTTACGCGCGATGCTGAGATTCTGGGTGCACTGCTTGAGTTCCTGTATCCCCAGTACGAGCAGGCACGACTGCAGGAGGCTAAAGATGAGCCAACGCTGCTTGCCCTGGATTATCCCCGTGTTCCTCAAAAAAAGGACAAGCCCAAACGGGCAGTCATTGTGCTGACCTGCGGTCTGTTCAGCCTGTTGATATCAAGTGTATGGGTTGTCGTAAGCCCTCAGCTGCAGCTGGCAAAGCCCCGGGAACGGCAAGCTGAACGGCAAGATAGTGTGACCTGAATATTGTTACAGCGATTACGACTCATTCGAGCGCCGCTTTTACTGTTCAGCCTGCAAGGCGGGGCAGTCATCTCAACCGCTATCCACCCTCTCATGCCCTTCATTCTGTCAGCCGGCCTGATAACTACCTTGATCCTGGTATTTTACAGCCAGATTTTGCTCGTCCTGCTGGCTGACGTGGGTCTGGTAAAAGGGGCGTTGATCACGCAGTTCCCGATATTTGAGACAATTGATATAACCGTTCTTTTGAGTATACTGATCCTGTTTGCGCTGGCCGGGAGACTTACCAATCCCCTGGTGCGCCAACACCTAATGCGGTATCAGGCTATTATCGCCGCTTTTGCGGTATGGGTAGTCTGGATGATCATTTCCTCCCTGTATGCGCCCCGCCTGGACTGGGCCTTCGAAAAAAGCCTCCGATTCGCCCTCTTCAACACCATATTGTTTCTAGGCCCCCTGGTGCTGATTCGTACCCGGACCCAAAGCCGGACCATGCTCCATATTTTCCTGGGCATGGGTTTTCTGGGAGCCATTTATCTGTTGGGTCAGGTGATCATCTGGGTCGGCTCCGCCGCTTCTCTACAGAGCGTCGTCCGTTTAACCATCTTAAGCGCCAATCCCATAGCGGCTAGTAGAGTACTGTCCATTTGCGCGGCTATGGCTACTATCATGATCATCACGGATAAGGGTAGGGTGCGATACTACGGTCTTCTCCTGGTCATTTTTCTACTTGCCGCCCTTTTCACTGGCTCCCGCGGCCCGTTGCTCAGTTTTATGGCGGCCACATTCTTGCTGGGCATCTCCCTGGGTGGAAAAGCCCGACGCCGGACTATCTATTACGGCATCATGATAGCAGCAGTGATCATGCTGGTATTCATCCTGTCTCCCGAAGAACTGACATCCAGGTACCGGATGTATATGGCTGGGGAGCTGGCTGCAACGCGACAAGGTCTGATGGTATTTAATACCGTCACCCATCGGATTATGCTCTGGAGTAAAGCACTGGTTCTCTGGACCCGGGACTTGCCACATTTGCTTATTGGCACCGGTACCGCCGGTTACATCATGGCTTTTCCCTGGCGGGACGTGGAATATCCCCATAATCTACCTTTGGAGCTTTTAGCCGAATTCGGTCTTGTCGGCCTAGGTGTATTCAGTCTGCATATCCTGTTAATCGTAAAACAGACCTACCATCAATGCCGGTTAAGCCTCCGTCGTGAAGAGATGCAGTGGCTGATTGGAGCCCTCACTATGTTCTTCGCCACCCTTGTGAGCGGAGACCTGAACGATAATCGCATGTTGTGGTTCTTATTAGGGGGTTTGCTGGCAACCACGAACCTCAGCGATTACGATTCCTCCCGGATCCAAGATGAACGTGACTAGTGCTATCGGGCCAATGCATGAAGTGGATCCTGAAATCTTTTCAGTTATTATTTTCAACTACAGCACTGGGGACCATTTGGCGGCTTGTGGTTTATACCATTGTAACCATAGCAATCGGCGCACTTGCCATGACCAATATCACTGATGTGATATTTCAATTCGGCATAGTTACTGCACTGTTATTGGTGTTGACATTGAACCTGTCGCGGTGGATTTTCGAGCCTTGGCCCATGCTTAGATTTAGGGAGAGGGCCGTCCGCTAGGCTTATGGGAAACTCGACACGCAATATTGTCTATCAAGTCATCATCACCATAATCAGTGGTCTTGCTGTCGTTGCAGGTATCATTGCTCTGAACAGCATGATTGCCCGCACTCGTGGCATCGACGCCCTGGGCGAATATCTCCTCGTCCGCAGTATTGCTTTCGCGATCATACCAGTGACCCTCTTCGGGACCGCAGTAGCCATTCCTCGGTATATGGGTATCTCGCGTGCCGATACAAAAAGACAAAAGCAAATCCTCGCTGCTGGAGTAACCCTCTTTTTACGTTACGGTCTGGCGGTCATTCTGGTGATCTTTGTTTTTCTCGGCATAAATCCAACCTTGATAGGGAATCGGGCCTCATTCACCGGAACCGTACTGCCTCTGGTGACCTTGTGCGTGGGCCTCTCTCTTCACCAGATCGCTTACAGCTATTTCCGCGGGAAACTCACTATGGCGACAGCCAATATCCTTCAGTTGATCAATGTGGCGGCTGTACCTATCGCCTTAGTTTGGTTCATTCCTATCCTCTCCGTAGGCAAAATCAATCTTTGGCATGGTCTCACGGCGGGATTCGTTGTGCTGGTGGTGCTTATAAAACCGGCTATCGGTGGGTGGCTTGATACTGAGGGCGAAGAGACCGGGAAGCAGCTTCGGAAGGAATTGTCTTCCTATGGTTTCCGGCGAATAGGTGCGAATTTGGGCATGTTGGTCCTGCTGAGCCTCGGTCCCGTTTTGATGGCTCGTTTGGCCAATTATGAGGAACTTGCGTTTTTCTCTGTGGGCATACAGGTCAATCGCATGTTCTATCCTCTATTCGGGCCTATCGGTATTGTCCTGTTGCCCGTCTTTGCCTACTATGTCTCCGATGGTCGTTCGCAAAAACTGGGTAAGAGTCTTAGAGCGCTTTTTATGGCTGGAACCGCCATTGGAATATACGCCACTATACATCTTTGGTACTTCGCGGAGCCATTACTGAAGCTTTGGCTTGGAAGTGCGCCCGAGGCCGGGATATTCATTTTCCGATTATTCATCCTCTCTACTACAGCCTATTTGTGGTTTGAACTCGCACGCAACCCAATTGATGCATATTCCAAAGTAGGCTACAATTCACGGAATATCCTGATCAGCGTAGCCATACTCATAGGCGCCGTTTTTCTCGGTATAAGCGTCCTTCATTATCCTGCCGGGGTTATCGTTACTTGCAGTTATGTGTTAGCCTTTCTGGTTCTTGGTGGCCTATCTGTCTGGACCTGCTTCCGGTTGTATCAAATACAAAGTATCGCGGCCCGGTTTATTTTGGAGATCGCTGTCCTGAATATCCTAGTGCTATTCTGTGTTTGGATGATAACGGCCCCGTTTGATAAAAGCCAATTAACCTTATTCATGCTGGCCGGTATTGAGATCTTTGGCCTGGGCGTTTATATACTGGGCCTTTTTTTCCTGAAACAGGAGTGGCTGATGTTCCTATTGGAACATTTCAGACGCTCCAAAGTCTCGGCATAACGATGTCATGGGTTTCTTGCTTGGGGCTGTTCGTCGCCAGGGGCAAAATCAATCTCTGGGGGAATGATACGTTTCCGGAGCAGGCACTGCAAGAGTTCCAACCGTTTGTCAAGGGAAAAACCGCCTGACAGCAGACGTTCACCACCATGACTGAACAAGCGGCATTATCTATCATTATTGTGAATTACAATGCAGACCCGCATCTGATTAGGTGTATGCAGTCCTTATATGAACCTAAGCCAGAAATCTCCTTCGAGGTAATTGTGGTCGATAATGGGTCACGAGATGGTGGTATTACCAGAATTCGTCACATGTTTCAGGACGCTATTGTGGTTTCTAACCAGCAAAACCTCGGGTTTGCTGCCGCCTGCAACCAGGGAATTGCCAGAGCTCGAGGTAAGAATATTCTCCTGCTCAATCCAGATACAATTGTCTCATCGCGGGCTCTTGAGGATACTTTGAATTTCTTAAATAGCATGCCGGAGGCGGGAATCATCGGCTGTCGGATTTTGGATAGCAAGGGGGACAGACAGAGTTCGCATTGGACCTTTCCCACCTCTTGGGATTACCTGTTTGACAGTCTGTTTTTAACCAAGCTCTTCCCTAGAAGCAGATTATTCGGCCGATTACATCTAACCTATACCGAGTTTAGAGATCCAGCCGAGGTCGATATGGTGCAGGGATCTTTCCTGATGTGTAAGCGGCAAGTTATAGATCAGATCGGTCTATTGGATGAACGATTTTTCATGTACGCCGAAGAGCGCGATTTTTGTTACCGGGCAAAAGCGGTCGGTTGGAAGGTTATTTACTACCCAGGCGCCGAAATCATCCATCTGAGCGGTGCGAGTACGGCTCAGAATGCCGTAGAGATGTTTATCGAGCAGAAAAAGAGTACACTTAAGTTCCATCTGAAACATGACTCAGCGAGGCAGGTAGCAATGATAAGAGTATACCTGTTTTTGGGTGTATTGATTAGGCTGCTCATCTGGAACATGCTTTCTGTTGTGCGTGGGTCTACTCGTGATATAATGAACCAACGTGTTTATTCAGCGGCGACGCGATGGTTTTTGCAGCATGCGCCCATTCGGGAAGCTCGCATGCGGCGTTAGCATGGGCGTGTATTTACCAGCCGCGTGGAGATCGTTATTCAGCAGTGCGGATCATCAAAGCTGGTCTGAAGGGAGTTTGGCAGTATTTGGTACCTGAGTGATGTCTAAAGTCTTTTTCGCCACATCGGTTCATCCCTGGGATGATATCCGGGTGCTGCGCAAGGAGGGCGTTTCGCTGGCGAAACGGTATCAGGTAGAGATGCATGCCCCGGCTCCCTTTGATTATCGTGAGTACGAGGGTGTCCGCATTCACGGGCTGCCCCAGTGGGAGCGGGTTTCTGATCGAAGGGCCATTCGGCGGGAGCTCCGTCGGCGAGTCCGACTTTCGGATGCCGAGATTTTCCATTTTCACGATCCGGAACTTATTCCTCTAGGACTCCTGGTCAAGTTGGTCTACAAAAAGAGGGTGGTCTACGACATCCACGAAGACTACCCCGCCTATTTTCGCCATAAGGCTTGGATTCCACGCCCCTTGCGCGGTCTAGTAGCCTTCGCGTTTCGAAACCTGGAGCGGCTGGCCTGCCGGTTTTTCGACCACCTGATCACAGCTTCCCCAGCGATCGACGGTAACTTTGCCCGGTTTCCTACCACCATGGTGTTAAACTATCACCATCTTGAAGCGGATGGAGCGTTTCCTGAAAAAGCGAAGGGACCACTGTCGTTTGTTTACGCCGGCAGCATGGAGGAGATTCGAGGAATCCGAGAGCTGGGTCAGGCCTTTCTTCGGATAGTAGCGCAAACGGCTACGCCGGTACGGCTGCATATCGCCGGGCAACTTAGAGGGTCTGAACAGTTTCAGCAGGAGGTCCAGGCGATTTTTCAGCACCCTTCTGTTCAGTATCATGGCGTGCTTCCCTTTGAGGCCGCGATGGCACTCATGCGTTCGTGTCACGTGGGGGTCATTCCGTTCCTGCCCCTGACCTGTAATGTGAATATCGTGCCCCACAAGCTGTTTGATTATATGGCTGCAGGACTGGCCATTCTGGCCAGCGACTTTAACGGCTGGCCCCGGAACCTTTCGGAGTGGGGTATTGGTTTGCTCTACGATCCCACCAAGGACAAATCTCTCGATCGTCAGCTGTTAGCGGCGGCGACTGCGCCTGAGCGTCTAAAGCAAATGGGGAAGCGGGCCTTCCAACTGGTGAGGGAGCGGTTCACCTGGGCTTCCCAAGAGGAGCAATTGTTCCAGGCCTTCGATGCAGTGGTCTCCGCTTACCCTGGAGAGCTGTCCGTGAGCTCAAGAAGAGGAAATCCACAAACGCTGACTGGAATAAAAGATTAGGAATCTGAATCAGTATGATTAATGTGGAATCGACCCAGTTGCTCACCCTCGTGAATGAGCACGTTGTCTGCCGAGAGATCCAGGTTGGCAGAGGGACAGTGATCTGGAATTTTGTGAATCTTTATGAATGCATCATCGGTGAGGACTGCATGGTGGGTGCTTTTGTCGAAATCACCAGAGGGGTCACGATTGGCAACCGTTGCCGCATTCAATCGCACACCTTCATCTGTGACAGGGTGACCGTTGGAAACGATTGTTTTATCGGTCATGGGGTAATGTTCACCAATGATACCTTTCGCCACGGCCGGCCAGCGGAGAGCCCTGACCTTTGGGAGGAAACAGTGGTGGAGAATCAGGTGTCCATCGGATCCAATGCCACGATTCTTCCTGTACGCATAGGTCGTGGATCGGTTATCGGAGCTGGTTCAATCGTTACCAGGGATGTACCCCCGTGGTCCGTCGTTGCTGGTAACCCGGCGGAAGTTATTAGGCAGCTGGAACCTCGGCCATAGGCTATAGGATGCTGAATTCACTCTATGTGTTTCAAAGTTGTACATAGTACATGCAAGGTATAATGATGTTGTCATTGAGATCTACTAGAACTCCCACCAATCTTATTCGTAGCGAGGCGAGAAACCATTGGCTCAGTGACCGCAATATCTATCCCCGAGTCAGTGTCGTAGTTCCCGTGTATAATGAGGTAAATCACATCGAGGCATGCCTCCGATCTATACTTTCTCAAAACTACCCGGCGGATAAGCTTGAGATTCAGGTGGTAGATGGTGACTCTACCGACGGTTCAGTGCAGCTCGTCCAGGAACGGTTCATTGAGGCTGGAGCGCCAGTCTTGCTCAATCGCAACCTCGAACGTAAAACATCTCTGTCACTCAACATCGGTCTCAAAGCCTCCACAGGTCAGGTAATCATCATTCTGGGGGCACACGCTGAGATGCAGCCCAATTTTATTGCTCTTAGTGTGGATAATCTTCGCAAAGAGAATGTGTATTGCTGCGGAGGTACCTTGTTGAATGTGGGGGAAACGCCTGTCCAGATTTCCATCGGGGCAGCAATGAGCCATCCCTTTGCCATGGCCACAGCGCCACACAGATACTCCCAGAAACCAGGTTACGTCAAGACAGCGGTTTTTGGTGCCTATCGCCAGGAAGTGTTCGAGGAAATCGGTTTTTTTGAAGAAGAGGGAGTTATCTCTGAAGATGCCGAATTGAACTGGCGTATCATTCAAGCTGGGCACAAGATTTTTTACGATCCCAGGATAAAGTCGCTCTACCATCCGCGGAGGACGTACCGATCGCTGATCAGGCAAATGTTCACGTATGGCAGGCTCCGGGTCCAGATGTTCCGGAAACATTTCGAGGGGCTTTCACTGCTTCACTTTGTGCCGCCTATTTTTGTTCTTTTGCTGTTGGTCATGGCAATCGGAGCAGTGTTTAGCAATTGGGCGCGTTTCCTTTTGGCAGGCGTAGTCCTCGTCTACACCGGTTTGGCTCTTGGCTTTAGTGTGGCCGCCTGGCGCAGTCAGCAGAAAGCTCATCCCGCAGGGATCGCCTGGGCTTTTATCACCATGCATCTGTCCTGGGGAATGGGCTTCCTCATAGGATTGCTGGGCCCAAAGACCTATTTTAAAGAATATGTACACTGATCCGACCATCATTTTTTCTTTGCTGGCAGTACCATTCCGTCGCCATCCGGGTTTCAAATACATTCTCAGGGGACTGGAGATGATTGATCAATCCCTGTTTGCCTTGATACCCTGTGTACGTAAAGAGGCGTGGAAGATCGTTATGACCCTATCTGGACCAAAGGAGGGACCGCCGTTGAGGGTTTGCTAGAGGGAATTCGTTATAACCAACGCAGGAGCTGAACATTATGTCCAGGAAATATTGGAACAAACTCCTCATTGTCCTGCTGGTCCTCGGCGATCTGGTCTGTTTCATGATAGCCCTTCAGCTCACCACCTCAGACGTTACCGGGGTCTTCCGAAGCCCCTGGATTTTATTATTCGCCGCCGGTATCGGATTTTCGCTGGTCTTGTCAGGGCGCTACACGCCTTACGGCACGGTTTCCAGAATAGATGAG
>SDBT01021762.1_pt1 | contig 10018 bp, 13 predicted proteins | sample 2277101 | NCBI WGS metagenome assembly SDBT01 (sample SAMN10404973, study PRJNA504765) | marine sediment metagenome | isolation source: marine sediment core GS10_PC15, 103 cmbsf | place: Arctic Ocean: Southern Knipovich Ridge | collected 2010
AAGAAAAAATATCCATGAGTTACACTTATATCGGTTTCTCCAGTCTTTGGATGGTTTTCTCCAGATTTTTGTTGGAGAAAACCATCCAAAGACTGGAGAAAACCATCCAAAGACTGGAGAAACCATCTAAAGACTGGAGAAACTTTTGAGAGAATTTTCCAGTCAAAAAGGTACTAGCTTACTATGGCGATATTTTTCTAAAGTATAAGACTTTATAAAATAAAAGTTGATAGAATTTGAGTCTTCCACACACACATACTTTTTGTGTGTGTGGAAAGTTAGAATCCTGGACTTTTCTAAAAGTTTTCTCTCAAGACTTTAGATTCTAATGTTTTACCAAAGATATACTCATAATATTTTTGATTTTGATTTATAATATAGACTATGTACAAAGTATATTCTTGAGTCATGTAACTTAACATAATCAGCCACCGTTCTTTGATGGCGTAATATATTGGTTCTGCTGAAATATTTTTCCACAAAATTCGCATTCCATGACGATTCGACAATAATCTAAGATCTTCGACTGTTATTTGTAGATGATCGATTATCTAACGTCGATTTCGACGGATTATTGTCGAATCAATAAAATGGTGAGAATTGAAAATGATGATATGTTTTTGATTGATATAGATCTTTCTGAATTTATTGATTCAGATGATTGGATGCAGAAAAAGTTGATGTTTCTTTTATAATCGAAAATGAGGCTTCAAAAATGGAACATTTTTGAATTAATTAATAAAATTAAATCCAATATATTCTGTCTGTTTAAGTAAGATGAACTGGTGGACATATTTAATAATAGCATTTACTGTCATTTTCACAATTATGTTGTGGAACACTTATAATAGCAAATCTTATCAAAGATTGAGAAAAGCTAAAACACTCTGGGATAGTAGAAATCGAATGGATAAAGATAAAATTAAGAGAAATATCGATCATGCACGTCAAGACATTAGAGGCCTATGGGATGAAATTGGAGATTTTTTTGACGAAGAGTATGATGATTCTACCGTGGGATATGACGGAGAACATGTAGGATACACATAAATATACACTTCTGCAAACTACTTAAATATTTCATCTTTGGTACCAAAGATGAAGATAATCTGCAACTCTGAAGGTAATACAGAGTACGAATACTTGATAGTATGTCCTCGATGTTATTCTGTTCTACTGGCAGATGCTAAAGATATACGTTTTTATGCTATCAAATCTGTAAATATCAATTTTGATGCCCATAGATACTTTTGCCCGTGCTGCAAAAAGGATATTGATCATCATGTTATCAATAGTACTCCTTTTTTGTACTATCCTAAAGGAACATATAAAGTTTGATATGTTCCTTTTAAATATGAGAAAGTCTTTGACTTTCTCATCTCAGAGGCACAAAGTCTTTGACTTTCTCATCTCAGATGCACAAACTTTGTTTGTGCATATCTAAAGGATTTATTGTCCTTTAAAGGACAATAAATCTTTCTAAGTAAATAAATCAGAGAGATCTGATTAACTATGGACAAACAATCAGAAAAATTAAGAATCATTATTGATATTTATAGAGTGGAAGATATCAATAACAAGATTATTCAAGATATAGGAGACAACATAAATCGGTTGTTTAGTTCTCTCCCTGATATGTCCAGGGACAGAACCTCTAGGAGAGAGGTTCTCGTATTTGATGATGTAATCGGAAGACAGATAAAGATAAATAAGAATATCTATGTCATTATGTTAACATCATATAAGTCTTTACTAACTCCTGAGGTGATAAAACCATGGTCGTGGAACAGATATTGGTATGGAACACAACCGATTGTTAAATTTATTTCCAACTCTTCTAGAGCCCAAGAGATCAAAGAGACCGCAGATTTTCACTTTGAGAGGTCTCAAATGGCATATAATCCTTATTTGATAATTGCTGACGCGGAGGAATCAGATAAGGAAGAAATCTCCCAACTTTTTGAAGGAATAGGATTCTCTTTAAGTAGGATTGTTTTTGTAACTAAAAATTCTTCTCTGTCTAATGACAGATTAATGATTATGGTTAAAATGATAGAAATAAAACTATGGCATGGTAGATAGATGGTATGTGACATACATGCTAAGACGGGTGGTAGAGCGCAAAAAGAATGAATGGTTTTATGGAAAGAAATCTAATGGAATATGTATTTCACCTTGCCGATCGATGCAGAGATGTACAATTTTGCTACCTGTGGATGGGTGATTAATGTAGATGTCAATAAAAGTTCCACTGTACCACTCCTTCCGACAAAATATTCGAATATTATCTGGAGATTTCCATTGATACAAATCTCCGAATTTCTCTATAACATGACATTTTAACTGACGAAGAAGTTCGTCGGAAAGACTTGCGAATTTGACGGCCATTTTATAAAACTTGTTGGTTTCTGATGTTCCCATTTCTTTTGTTATATTTATTACCAAACCTTTATTTAAATAGCATAAAGTAAATGGGAGTAAAAGCTGTCGATCATTGGACAATTGGCCATTTTATGATGGGCGTGTTAACTACTATGTTTCTCTGTCCATATCATCCCGGTGTAGGTATATTAGTAGGTAATATAGTCCATGCCTATATTGAATCTGTTGAAAAAGATTACAGGAAGGGAGTATTGGTCGAATCACAGAGTAATCACGCCGGAGATCTTATAGCATTCTTCGTAGGTTCTCTTGTAGGTATATTCTTCACTCCTTTCACTATCAGATACCCAATTTTAAGGTGGATAATCATGATTGTCGTGGTGTTGTGGGCGATCCAAGAATGGGGTAGGGAACAATTTCCAAAATCATGGCCTTTTGATAAAGCCAATAATCCATTCGGTTGGTTTGGAACGGTAACAGCTTTGGTGAAAGATGAAAAGAAATGATATCTTTGTTCGTGTACTTATAAAATATTGATTTGATGTATATGTAAAGATGAGAAAGTCTTTGACTTTCTCATCTTAGACTGACAAACTTTCTTTGCCAGTATTTAAATGGCAAAGAAAGCCTATGTAGTAGTATTTGATGAACTTAAAAATGAAAAAGGCGATGGAGATAAAGGCGATGGAGATAAACCTCCATCTTATTACCTTTTCAATGAAATTCTAGAGAATTCTACAGTAATCATTCCTGTTATTTGTTCCATCTCTGATAAATGTCCCGACCATGTTATTATGGTCGTTCCTCTTAGTCTCACTGAAAGAGTAGAAAAGATTATCCCTTCTTACTGGGAATCCTATATTTACTGGCAATACATAACTACGAATGTTAGTATAGATCCCGCTGGTTTGGTAAAAATTGTAAATGGAATGTTTCGATGGTTCATACAAATGAAAAAGATGCCTTACATCGTTATCACAGGGTTTAAAAGTGGATGCTCAGGACACTTGTCAAGGATCGATATTATTAGTTGTCTATTCCATAATGGTCTTCCCGAAGATCGATTATTCTTTATAGATGATGGGAAGTGCGAAAGAGACGTCTGTATAATCAAAGATTTGGTAAAAATAGTAGAGCGAAATACTTCATTTATGAACAACTAAAATGAAAGAATGTATCAATTCTTTATACAGGAATAAAAGAATTGATACGTAAATTAGGATCTAATGGACGACAAAAACAACGGCCAAGTCAACCTATACGTTTACGATCCGGAGAAATTGGAATGCTATGTTGGTCGGGTAGCTGAGCAATTATGTAAAAAAATAGATTATCCATTGCATGTCAGAAGAATATTCAGTCCAGAAGATAATAAAGCTTGGGACGATTTCATGTTCCATATGGCTATACATAATATTCCCTCGATCAATGAAGAAGGTGATAACAAAAAAACTCCCGTATTTAGTGTTGTTTTAGTCCAATACAAATCTCTATGTTCTTCTCGCACACCAGAAAGTGCTTGTACTTGGTATAAGTGGTTTACTATGACGGAACCACAGGAGATTTGCCAACTTGATGATAACCTTATTCGTAAGCTAGTAGAAGTGTGTGATACAATTAGTAAGAAATCTCTGAGATATCCACCAGTTATCATTTCGGGATTCAGTAGAAATAGTTATGAAAAAGAAAGATTAAACAGAAAATTAAATAGCTGTGGTATTCCAGATTATGGAGCTATCTATCTGGATAAGAATGACAAGAGTAAATCGGTAGAGGGTCTCGAATTCTTGATTAATTATTTCATACAGACATTCTGGCTACCTCCAGGGTTGGATACCAAAATGAGTACTATGAATCAGTTGACAGACGAAATCAATGCTAAGGCCAGACAATAACCGTGACCGAATGGATGCTTTTCGTCTTCAAGCATGATATTTAAATTCTTCTCAGACGCTTTCATACAGTTATGCTTGATAAAATTATCTGGGGTACCGTATTTTTCTGAATAGTACTGACTAGACTCTTGATGTGGTCCATCCACCTCTATGATAAGAACATCTACCCCGTTTTGGACCATTTCTACCAGTTCCTCGAATTTAGGCTCTTTTTTAACCGCTTTCATGTATATCGGTAAATAGATAGCCTTTCTAGCTTCGATGTAATTCAATCTTTGTCCTGTTTTTCTCTTAAGAGCGAACAGGCACTTATGCCGATGATGGTATCCAACTGGGTACCTGACAGGATGTTCACAGTGCATCCCTTTTTTTCTCCAGACCCAATATTCTCGAGTAAGCTTATTTTTCTTCACATGAACTTCTTTTGGATACTCCCATATCAATTCTTGGGTATAACGATTCTTGTACTGCTTAGACTCTGGGACTTCAGCGTACGCTTTAGAAAATTGCCAGACATTCTCTAGAATGCGTCCTTTCCCATCTTTCAGACAATAAGGACTGAGAATACCCCAAGGAGACTGCGATGTTGACAGTACCACTATGGGTTCACAATCTTTTATGACTGGGTAATTCCATTTACCCATTTGATAAATAGATCTACCAACAAATATTTGTCCTCTTGTTTCCATATTTCAAAAGTTATAATGTTAGTATTTTTATCTACCATTTTTAAATGATAGATTGGATATCAATGGTATTATACAAACGAAATGAAAAAGAATATTGTCTAGATTAATAGTAATCTGTAAGTTTAATAATATCATCATGTTTCGCGATCAGCACAAAAAATATTTTCCTCAATGCCCGCGAAGGCAAAGTCTCGTCAATCAATATATGTGGCCAGAGAAAGATACCAACCAATATATGTGTTATAACGGGATTAGTCATCCGATATATGACTGTAAGGGAGATATCAATTACACTCTCCCTTTGGATATGTATCCTCCAGTAGATGATGTCCATCCCCAAATCAAGATGGTCCGTAGGATGCACTTAAACCATAGAGGTCCTAACCCTGTTAGAGAAATTGCTCCCAATGTCCGAGATTACCATGATGGATATGTTCCGGCAAAGACTGGATGGAGCCCTCATATGTCTAACAGAGAAGAATTCCAGGCTCCTGGGATGGAAACTGGAAGAGTTTCCCATTCTGGATCCACAGGACGCCAGAGATTAGGCCCTTTAGATGAAATAGATATGGATCAAGATCGACTCGAAGGGTTTTACACTCACGGACATTACAGTCCATCCCCGGCTGTCGATACGAGGTATCAATCTAGCGGTTTAGCGCCGTACTTTCAACAGGGAGGTCGAGATGGACCTCGCATGGGCTCTCTTAACCGGGAAGCTCCCGGTATTCACATGAGACCCGGACAGCTAGGCCCATCAGGATCTCGTTTTATTCAGGCCACCATGGTGACAGAACCTGGTAAACTTCCCGACCCTTCTGGTTATGCAGCCGGATGCTCGGCATGTTCTGGGTGTTCTGGAAGGTAGATAGTGAATACATGTTTAAAGATGAGAAAGTCACGCAACCATTGTTTGAGTGTATTTAAAGAATGTTATATGATTGATTAATCATATAATGGATAAGGAAAAATTGAAAGGCTATTTTGAAGATGTGGTCGTCTGCGCTCTAGAAGATTCTAAAGCCACTAAAAACGATCCCGACGGTCGGGAGAATTTCGTTAAGGAAGTTGTCGAGAAGTTATGCAACCATGCCGATTTTTATGCGGTGGAAGAAATCAATGAAAATTTTTTAAACTATGCCAATACCAAGAGAAAAAGAGAAAAAGAAAGATCATACGAAAAAATAAAACACGATCTCCAGGATAGTGTGACTATTAATCTCGATGAAATCAGTAGCTATACTAGACTGAGACGTGTCAAGAGAAGAAAGATGAACGATGTTATAGAAAAGATCCATGAAAGATGGCAAGACTGTCATCTTTCTCATCCGGCCGAGAAAAAGATTCCCGACGACCTTAAAAATTTGCCAAGGAATGATGAAAATCAGGTAGAACTCTGGGATTATATTCCCACATACGATGTCGATCAATCCTGCATCCTATCTCTGGTGAATGCCCCTATAATAGAAGTATTTGAATTTCTCATTCGAAACTGTCATTCTATCGACGAGATGATAGAGACAATGGACCAAGCATCTCAATACAGTTTATTCGATGAGGAAACTGCCGTGGGTTTCATAGATCTCCTGAAAACCATTGAAGAGAAAACAGAAGAGAAGATTAAAGATCTGGTCAACAAACACCTAGAAGAAAAGTTGAAGAATCTGGGCAACAAACACCTAGAAGAAAAGATGAAGGATGAAGATTTTTTACAGATCATGTACTCAGAAAAATGAGTGAGAACAATTAGAAGAAAAGTTAAAGACTAAGTCTTTTCTTTTTTTAATCTTTATTATCGTCCACATGTAATAAGTACGTAATACTCACAGTATAAATATGGCAATGGAAATGTCTGGTATATCTATTGTGCTCTGCGTGGTTTTGGTCGTAATTGTCCTCTTCCTAGTCGGCGGATGCTCTCTATCCTGCAAATCTGGGTTTGGAACAGGAAAAGGTATAAAGGAGGGTTATAAGAGATCTTGTCTGGCTGGTGACTGCTATGGACTGCAGCGAACACCTGTTGATTATGCTCAGAAATATCCTGATGGCTGGCAAAGAAATCCTCATTGGAAAACTTATCCCGCTGATGAACATCAACCACTTTCTTTTGGACCTATCGACTTTTGGCAAGATCTGAGACGATTAAATAATAACGATGGAGTTCTTTTCCAACAGTATGGGAACAACTGGAAGGGTTGTGGCAGACAATTAGTTTCTATGGCCAACGATGAAAAGAATAGGTTTGACCTCGCCAATATCGGTGACCATGGAGCTAGTGTGATCTTGAACGATATGTACAATCCTCGATTCGGGGTCCGTGGATCCAACTTTACTGAACAAAGCTTAGCTGAAGTCAACCCGTTTTATCAGAAATTGTATGGAGGCCCTGACTGGTTAACCCACGATAAGCTTGGTGAGTAATTTGAAGACAAATTGGGCGATTATAGCTATAACGGCTTGCATTTTAAAATATCTGATATTTTAGGTGACTAACAAATTATTTTATCTCATTTGTGAGATAAAATAGTACTTCCTAGAAGATTATAGTTCTTCGATCTCTTCTTCGCGACAGATCATTAGTTTGGGAATATTCTGACAGATGATAGGGTTATCCGAAGAGTAAAACATGTAGATAACGGTGATGGGACTCTCAAATGTAATATCAGAAAGTCTCTCCAGTAATTGAACTAGCATCTCTAGACGACTTTTTATACCAGGTTTCTTCTCCCTGCTCCACTTACCCTCTGGATAATGGAATCCGTGAGGGTTCCAGCGGATAACGACGAGTTCCTTACCAGGGAACTCGTCGTAGATGTTGCTGATACGCTTTTCGTCACATGTGTAGTCTGATCCATTAGATTTACGAGTGTGCTGGTATTCGTCGCATTCGATGTGAATGACTCTCTCTGGGTCGGCGTACATCTTGTCAGGACGATATTTTTGACAGAGCTCTCCTTTGATAGTGGAATCGGAAATCAAAAGGAATTCCGTACCGTAATGGTCGTCTAAGTATTTGCTCATTCGTTTTTCAACGTGGGATTCCTTTCCAGACATCTTTTGGTAGCAGACACAGCAAACACGAGATCTCTGTTTATCTACTCGAATGGTAAAGAGTTTGAAGACATTTCGACAGCAGATCTCACACTCTTTATTTCCCAGGTCATGCCCATAAGCTTTGTGACGTTTCATATCAGGAATGTTCTTTGAAGAATGGGAACAGCCCTCATGTCCACAGATAAAGCGATATCGATCAATATCATGAACCATGGCTCGATGGTAATCTAAATCTCGTCGAGATTCATACTTTTCCTCGCAATTATCGCAGAGATACCACTTGCGAATCTCACCGTGTTCAGTACGTTTATGACGTAGGAGATTACCTTTGACGACGGTGGTGTAATCGCACTTGTTACAAGCAAACTCTTCAGCGTCGGAATCGTGCTTGCGGTTAGTATGCAAATCGAGACGTTGTTGAGTCTTCGCCTTGAACTTACAACCATCCACAGAGCAGCGAAACCACTCCTTGCACTTCTTGTGAATGTTCTCCCTATGAGAACGGAGCATTGGCTTCTCGGGGCATTTGTAATTACAACCTTCTACTTTGCAAACAAACCAGTCATCTCCAGCACTGTGAACAGATCGATGATGTCGCTTTAGATGGGTAGATTGCTTGTACTTCTTATCACATTGATCGCACTTCCACCATTTAAGACCAATGACATGGGTGGTCTTTAAATGGCGATTGAGATTACTTTTCAAGGGTGTTGTATAGTTACAACCGTCAACGTTACATTCGAATGATGACATTATTGATTGATATTTTCGGCGATTGTTATATACAGTATTTCTTATCTTTAACTCGAAAAAAAGTTAAAGATACTATCGGTGATTATCATTTTATTTCACCATACTTAAAAATTTGGGTCGTAAGTATTAGTAAACCAAAATGTCTGGAATTTACTTAATTGTTTGGGATGAGGGAAATGAGCATTGGGGAAAGATTTTACAACCGACAAAAGGAGGCTGGCCGCATTTAACTTTGGCCTATACGGGTAAACATTTAAATAGGGAAGAATTGATTCCAATGGCTAACGATGCTCTAAAAGAATGGGCTTTAAAACCTGTGACTTTGGATATAGCGTACTTGAGTATTTTTGAAGAACGTCCTGGACGCGTTCGCTACGATGTATTGGTCGGTATCAAAGAATACACGCAAATTGAGGAAACCAGACAAAAGTTGTTTTCTAAACATGAAAAGAAAGATTCCTTCTTTATGAGAGATCCTCACGTCACGATTGGTATATACGATAATGAAAAGGAAGCACAGTTGCTCGCAACAGAAGTAAACTATTTGCTTCCGCACCAAGTCTCGGTAACTGGGGTCACAGTAGATTAAGTTAGGTAATACTTAAAGACAAAATGACATTAAAAGTTCTCGATTTCACATGAAATCGAGAATGGAGATTCAACAGGATATCGAACAAATTCAAAAAATCTGCCCAGGATGCAAGGCTGGTATCACTTGGTATCAACGAATGGATGGTAAACTTCAACATGTTGATATTTTTGCCACTTATGAATATGGAACCATATTTCCCTGTCTAGCTGAAAGTTTAGTGGAAAAATATATCACTGAGTATAGACCGAATAAATCCGCGATTTTGACAGATGAATTTTTCAAATTACTGAGTACAGAACTCAACGATAGTGAAGATGAGTCGTTAGAAAGTGAGGATTAACTGATTCAAGAGTTTCCTTTAAAGAAGTCTGAGAATTTGCATAAACTTGCAATGCAAATTTATGTTTTGCATAAACTTGCAATGCAAATTTATGCAAATAGAATTACGATTTTCTTTAAAGAACTTTAAACTGAGAGTTATGTTTTTACTTTACTCTGTATAATATATTAAATTGAAAATAATTCTGAGTACATAACTTTTGTAAAAGTTATGTTTTGTAAAAGTTATGTTTTGTAAAAGTTATGTTTTGTAAAAGTTATGTTTTGTAAAAGTTATGTTTTGTAAAAGTTATGTTTTGTAAAAGTTATGTTTT
>SDBT01021763.1_pt1 | contig 10018 bp, 11 predicted proteins | sample 2277101 | NCBI WGS metagenome assembly SDBT01 (sample SAMN10404973, study PRJNA504765) | marine sediment metagenome | isolation source: marine sediment core GS10_PC15, 103 cmbsf | place: Arctic Ocean: Southern Knipovich Ridge | collected 2010
TAAAGTTTAAAGGAAAGCTAGATCATTCAGGAAGTGAACTACTCATATCCGCTTAGATAACACAGTGTGTGAATGTTAATGTTCGAATTAAATATCAGCGTAAATAAAGTTGGCGAGTAACATTAAACGTGTATCCCTTGCCTTTTCTAATGGACCGTGCCATCGGCAGAAAGCGGCGAATCGTGCGCCGACACGTGTAGTTCCACCGCTCTTTCCCTTGGTCTGTTTTTTGGTTTCCAAAGGGCGTTTGGGGTGGTTTTCGTTGGCGCTTCCTTTGGTTTGTGTTTGGGTTTTCGTTTCGTTTTCGTTAACGCGGCTTAGCATGGCTAACCGCGATGTTATGGGAGACTGTGTCTTTCGTCAATGGATGGCCTCTGGGTGTGTTCCCCTCTCTCTTCCTCCTCCTCTCTCCTCTCCTCCTCCCTATCCTCCCTCTCCTTCCCTCTCTCCTCCTTCTTCTTGCCTTCCTTCCCCTCCTTCCCCTCCTCCTTCTTCCTTCTCCCTTTCTTCCCCACCTTGGATTGTGACAGCAACAAGGGTGGGGTCCACTGCCCCAACTTGGGGAAGGACAACTGATGGATGGACAACTGATGGTGGAGAGGTGGAGGTGGCTCTTCCTCCTCCCAGAAGCCCAGGCTTCTACGACTCCTCCGATGAGGAGGATATGGAGGTGGTGAGTTTGGCACAAGTGGTGCCATTGAGTCCTGTCAATGCGACGGGGCCAGTTCATTGGGATGACCCGTCGACACCACCACGTCCGACGCGGGTGACGAACGCGCCCCCGCGGAAGACCGCGAGGAAGACGATTCCTCCTCTCTACAGGGTTCCTCTCTCCTCCCAGAGGATCCACGAGGTGGAGGTGTCGTGGATGAACTACGTCGACAACCAACAATAAAAAACTTTCATTGAGTCGAGTTTCACTCCTCTACCAAATTTTCAATAAAAAAAAAGTTGTTTTTATTGTTTTTTTCAAGAAAAAGGGGGGAGAATTTTAAAGAAATCGTCGATTTTTTGACATGGGCCTTTGCATCCGTGGATCATGGCCTCGAGGGTCTCGGCATCATAACCATCATCATCAACCCACCCTAAAGGCTTTATACACGGACCAAAAGGAGTCGAATAAGAAGGAGAAGGGGAATAAGGGGAATAAGGGGATGAGCCGTCGACCTTATTGAACCTGTGGATTACCCTTTCCGAATTCATGGCAATATTCATGATATCCCGAGCCAAGATCGAAGGGAGAGGACGATCTTTCGCGACGAGGAAGGATATACGACACTGCGAGATGATGTCCTTCCTCTCCTTATAAGGGAGAATACCATCGTAGGTATTGGACTCGTAAAAACCCTTGGAGAGGAAATGCTGCAGGAAGTGACCCATGTTGTCGTGGAGCTTGTCGTGACAGAAATTGAAACCCCTGCAATTCAAGTATTCCTCGGCAAAGGTTTGACAAAGGCAACGAAGGAATTGTTTTTGGTGTTTCTGAAGGCAGGCCACCGCGAAGTCTTTGTACCTGTTCCAACACACGAGAGCGTACAGATAGGAGACGAACATGGTGGGGACACTGGTGTAGTCTCCTTCCGTAGTGGTGGGGGTTTCGATGTACTTCAATTGGAGTACCAGATCTTCTGCATCGAGGAAATTGTAGATTTCGACATTGTGGGGCGGGAGCAAGATGACATCGCAACCGAGGCTCAGGTTTTTTTCTAAGCGTTCTTTCAGGTACTTTCTTTCTTCCTTTTCGGTCGTCTCGCGTTCTTCCTCTTCGCGTTCTCGCACAAGTTCAAATAGATGCATGATGGGAAAGTTGAAGAGTGCACCAAAAAGAGTGCACCAAAAAGAATAATGTACCCTGCCATCCGAATTTTAATGTACCCTGCCATCCGAATTTGATGGACCCTGCCATCCGAATTTAATGGACCCTGCCATCCGAATTTTAATGTACCCCGCCATCGGTCGAAAAACGTGAGGGAAGGGTTTTGCTCTTGTTTTTTGTTTCCTGGTAACAAAAAGAAATGTCGGCAGCGGGGCGCTATGGGTTTCGCCCACGGTCTCCAGCACAACTCGCCGTGGAGCAGAGAGGATTTCAGCAGAGAGGGAGAGGGAGAGGGAGAGGGAGAGGGAGAGGGAGAGGGAGAGGAGCACCACCACCACCCATACCCGCGGTTCTCCATCCGAGCCTTCGTCACGTGCGAACTGAAGTCATACTAAGTCAGCAGGCATTTGACAATCGAGCCGGGAGAGGGAGAGGGCAACCTTTCATCAATTGGAGAAATCAAACGTTTGATGAGATGGGGATAAACACCGATTTGGTGACCTCAAACGTGTTTCGACATCGACGCATGGGGCCACAGATCACCACGGCGGTGAACACTTGGATGGCTGATGCGGAAAATTTCAATCGCTTGCGCGTCCTCATGGCAGACGATACGCCACAAGGCCAGGGTAGGGAGGTACGGACCGTCACTTTTTCGAACAATCCCAATCCGGCAACGATTGCATTGGCCGTTTTGACCTTGAAGGCCAGGAATTTCTCTGCAAACACTCAAGGGTTTCGTTACATCATCGATATCGAGGGTACAAGGAATGGTCTCAGACATCACGTGGCTCGCACGATCAGCGGAGTCGACCACCAGTTCATTCAAAATTTGGTGTCAGGTCTCACCACGGGACAAATCGATGGAGTCACCGTCGCATCGGGAGAACTCGCGAGCGAGTCGGATAGGGAGTTACTTTTGATAGGTGACCCTGGAATGACAGATTTGACGGTGAGAATCATACGAGTATCGAATAACGTTCGCACATACGATCTCGAGGACCAGATGACCATCAATGGCGAACCAAATCCGTTGTTTGAAGTAACAGCAGCAGAAGCACTTGTAGCACCAGCACCAGCACCAGAATTTATGTTTAGAACCAGGCAAACATCACGCGAGTCCACATTTTTTGCGGCGGGGAGGGGAGCGTCCTCGGGATCTTTTTTTTGTTTTTGGTTGCACGAGAAATGGCCGGAGGACATGTCGATAATTCAAGTCTACAAGAAGAGCCAGCAAACCCAAGCGGGATGCGGGAACATGAAGATCGACGGAGAAACTTTCGAACTCGGATGTCTCGCGAATTCTTTTCTCGTTCAAGGGATGGATACGCATCGATTGGTGCAAGTGATGGAGATGATCAGCGGTACGGCAAATCCAAATTTTCCCACCTCATGTTTGAAAAACGTGAGCGAAGCGTTGAAGATCAATATTCGTTGTGTCATGTACGATCGACACCACCAATCCAGAGGAAGACGATCGACCGATCACCAAGGAGCGGCCGAGAACGATAAATGGTTTTTGCTGGGAAGGATCGAGAATCATTTCGTGCCCGACATCGACAGCGGGTGGGGCAGAAAGGCCGCCGGCAATTTTCTAAAATTTCGCAAGGAACTCGGCGAATCCGTATACGACGACACGAGTCTCGAACGAAAAAAGAAAGCCCATTCGGTGGTATGGTACGACGATATTTCTCCAAAGCGATTGAAAATTACCAATACTCAAAAACCACTGACATATGGCGAATTGTTGTGCATTTTGGTGTACGGCATCGAGTCGGGCATTCGAGTCGACGGAACGCTGAGAAATAAGGCGATAGGGGGTCAAGTTTCTCTGGTATCGGGGATGGAGGCCGAGGATTATTGTTTGAAGGCTTCTCTCTACACTCGGTTCAAGGACCAGTTTGCCAATCGCGACCTGCCCACGTACAAGACCGAATACGAAATGGCGGAATGGATTCGCAACAGCAGCAGGTTGATGTTCAAAAGACGGCAGAATATTCTCAACGACCTTGGCGGGACACGATCGTATTCGCTCGGACAGGAATTCAACTATGAGTCGTTCGGAAACCCCTACGCGTTATTTGATGGCAAGGGGAAACCGATCCACGGGAGGAAAGGATATCCGCTGATAGACGAGCATCATCGTCAATTGGGAGACATCCAAAATCCCGAATGGTGTTTCAGAGACAAGTACGTTTTCCCCAGCGGATGCAAGATGTCCGCTTTCGGAAGAAAACAAGAGCTTTTCGACGTGCCGCAATGGTACACGGTGGTGACGATGGATTCCGAGACGTACGTCAGCAAAAGGTTCGATGTCGAGACGAATCGAGAAGATTTGGTACATCATCCTTATCTGTTTTGCATCTCGTATTTCGAACACGAAAACGGACGAGTGGTCAATTTCAGAGAGCTGGATCCGGTGTTGTGGGAGGTATACGAAGGTTCCTCGTTTTACGATCGAATGCTCGCAAAAGGAATTTGCCTCCAAACTCGGACGTTTCGAGGAACCGACTGCGCCCAGGAAGTGTGCGATTTTTTCGCCAGCAGGAAATTCGTCGAGTATCATCTTCACGTGATCTCTCACAATGCTCATTACGACATCAACATGCTCATGGTCAACACGGATGCCATCATCACGGCGGGGATCATCAAAAGTGCCAGTCGATTGAATACGGTCACCATGGTGAGCGGAGGAAAGACGACAAATCATCAATGTTCCTATGCGGTCACGGGCATCCCTCTCAGAGACTTTGCGTCTACTTTCAATCTCGACGTCACCAAGGAATACATGCCTTACGAAGTTTACACGCAGGACAGGTTGTTTAAGTGGGGATCTGTCTGCAATCTTGATGCCACACTACCGATCGAGGACGTGTGGGAGATCGCAAAAGCCCCGAACGTCGAAGAGTTCAAAAAAAGCGTCGCAAAGAGCGAAGACGTCGAATTACGAAGATTGTACGCCCATTCCCCCGACGAACCCTTGGAGGATTTTTTTAATTTGTGGAGGTATGCGGAATATTATTGCAAAATGGATTGCGAGGTTTTGATGAAGGGGTTTCTGAATCTTCGTTACGAACTCTTTCATCTCCCCATTCCCACCATCGACGGGACTGCCCAGGAGTGTCCCTGTCGATTGGACATCATTCAGGCGGCTTCTCTCCCCCAATTTGCCAGTCACTATCTGGGGAGATGCGGAGTTTTCGAGGGGGTGTACGAATTCAAGGGATCGATCCTCTGTTTTTTGAGCAGAAGTGTGGTGGGTGGAAAATGCATGATGATGGGAAACACCCCTCACCACATCAAATCGACCGAATTTACGGTCGAGACGAACGAACCGATCGAATACGCCGATCAGCTCGCAATCAAAGATTTTGATGCTTGCAGCTTGTATCCCGCTGCCATGGAGCGAGTCGCGATCGAAGGGAAAGGATTTGCGACCGGTTTGCCGACATTCGTCAAGTTCGATAACAAACAATCGGCCAGGGGGGTCTACGGTTTTCCCAAAGTGTTGGAGGGGGTTCATCAATTCTTTGCATCCGTTTGTATTTGGGAACTGGGGCGTTCTCTCCTCCTCCCGATCGTCAGCGTGAGAGATGGCGAAGGAGGGAGACACTTCACCAATCATCCCGACGGAGTTTCGATGGTGATAGACCGCGTGACTTACGAAGATATCCTGTTGCATCACGACGGAGCAAACATCCAATTCAAACAAGCCCTTTATTGGAAGGATGGCGGAAATCCCAAAATCGGAAGGGTCATGCAATATCTTTATCGGTCGAGATTGGAATTGAAAACCCAAGGCAAAGGGGCCGCACAACAGGCGAGGAAGTTGGTGATGAATGCCGCGTACGGGCGCATGATCATGAAGCCCATCGAGAAGAAACTTTTTTTTATCGAGGGCACGGAAAGAATCATTCATTACATCGCCCGTCACTCCACTTCGCTGGCGACCGCAAATTTCATTCGACCGAACTTTGCGGTCGTGGATCGCAGCATGCCGGTCTTCGATCATTACTCGACCCCTCACTTGGGAGCTCACGTTTTATCCATGTCAAAGAGGATCATGAACGAGGTGACGACGCTGGCCCACGACTTGCAGATTCTCATTTATTACATGGACACCGATTCCATGCACATTGCCGCACATCACATCCCCATCCTGTCGGAAAAATTTTTCGAGAAATACGGTCGTAAACTGGTGGTGACGCCGGGAGAGGAGACGAAATTCACTTCCGCCACGGAAGCGATGGGAAGATTTCATTCCGATTTCAAAGGTCTCGGAAAGGACTATACCGATCCCGACTCCGTGGAATTTATATGCATGGCGAAAAAAGGATATTACGACCGTCTCAGGGTGCACCGCAAAGACATTCCGGAAGGAGAGAGGACGAACGAAAATGCGACCTACTACGATCACGTCAGGTTGAAGGGAATTTCCACCGAATGCATCAAGAAGTATGCGGAGGACGAGGACATAACGGTCAGAGATGTTTTCGTTCGTCTCATCGAGGGAGAACCGATAGAATTCGATTTGGTCAACGGATCCGTGAAGTTCGAAATGACAAAGGCATTCGAAACCAGAACTCGCGTCTCCTTCAAGCGATTGGTTCAGTTGGATTTTGACAAGGTGGAAAGAGCGAGGAAAGAATGGCAGATGAACCAGTGGCCCGACGAAATGTTTCCTTACGTGTATCTGAGAGAACCTTCGCACGAGGACGTATCTCCCAAATATATTCCATTTGAAAGAATAAGACCTTCGACGCCGGACACCGAAGAGCTGTTGCTCATTCCCTCCCCGGACCTGAGTGGTATGATGGAAGAGGCCATTGCTCCTTTGTTGCTTCAGGCAGATCTGGACTCTTCGATCGAGAAAGAACGTTTCATGCTACCCGAAGAACGTTTCATGCTTCCCAATCCGATGGTGCCCCATCCCATATCTCCCATATCTCCCATGTCTCCCATACGTCTCTCTCCCATCGCAAAAGAACGGGATCGCAAAGTAATGAGCGACATTTTCAAGAAATGCGACGACTCCGATATCGATAATCTTTTTTGCGAGATGTCTCCGGGATTCGATTTGGAATTTTTGAACGACGAATAAATTTTTGGTTGATTTTCTTTTTCTCGCTCCAAAAAAAAAAAGATGCCAGCGAAAAAAATGAGAAAAAAAGAATCCCGGAGACAAAAAGTTGGTAGGTTTTTAAAACCACTACATGAAGATCCATTGGGAGTATTGACTTTTACGGCCCATGAAACAAAATACAAAAAACATCTCCAAAAAGAAAAACAAAGGAGAAAAAGGAGAATGCAAAAACAAAAGTAAAGTCTTCGTTCATTTTCTTTTTTCTCGCTCCAAAAAAAAAATGGTCAAAATAAGATCGGTGACGGCGGGTCATCGTCGTGCGTCATCACGACCGTCAAAAAAGACAATAGAAGAAAGACAAAAAAAAATGCGATACGGTGGAAAAACTCTTGGCCAAGCCATGCCAAAGAAACGACGCACCAAAAAAGAGAGATTCAGAATGTGGGCAAAAGTCTAACCCCATCGAGGTCCATTTTTTTGTTTTCCTCCAAAAAAAAAAATGGTCAAAATAAGATCGGTGACGGCGGGTCATCGTCGTACAAGCAAAAGAAAAGAAAAAGCTCACAAAAAGAAAAAACGACATCATGGCAAAAAACGAGGACCTGTCGAATTGCGACCACAGATTGCGACCACAATATATAAAGTTCCAAAGAAACCTCCGAAACCTATTACTGGTCCATATGAAGCACCGGCAAGGTACCCTAATTTGAATATGAAGCGTCCAGCAGGGTTGACCGTGGCACAGATGCTGAGATAATTAAATTTTTTTTTCGCACGCTTCCGAGGTCCATTTTTTGTTTTTCTGCAAAAAAAAAAGGAGATGCCGGGTCGCCACAAAAAAAAGAAAATGTCGGGTCGCAAGGGAAAGAAAATGCCCATGTTTTCCCTCGCAAAACGATACCGACGCACAAAAGAAGGATTCAAAACGACGAATCCCGCATTCATTCAAAGGAGGAGACATGCGGGTACCTACATGCATCCCACTCAAGGGATCTCGGAAGTAGCGAGAGGAGCGTCGTTTTTCAGGAGACCACACGTGGTGAGAAATTCGATGAGCGGTAATGTTTCGGCGGCTCCCACGGGAGGCAGGGTCGATTAGAGAAGGATAAACAATAAACACGTGGTCCATTTTTCGTTTTTCTGAAAAAAAAAGATGACAAGGGGGAAAAAAAGTCGTTTGACCATGCCCAAAATGAGGGGCATTCGGAAGCGAGCACACATATCGTCAAAGACGAAACGCAAGGTCGGACACGCGATCCTGAAGTACGGTCCCGGAGTCGCCGCCGCGGGTCTCGTGACGGGTGGTATCGCGTTGAGTGTCGCGACGGGTCAACCGCTTCCTCTCATGGCAGGAGCGGCCGCGGCCCAAGGCATCAAGGCTTTTGCCGCCGACATGAAGGAGGCCCATCGCAGACCCACGATGGTGCACAGAAATCACGACAGTGGCAACGTTTCGGTGGCTCCCACGGGATCCAGGACTTGAATAAATCCCACATATGGTTCATTTTTTTTTTTGTTTTTTCTTTGCGAAATGGGTTTGTCGATCGACAGTCAGGACGAGAAGCGGGAAATTTGGTTTGGTGGGTATGCAGCCTTTTGGAGGTTTCGAGTCGAACTTTTTGCATTGGTGGTCGGAGGAGGTCAGGGCGTCAAAGAAATCAAAAAACAATATATTGACACGTCCGACGTTAACCTTAGTTTCAAGCCCGGCATCGAGTCGAGGTTCAAAGTTCATCCCGGGTTGAGACAATTCATGATGCACAGCGATGTCGACGGGTATTGGAGCGCAAAAACATGCGGTCGGATTTCCGAGATGCTCGTGCCCGTGCTGGAACATTTCGAAACGGGAGGACGAGTTTGGGGAATTTCATTGGCGGCCGTTCGGATGTTTGTCCACGGATTGAAATATTGCGAGGAGAAAAACATAAAGGCAAAATTTCATTGATTTTTATATGTTTTTTTTTTTGGTTCATTTTTTTTTTTGCAAAAATGCCGAAACCGAAATTTGGAAAGAAAATGACCAAAAAAGAACACAAAGCTCGCGTGGAAAGAATCAAAGATCCCTACTTTAGGAAGAAAGCCAGAAGAGCACACTACGCCAGTTATGGCCCTTTTGCTATGAGACCTACACCCCGACATAGGGTTAAGGCATCGATATAAGTATAAAGGCATTGATTTATTTCAATCGTCGATTCCCGCCCTTCCCCTGCTTTCGTGAATCACTTGACCTTCCCTCCATTGGATGGGGTCTTGCATTTTAAAAAAATTTTCTTTTTCCATTTTTTTCATGTCGAGGGAAATTTCCCGTTCGCGATACTGAGCATCCTTCATTTGTTGATATTTTTGATGTGGTGCTAACTCGTCTCTTGGCCATTCTGGATATTGTTGTTCATGCACATCATATCTGGGACGCTCGCTGTGATGAAGATACATCCCAGCCGCGACCGTCCCCAAGGCCAGGGCGGCCACTCCGACGGCGGGTCCGTGTTTTTTGATTTTTTTCCACATTTTGCCGTGCGATTTGGCGGTTTTGCTCGATTTTTTTTTCGGTGGCATTTCAGAAAATGAACCAAGTTTATTTTATTAAGGAAAATCTGCTTCTGCCTCTGCCTGCATGCGTCGAACCGCGTCGAACATCGATTCTTGGGGTTCGTCAAAGACATCTTGTTGCGCCCAGGTTTCGGCATCCCAGGTTTCGGCATCCCTTTTTTGTTTCAACGACTGGAACGTGTCCGACGGAGGTTTTTCTGGGTAGGCTCCTCCTTCTTTGGGTGACGACAAATAGGCGGCCGCCGCGATCCCACCCAATGCCAAAGCACCGGCTCCCAACGCGGGTCCGTGCTTTTTGACTTTTTTCCACAATCCAATTTTTTTGCTCCCCGACCTTTTCGAATTTTTCTTTGGAGGCATTTCGAAAAATAGACCAAGTGGCACCTAAAACCATCCGTGGCACCCGATCATCGCTCTTTCTTTTGGTGCATTTTTTTTGTTTCATGGACTACGAAACATTCTTTGAGAAAATCAAGAAATTCGAAAAACGTCTTGGATTTTTTGAACCCGACGAAATACTGTTCCACCTGTACGTCAGTCGCTTATACTGTTCCACCTGTACGTCAGTA
>SDBT01021764.1_pt1 | contig 10018 bp, 9 predicted proteins | sample 2277101 | NCBI WGS metagenome assembly SDBT01 (sample SAMN10404973, study PRJNA504765) | marine sediment metagenome | isolation source: marine sediment core GS10_PC15, 103 cmbsf | place: Arctic Ocean: Southern Knipovich Ridge | collected 2010
ATTGAATTGTCTACGAAAAAATCAGGAGTTAAATTTCCGAAAATACTTTTATTAGGTTCAACTTCAATATTAGTAAAACCTCTAAACAGTTTTTCATAAACAAAAAGTTCGTGAATAGCAGAGTGTGAAGTATCATCGTCTTCTGATTTAATCCTAGCAACAATTTTTTCTATTTTATCTTTCGGATAAGTATTTATAATTATTTCAAGCTTGTCTCTCCTATCTGCTAATCCGTTTTTTGTTGATAGTAAATAGATATACTTCCTTTCGAAATTCTCGGAAGGGTTTTTTATTGACTTTAAAAAATCCTCAGTAAAAATGTATTTTATCATGAGATTATAATAGCACCAAACTTTATTAAATAACGGAATTATCGGTTATAAGGTTAACCGTATTTTTAGTTATCTTTGTATAAAGTTAAAAAACAAAGTTAAAACTAAAATTAAAAAAATCATGGGAAACTTACTCTACGTTTTGTTTTTTGGTAAAAAGGACAGAAAATTTATAATTATCAATACTGTTGTAATGATTTATCTTGGACTTTTAATTACTATAAAAGTTCTTTCGTTTTTTCACATCGAAATCAGTATTAATGATTTGAATTATGAATCTTTTGTGAAATTCATATTTTCAAAAGAATTATTCTTTGCAATAATTACACTTATTGCACTTTCACAGATATTGAGTTTTTTTACTCTTTTTGTTTTATTTCCTTTAAGAAATATTTTACTTGGTGCTTTACGTATCATTCCTGTGGTATTGTTTTTTATACTTGGAATTATTGAACTTATTCTAATAAAATTTATGATAGGTTCAATAATTTATATATGCCGATGTTTAAGAAAAAGGAAATTTTTAAAATTACAGAAGGTTATTATAGAAGAAGTTTTTAGAAACCCGGAATTTAATATCTCATTTATGTTAAAAGCATGTAAATGTATTAAATATAAAAATTCAGATATGTATAGAGATATAAACTATCATTATTTACAAGATATTAATGAAGAAATACACAGTAGTTCTTTTTTTGCTTTAGACAAAGCGTATAAATGGTTTGTTTCTTGTTTATCAGCTTTAATCGTATTTCTATTATATGATTTTAAAGAATTACATTTCTTATATATAGCAACTGTTGTTTTTACCATTTTAAACTTAATCATGTATCTTATCATGTATAAAATTTATATAAGTCGAGATTCAATTAACGAAATTGTAGTTAAAGCAAAGCGGATATGAATCTAATCGAGATAACAAATAAGTTTCCGACTGAACTTGATGCGATAAAGCATTTTGAAAAAGCCCGTTGGAGAAAAAAGCCAAAATGTTCCTATTGTGGTTCTGACAATATTGGAAGCAGGAATAAAGACGGCAGGTTTCATTGTAAAAACTGTAATAAGACTTTTTCTGTTACAACAAACACAAATATTCACAATACAAGACTACCGTTAAAAACATGGTTATTTGCTTTCGGCGTTATTTCAGATGCTAAAAAAGGAATATCAGCTAAACAACTTGAACGTAATTTAGGTATTCATTATGAAACAGCTTGGGTTATGTATCATAAGATACGTGGTTTAATGAGTATTGAAAACGAAGGGATAAGGCTTGATGATATAGTGGAACTGGACACCACGCAGATTGATAAGGATATGAGAAAAGGTCAATTTGAAAAAAAAGGAACTCCGACACGAATACCGGAACTGGATAAAGAAAAAAAGAAATATGAAACAAAAGGGTTCAAGTTTAAAGAAGGTAAATATAAAAAGCCCTATAAGATTGGAAAACAAAAACCAGGATTGGGGGCAAGTGATATGAAGATCGGGGGAGTGGTCGAAAGGGATGGTAATGTTGTTGCTCATGTTATCAAAAATACAGGCTTTGCAGAACTAAGAAAATTAATAGATAAGCACGTTAAGAAAAATAGAAAAGAAACTGTATTATTAACTGATGAAGCAAGTGGAAGTAGAAAGTTTAAAACAATAATGAATCAGATTGTCATTGATCATTCGAAAATGTATAGCTATCGTGGTTTAAACACGAACACAATAGAATCATTCTGGGCAGTCGTTCAACGACAGATTGTCGGACAACATCATCACGTTGATTTAAAATACCTTGATAAATATGTTGCTGAATGTGTGTTTAAATTCAATAACCGAAAGAGAGATGATATGTTTGAAACTTTGATTAAAAATTCAATGTTAAATAAATAGAAATTTTTATCGGATAATAAATATTTCCGTTCCAGTTATTATTGGCTAATAAGACTTTTTACTTTGATATATGAAGATTATATGGTAATTTACGGTAGAATATAATGTTAAACATACTAAATTAATACAAAAAAATGGATACTAAACTTTTAGAACAAATTGGAGAGACTTTTATAATCAGCAGCTTACTCGATCAAAGTATTCTTGTCGCAAAACCTCATTTTGATCAGTTAGGTACTGATTTGATTGGATTTACATCGATTGATGATAAAGCTAAATTTTGTCGGATTCAATGCAAATATAGAGAATTAAGAAAAACAACACCTATCCAAATTGACTCAAATTATGTGGTTGGTGCTTTTGTCTTATTTCTTTACATCAAAGCTGACGGGAAAAAACATTTTTATTGTCTTTTACCCAAAGACATAAAACATATTTTTAAGCAGAAATCAAAAAATAAAAAATTCTACCAATTAAGCATTTCAAGAAAAACCTTGCAGGAATTAGAAGAGGATAAATCTATCAGATTCACTCCAGAAAGGGCTGTAGCAATCCGTAATCTTATGAAATTTTCTTCTCCTGATTTAGAGTTTCGACGCATGGTTAAGGATGTATTTAAAAATTTCAAAAATCTCTCAAAAAAACAACAAGAGTATATAGAAATGAGTAAACTATTACATAAAATTAGTGTGACAGAACTTGAAAGAAAAACATTAGAAGAAAAAATTGAGGTACTTGAAGAATATCAAGAGATCATGAAATATCATAATGAGATAAAAAACAATATTTAAAAAATGTTTAACAAGTCACTAAACCTATTTTGATTTTAAAAAAGGCATTAACCATAACCGATAATTCCGATAAATAGAAATTAATAATGCATAAACGAAAAAGAAAGCTAAAAATTCTATCACCAAAGGAAAGAAAAGAAAGAGACCTTCGAAATATAATAGGAAGGTTCATTTTTTGGTTTGAAGATGCAGTCACTCCAAGATTAAACGACATAAATAAAGAGATAGAAAATCTTAGAGAAAAAATACAAGAAACTCATCATGAAATAAATGAGCATGAAGAAAATAGTATGGAATTTGATGAAAATAGAAGACATTCAGAACCTTATTTGGAATTATTTTCCGAATTAGGCGGTTTATATTACGAGAGCCATATTCTTCCAGAGCAAAGATTATCAATTGAAGAAATGAAATTGGTGTGCCTTTATAAGGATTTTGAAATATTTATGAAAGAAATTATTACATTATGTTTTCCAGATTCTGGCGTGAAAGAGCTTTTTAGGTGGGATAATGTAAAGAATTTCCTCAAGGGTTATGGCATACTGATAGGTAATATTAAAAATTATAATTTAATTGATGAACTAAGGGTTGTAAATAATAATATAAAGCATTCAAACATCATTGATGATAAGGTTAAGAAAGCTAATATCGTTGAATTTATATATAATGAAAAATTTGATAGCGAATCTTTATCAGAGTTCTATGATCGTGTCAGGAATGAACCAGTAAAATTCCTTGAATATTTGGCTGAAAAAATAATTGAATACCTATTTGTTTTTGATAACCAGAGAATTGATAAAATTGCCAGCCAGTACAAAGGAATGATGGGAAAAGAAACCGCTATCAAATTCACAGAAGTATTAATAAAGAAATACATATAACTATGATTATATTTTTTGATCTTAAAAAAGCATTAACCGTTAAACCGATAATTCCGTTAATTAATTAGTTAGTAAGGTATATATGGATAAAGGGAAGAAAGAGAAAATAGGTAGATAATTAATTAATCCTAAAAAAGGAATTTTTTAAAGTCGTTAAAAAGGGTAACTTCAGGGTAGTAAAAAAGGGAAAGTTTAAGGTCCTAAAAAGGGAAAGAAGTGAATCACTGTTGAGTGAAAGAACTATCAATTGAAAACGTTCAATGAATCCCTATAGTACGGCGGCATTGTTTAACTATGTTTTATCCTTCATTCTGGTCACAAACTTTTTATGTAACTTACACTTATTTAAAATATGGTTACTATTTTGCATGAATGAAGGATAAAACACTTTTACGTTATGCTCTATGCCTAAAAATGTCACAAAAGTAGTAACTTTAATTTCGTCTCTAAGACTAAAATGTAATTGAAAATAATTATTATGATGATCATAATTTATGCTTTTTTGTCTGGTTTATTTATTGTAATATTATTTTATGCCATTGGTATTTATAGAAACAAAAGTATTCGTAAATCAGCCACGTTGGATATTGAAGAATTATTAGCTGAAATAAATAAGGGGATCCTGTCAACTATATGGGAAACTAGACCTCGAGAAAGAATCTTCTTCCATTCCATTTGGGGAATGGATGAACCAGAAGAATCACGAAAAATTCTATTTATTGGAGAAAATTGCAAACATTGCTTGGTATTTATTTTAAAGAATTTACCTCCCCTATTCACAAAAAAATCTAATAAACGGATTTTATATATTGATCTGAAAAAATGTAAAACCGATAAGCATTTTGATTTTTTGGTAAGTATTTTAAGAAAGTTAGGTCATTTTAATCCATTTGAAGCATTCATTAATTCTATTGAAATAGCTCTGCACATTCAAAGGGATTCCTATTCGTTTAAAAGAACACAAAATGAAGTACTTAACTTGATTGTAAATAAGATTAATAAAGAAAAAATCATTGTTATATTAAATAATTGTGAATCTAAACTTGATAAGGATATTTCAAATTTTCTGTCTGATATTATTGATAGAATTAATGATGTTTCTATTTTATCTAAACCCATTATTAACCCGGACATTTCAATTGACAACCGTATAAGAAAAATTCAACTCTCACCAAACATATTTTTCGATTCAGCTATCTTTTTTGCAAGTCAGCATAAAGTGTTTGAATTTCAGAATAAAATATATAATGGTGTTGATGATATTATTTTTAGATCAAAGAATCCATCAATGTATTTGCTCTCAAGATTGAAACTTTCAGATAACCTATTTTATAGGGAATTATTCAAATTATTCGGTGGTATCGAATCGTATTTACTAAGAAGTAATGGAATTGAACATATTAAGGGAGTATATAAGGATTTATTGCATGATGAATCACTACTTAAGAAATTCTATCGTACTTTTTTTGAGAAAAGAATTGAAAGCCTTGATGATGCAACTTTGAATTTATTGCTATTTATCTGCATTGCACCGTTTTCTGTTCATTATAGTGATATAAAAGCATTTTGCGATTCTTCTAATATTGACTTTGAAGATTCCACAGGAATTTTAGAAGATTATTTACTAATCTTTAGAACAAACCCTTCATATTATATTAATCTTTCTCTTGAATTTAATCTTTTTAAAAAAGAATACCCTAACCTAGATATCGTTTATTTTGCAAATGGAACTAATACTGATGATCTTCCTTATTATTTAAATTGTGATGACGCAAGACCTTTGGTAAGAGCATTAATAAATGAAGCATTATTACAGCGGTTTCATAAAGATTGGGGCTATTATACTACAAATCCGTTAAGAAGAATAATTAGATTATTATTTTCAGAAAATGATAGTTATAAAAAAGTTGTGCAATGGGCTTATCAATATTACATTGATTTAAGAGAAACACATGATAGTCCTTCAGTTGAATTAGCTTATGCCTTTTTTTGTAATGAAAATAATAAGTTCTTAGAAAAAGAAAATTATATTGATGTGAGTTATGAAAGAATTATATCATTATGTTCGCAAGAGTCTTCCGCTCCTAAAGAAGCATTCTGTTATTATTCTATACTTCTAAATAAGAAAACCAATGTATTATTGTCAGATAAAAGTTTTATGCACAACATTTTGTTTTGTTATAGTCATATTTTGAATTTGCCAGGTGCGATTACTTCGTTCCTAGAAGATAAGGAAGATATTGAAGATGATGCTGAATTAAGCGATAGAGATAAAAGTAATACAAAAGAGATAGATAAATGAACAAAAAATATACAGAGCATAACACGAAATATAGCAAAAAGCGTTGAAGTACTGATTTGGTGCATTTTTAGCCTGTCTCAGCTTTGTTCTGGTTTGCTAGGAAATCACTCGTTTTCCACTTAATGCCATATTGCAAACCCGTTGTTTCATCTTAATTTTATTGCGTCAGTGACACAGAATTTCTCGCAATCAGCTCTACCCGTTTGTTATCTGTCTCTCTTTTTCACTTTTCCGTGGCAATGTTGGTATTTCTTCTCGCTCCCACAAGGACAAGGGTAATTTTTTCCAACTTTGGGAACAGAAAGGGGTGGAGTGTCCTCTTCGACAGGTTTGATGGATACTTTGCTTACAGTCCAATGTTGATCAGGCAGAAGAGATACAATAGCTGGCATATATGTTTCTGGCTTTGTGTAATCTGAATAATAATTGCTCTCAACGCCCAAAGCAGAATCGTAAGGAATAGCTATGCTAGTTAATTGTTTGCCAATAGTCCCTTGAGACTTGGGATTATCGGCCATTTCCCTTATTATTTTAATAGCTTTTCCTATTATTGCCTCAGCTGGTTTTTTCTGAGATACTAACTCTCTAAGCACATCAACATGTTCAGCTAACATTGCGTGCCAGTTGCCAACCCTTTGAACGAGCGTAGGCCACTCTTCATCTTTTTTTGCAGATGTACGGTATAGGCTGAATTCTTCTAATGCTTTAGAAAATGAAGAGTTATTTTCGGCGTCAAGATAATTAGATAGGATTGCACAGCCTTGGCGAGGTGGGCCACCCTCAATATTGACATACCCAGAAAACATAACGGAAAGGCGTTTAAAGCGTTTTTCTGCACTTTTTAATGCTACATGATTCTGGAAAGTATTTGTGGCGTTGATTTTTAGCCTTTTAAGAATACCACCCATCGAATAATCTGGTGGTGCTGAATCGTGTAAGGCTTTTAACAACCATGTTTGAGTATTAAAATTTTGCAATCTGGCCAACCCAGTATAACCAAAAGCCATTCTTGCATTCTTGCAGAATAATACACCACACTTATTAGATTCATCGTCTACTAATTTCCCATCATAAGATAGCCGACGATCGGAAATCTGAATCATTTGGTTGTTATTGCCAAGAGATAATATAAGGGTCATTTTAGTAGATAAATAACATATTATTTTACTGCCAATATCGGCATTAAACGTAAATATAACCGTATTATCCATATAATTCAATAAAGAATTCACTCTTATAATCCAATCAAAACAAATGAATTGTATCTGGTTGAAATAATCTGTTGCTTCAGGGCTGTCGAATTTGGGCAGCCTTTTTAGTCAAATTTATTAAGATTTTCTTGGCTATGTCTTTCAGTAGTTGTAACTTGTACAAATCTAAATCTAAACAACTCAACTATGATATCATTATTTATTAACTTTAATCTAACCAAGGCTGAAATATGGGCTACTATAATAGGTGCCCCAATTGGATTATTTTTATTAGTTCTCGCTATATTTCAAATAAGACTATATATCAGGAATTTTAAAATGACAATTACACCGGGTTATACAATCAACGGAAATAGAGCATCGATGACTTTAAGGCTAAGTTTATGTAATTCAAGATTAGTACCAATCATTCTTACATCAATGAAAATTAAATTTAAGAATAAACTTGGTTCTTATTTTAAACACAATGGTTATAAAGAGAAGCGCCATCATCCTGTAGAACCTGGGCCAGTGCTACGAATTAGTTTGCCATTGTTTGTCAACAGGGAATTTAAAAAGGAAAAATGTAAAGCAAAAGTTATTATCCGGACCAAAGATGTTAACGGGAAAAGGTATAAGCACACCGAGATATTAGAACACGACTTTTCATCATCATAACAACATTTGATAAGAGAAAAATTAAGATTACGAAAGCAAAAATCAAAGGCACCTATTTATTTAGCAAACGGACTTTAGAAGATTTCGGAACACATTAGATGACATCATGGAAGATTCTAGTTAGAAGTAAACATACATATTCGGTTATGCGCAAGGGTAAAAACTGCAGCACAAAAAAAATAAACCTATGAAATTTGATAAATATAATAGAACAGCGAGGATTTATCCTTCAATTATTATTCTGATACCATTTTTAGTTTTTACAATTTACTGTGATATTGAAAATTTAAAAGTCATTTTCGATGATTTATTAAAAGTTAAAATTATTGGAAACATTTCGATATCAATTGTACTTCTTTATCTCTTAACTCAAATAAATAGATTTTTAGGTAAGTTCCTGTTTGAGAGATACATGTTCCATAATGAATTGGAAATGCCAACAACAAATTTCCTTCTCTTTTCAAACCCTGAATTTTCCAAAGAATATAAAATTCAAATAAGAGAAAAAATTAATTCTGATTTTCAATTGAATATGCCAAGTGAACAGGATGAATTGGGAAATCTTGAAAACACTAAAAAGAGAATTGTTGAAGCAGTTGGGTTAATACGACAAAAAGTTAAAAATGGTAGACTTTTATTGCAACATAACATTGAATATGGATTTGCAAGAAATTTGATAGGTGGCTCTCTAATTGGAATATTAATGTCAATTTTTGATATAATTTACTTCTTCAATGTTGAGAATAAGCTGTTAGGTTGGTTTAGTGTTGTGTTGGCATTCTTTTTCTTTGTTCTTCTACTTTTACATAAATCGATAATTTCTCATTTAGGAAACCAATATGCAAAACGATTATTTCAAGAATATATTCAAAAATGATCAAAATTCACTTCATAAATGTAGGTCATGGCGACTGTATTGTAATTGAATTCAAGGATACTGGTCGTACAGCAGTTATTGATATTAATGTATCTTCTGAGATGGATGCTGATTCATACTCAGAAGTATTAAATGAATCATTTGATTTAATGGATGCCTTGGATAAAGCATTCCATCAGATATCTGGTTATTCTGATAAACAAATATTTGAAAAAGCAGGCTATAATATTAAGCTTACAAATACAATATCATATATTCAAGGATTAAAAACAAATTCCGTTTTTCGATTTATATCAACACACCCCCATATGGACCACCTGAGTGGATTAAATGAATTAAAGGGCACATTGGGAATAACTAACTTTTGGATAATAAAAAATGAATTTTCTCCTGATATAGGTGAACTTAGTGATTCTCAAAAGGAAGATTGGAATTTATACAAGAAATATAGGAACACCTTTGAACATAAACTTGATGAAATAACTGTTGTAAGACCAGAAGAAGGGGATTCAAATCTATACTGGAATGAAGATAAAATTACAATACTTTCACCAAATCCAACTTTAGTTAAACTTGCAAAGGAAAAAAATAACTCTAACATTATGAGTTATGTGCTTTTAGTTGAATATGGTAACAGGAAAATAATCTTAGGAGGAGATGCCGAAGAAGATACTTGGAAGTATATACATGAAAACTATAAAGACAAAATAAAAGGAGTATCAATTCTTAAAGCTTCACATCATGGTCGTGATAATGGATTTTATGAACCAGCAGTTGAAGTGATGAAGCCTGTCTGCACAATAGTATCGGTAGGTAAGAAGCCTAAAACTGACGCCTCAAATAAATATAAAAAACATTCAACAAATGTTTGGTCAACAAGATGGAAAGGTAATATTGGTTTTGAAATAGAGTCAGATGGTAAATGGACTTATTGGACTGAATATGATAGATAACCCCAGCGCATAACACTTAAGTATCGTTTTCGGCGGTAGCCGAATATGTACTTTTTGTTGAACTAAACCGGATTAGTAGGATTGATACCTTATATTATTGTGGAATCGATTATTTTAGGTGAGCTTGTTTGTA
>SDBT01021765.1_pt1 | contig 10018 bp, 13 predicted proteins | sample 2277101 | NCBI WGS metagenome assembly SDBT01 (sample SAMN10404973, study PRJNA504765) | marine sediment metagenome | isolation source: marine sediment core GS10_PC15, 103 cmbsf | place: Arctic Ocean: Southern Knipovich Ridge | collected 2010
TCTGTATCGAGACCTAAGACCCACTCCTGACGAGCCAGCCGCGCAGCAAGGGTTCTAATACTACCAAAGTCAAGCATACCGCACTTATAAACTAAGGCCCCAAGCTCCTCACAAATTTCAATTGTATTATCTGTACTTCCTGTATCAAGAATTACTATCTCCCTAACAACTGGCTTTACACTATTAATCGACAAAGCTACCGAATCTTCTACGTCCTTAACAAACATAGCCAAGGTTATCGGCAAAGTAAAATCTAAATCCTCTTCTCGCTTTAAACGAGCCGCCTCATCTCTAATCCCCTTACCCTCTTCAGACTCTTTTAAAGAGTAATAAATGGTCTCCAAAAATAAATCGTTCTCAGTATAAAACTCTAAACCAGCCGTATCAGGTTCACGATTAAGTAAGTCCCTATAAAACAAAGTAATTATTTCTCTTCTAACGTCTTCTGTACTCATATTTAATCACCCTTAAACTTCTGAAAGACGTCCCACCATTATATCTGCCACTATGTCCCAAGAAAAATTAGACTTAATATTCTCTTGGAGCCTTAACCCTCTGCCATCGGCCTCTTCCCTATCTTCATAAACAGCTCGCATAAGCTCGGACGCGTGGACTGGACTAGGCTCCGCCCACTGCTGATTCCCGAGATACCAAACATTAAAGGTTGACATGCCTGATACATAGGTCATCTGACAATCTACCAAATAACTATTGTCTTTATTCATAAACTCTAAATTACCGCCGCAGTTTGTACCAATAACCGGGTTTCCAGCCAATCCGGCCTCAAACAAGGGTAAGCCCCAACCTTCGCCTCTATGCATCCCCACATAACAATCACAATATTTATGAAGTCCCCGCATCTGCGACTTACTTAAGATATCCCCAATAAGTATTACTTTAGGATAGTAACCAACATTCATATCTCGCTTTATATTTACAACCATTTCTCGTAAATACTGCTTGTCCTTACCAGAATTCCCACCCAGATAAGTTTTAAGTATGAGGGCAACGTCCTCGCCTGGCTTAAACGCATTAAAGTAAGCACGTAAAAGACCTTCGGGATTTTTTCTATTCATCCATTGAAATATACTATAAAACTTTAACGTATCCTCACCAAGGCCGTTGATAAAGTAATCATCTTCTTTTTCCCCGGAAAAAGTTTCTGGATCAATACCATGTGGAATTACATATATAGGTTTATCTACACCCGAATTTATGAGGGCCTGCTTATTCCACTCGCACGGTACCCACATCTCATCAATCAACCCCATGGACTCTGACCACTTCGGATGCAAAGAAGTGGTTTCCCAAGCAACAAAGCCTATATTGTACTTACCTTGCTCTACATACAGTGGATACAAATCAGGAGTAAGGTGAATAATAACCGTATCGTATGGAATGTTTTTCCCTATTAAACTATCTAATATTTCACGCTCCCTATCGTCTGCTATTGGGGGTGGATTTAGATCAAAGTTTCTGGGATGTACAGTAATAGGTACACCTTTATCATGTAAGGACAGAATATAATTACGGGACGCCTCACCGTATCCAGAATTGCCAGACCAAACAGTATTACCATTTCTGCGTACAAACAGCGTGTGGTTCGGCACCTGAACACAATAGACATATCCTTTATATGGAACTCTTTTAAATTCAGATTTAAAAGAAGACCAGTTTGATAATGCTACTTCATGATTTTTACGACGTACATAAACTTTCCAAACATCTTTAGACGCTTTAACTATTCTATCTTCTTTCTTAAAATAAACCTCTGTCCCTGCGCATACCCCTAATACGTATGACCCGCTTAAACCTACCTTAAGTAAAAGTTCTTGAAAATCATCTCTTAGCCTTATAGAAGATGTTGTATAATAATCCCCGCCACCATCTTTAATGCTCCCATCACCATCCATTAAAGCATTAAATAGTATTTTCAATTGTTCTCTTGAACAGCCATTTAAAATATCTCTAGGTATATATTTTTCAAAGCTTTTACCAAAAGTTGTTTTCAAATAAAGGGCTAAATCTTTATCGTTAACTATAACCCTTCCGTCTGGTCTTATGTTAATTTTTCCAGAACTTACTTTATCCAATGCTTCTGCCATTACATGAAGTTTTTTTCCATATTGTCTTATCTGTACAATATAATCTTTCCTGGCAGTAATAGTTGATGAACCCTCAGACAGATAGTAGCCTAAAAATTCCAGCCAATCCTCTGTTTTTATTTTTCTACCTATAACATTAATATACTCTGTACCGCAAAACTCATAAGTATCTGCATTTCTTTTATATATTCTATGCTTATTAAAAATACTTTCCGCTCGTTCTAATTTCCATCCACTTTTCTTATCTTTTTTTCTAGCACTTTCAGTCTGAACATACATCTTATGGTTAGGAGTAACCATAAGATCTACACCACTATGGGATTTAAAATGCAGTAACTCGCGCCCCCATTTAAACTTAAATATCTTTGATTTATTTGCCTTACTATAACAAAGATTACCAGTAATATCCAAACTAGCAAACTTTTCAATTCCAATTAAATCTTCAAAAAATACCCAACCATCATTCGTAAGGACCTCCGTCTTATCGTCGTAGCAAAAATCCATTATCGGTGCAATATATTTTATTCCCTCCATGTTTAGACCTCCATGGCCCCTCTAAAGCAGTTCTCATCTCCATCTCCTTCATCTAAAGATTTAACTGCCTCGTCCATCAAATCCTCCCACTTAGGTACTATGTTCTTATCCCACACCAGATTGTTATGTACCCAATTCATTCCATTTTCAGCTAGACGGTGTCTAAGAACCTCGTCTTTATAAAGGGTCTCTAATTTATCTGCCATATCACTTATAGAAATAACTGGACGCAGAATCTCATTGTCATGAGGCAACACCGTAAAGTGATCTACATCATGACCACTCTTAACCAGCAGTCCACGATCCCTACCAACGATATCGCTACAGGCGGTGTTATCTGGTGAAATAACGGGCACACGAGCCGCCATTGCCTCTGTTTGCGCCAAGCCCCAACCCTCCCCAGTAGTACTAGAAATGACCACATCACTCACATTGTATATTAGATTTAGAACGTCAACCGGGAAGCCTCGGTTAGGCCCAAAATTAACGGGGAACACAACATCCCTATTAATTTCTAGCCCACAAGCCTTAACAACCTCATCAAGCTTCCACCCCTGGTCATCAATTGCCATATGTAAATATAAAACTGCCGCATCTCGACCAATGCGGTCCCTAAACTCTTTAAAAGCCAGGATTGTTTTAGGTATGTCTTTTCTCTGCTGATTGCGATTTACATTAGTAACAATAAAACGATCAGCCAGAGGACCAAAATACCTAGTCCTAAAGCCCATAAGATCTTTATAATCTACAGGATAAAAATCCTCAACATTGGCCCCATGGGGTATAATACGAAGGCTGTCTTTAATAGGTGGGTATGCTTTCTTACATTCATTAAAACCAAACTTGGTGTAGGTGACTGGATAGTCTGCTACTGCCATAGCCTCAACCCATTCCCTCTTGGGCACTCCATCAATTGGAAAATAAATGATTGACTTAAACTTCTTACTGTACTTAAGTTTGGGAATAAGATCTTTAGCAAAATCAAGGATAAACGAGTCCTGAATCATGAATAGGATATCAAAATCAGAAGACTCAATTCTATCAGTAACCATCTTTCGACCATAGGGATCTTTATCTTGGTTCACCCCAACTGGCCAAATTGGGAATGGAAATTCGTGGGGCTCGCCCCAATAATTAATCCCCAGGACCGTAATATCATACTTACCTGTGTTATACAAAGGCAATAAGATATTTCTTGAAACAGTTCCAAATCCAGTAGCAACTGGAGGAGCATCACCATAAAATAAAATACGAGTTTTCTTTCCCATCAAAACACCTCGACTAAATAATAATTAAAATTCTTTGAGTAATCTCTTTTGGTATATCTACAATACGTCCGGTATTATCTTTATCAACCCATACAACTGTCCTACTCCACTTACACACAGACCCGAATACTTTAGAACCATCAAGAAGTTCTATGGCTGCAAACTTTCCCTCCAAGTCAGTAAACTTAACTGCCATCTGCGTCTTTCTTCTTTCTTATCTTAAAAAACGGAGACTGATAAGAGACCTTTGCGGTTTTAGCAATCTCATCAGCGTACTCAGGCCTGTCGGCTAAATACTTATCTACGGCAATCTTACGTACACTTATCAATTGGTGACAATCATCCTTAGGTATAACATCTAATATAGTCTTTGAATTATAATAAACTCTACTAACCTGTGTTTGATACAAGGTATTTTTAGAGCCTTTAATAAGGGTATTTTTATCGCCCTGTGAAATATTAACAGCGTGCATCTTAAGGTCTCTATGATAACTATCTATAATTCGTCTCATGCCCATGAAGCGGCCCCACTCACTAACGAACTCTTCGTCGTCCATGGCACCCAAAGGCTTCAAAAGAATTTCAGCATCATTAACGTACTCAGAAAACTTCGGACAAAATGCCTTAAAATCACACCACCCACAGAACTCATTTAACTTTGGCTTAACTTCTGACGCATCCATCTCGCCAATCTTATCATACATCTTATCGATGAATTTCTCAAAGTTAGCTCTCTGCTCAGGAGTCCTATGAGTTATAACAGGACTGAGCCTCAGGTAATCAAAGACCATAATGATATTTTTATACTGCGGGTACAATTTACTAATAGCCAAGTCATATAAAGACATCTGCTCATCTTTAGCTGACTGGTCATCAGTCAAAGCGGTCCTAGATGTTTTGTAATCTATAACTACTGCCGTGTCTTTGTCTAATTCAACCACCTTGTCAATAGCACCAATAAGTGGTGTACCTCGCTCAGTCGTTACAACGAGCCCTGAGCCCTTGAACCCGAACAATAACTCAAGCCCGACCACTTTTTCAGTGGGGTCAAAGGCATCAAGACGCGCTTTCAACATCTGCCTGCCCTCATCATAGAGTCCCTGGTCGATTAATTGATTATCAATGGCAGAGTCCAAAAAAACATCATACACATAGTTATAATCTTCTTCATCCGGAGCCCCGCCCTTCTCGCCAAGACGTGTATACATCTTCTCAAGGGCCTCATGGACAGCGGTACCGAAAGCTCTAGCGTCCCCTGTCTCAACAGGTATCTTCTTTTCTTGGTATTTATAATAGAATTTCTGCGGACACTGCAGAAAGGTCTTAAGGTAGGTGGCAGAGACTGACTTCTGTTTCATTACTTACTCCCCATAATACTACTAACATATAATGCGATTGACAATGCATCTGTAATATCATTGTGCTTTTTGAATACCCATTCATCCATTTTATACTTGTTTTTTACCATATTAAACACTTCTTCTTTATCTTGTGTACCCCACTGGGCACGAGCTGCTTTAACCTGCACTATATATGGAGGGTTCTTTTCTAAATAACTATAAACAGTTTCTACTGCCACACCCGAAAATCTACTCAATATCTTTAATGTTTGCACATTTCTAGATAAAAATACATCCTCTATTCCCACGGCGTCGGCATAGGCTACTTCCATAACCTTCTCTAATTCCAACTTAAAATAATTTAACTTCTCGTGCAGAAGGTAAGTTTTTTTCGGCTTAATCCACCCGTAGTCTACCCCCTCTCGTTTATAAAACCTGCCGTTCTTTAAAACCGCCCAACCCGTAGAAGACGAAGATACATCTAACCCCAGTATAATTTTACTCATCTTGCGTATCAGGTGTAGTTAAAATACGTTCAACAGACCAGCCACGTATAAGTCTCTGGCTAATACTTTTACAATTTAAACCCAACTCCCTGGCCCACGCAGATATATTCTGAGAGCGTCCTTTAAAAGTAATTTCTTTACCTTTCTGACTAGTTAACATTTTTTTACGTGTCTCGTCAGAGTGCTTTTTACCATAAAAGGGGTGCAGCTTCCCCCGCCTACATTCGGAAAACTTTTTCTTTGTTTCTTCGCTATGGGATTTACCGTACATAGGGTTATTCTTACCCTTAAACCTTCCTACCATGGATAAAGATATTTTTTTCTTGTGCTCTTCAGAGAGCTTCCTCCCAGAATTACTTCTGGCAGTTGGGTATATGTTATATAACTCCGCCCAATCATAAGAATCCATATGAAACTGCTCTCTCCCTATTAGGTCTTCTTTACCGTCCACATATTCAATGATGGAGAACTCAAAGTTTTCTTCCCCATACTTATTATATGCTCGCTGTAAACGAATGTTGTGATGCCTGCCACCTTTAAGATCGTTCTTATGCTCATTATACCTTTTAAACAGATCAATAGCTGACCCGATATAACGATCCTCATTAATGAGATTTAGTATTTGATACACGCCACGATCCATTTAAATTCTCCAATATACTCAATGACTGATACTATATGTATTAATAAAATTCCCTGCTAGTTATGTCAATTTAATCTAAATATTTTTTAAGAATTTTTAATTCTTCTTCCGTTACACTACCTTCATCTATTGAAACCGGCTTAATTGAAATCTCTACTATAACATCACCATTAGGACCTCCCTTACTCCCTGGTGCACCTTTACCTTTTACACCAAGCCTACCACCAAAAAATCCCGGTGGAGTAGTATAGGAAAAATTAGAAGTATAGCGCTTATTTCCAGAACCGGAACACTCCCCACAAACATCTGAAGCCAGGGACCCTCTACCCCTACACTTCGGGCACGTCCGTTGAATGTGCATCGTACCTTGAGACATTACAACCTGACCAGCACCCGCACACGTCTCACACACATTTGAAAAGTCTGTGCCCCCCTGACCTGCGCAACCTTCGCACATAGCCTCGAAATTAGCCGTGCCTTTTCTCTCTGCTCCGAACAACGCTTCATATATAGAAAGATCTTTAGAAATTCTAACTGTTGCCCCTTGTTGAGGGGCGTTAGGGTCTCTACGTTGAGGGCCACCAAAGCCAAAATTAGAGTTAATGAGGTCACCCATATTAAACCCACCTGGGAAACCCCCTCCCTGAAATGGACTTGGGTTGTCATACTGCTCCCTTTTAGCAGGATCGTTTAAAACAGAATAAGCCTCACTAACCTCTTTAAACCTGTCTTCAGCGTCTTCAGCCCTGTTGACATCTGGATGGGTCTCACGTGCCTTAAGCCGATATGCTTTCTTTATCTCTTCAAAAGAAGCTTCTTTGCTTACACCCAGAATGTCATAGTAATTCATTATCTCTCCAACACGTTCCACTCACCACCACAGTTAGAACACGTATACTCCGTACCAGCACTGCCAACCTCTACACTTAAATGACTGCACTCACAAAACGGACATTCCAATTCAAAATCTGCATACGACAGCATCCTTTCGGTTTCACAACTATCTAATTCCATCAAAACTTCATTCATATCTTCACCTAAACTTTCTCTAGTACATTACCAACAACTGTAACCACATCAGTGGTCTCATCTAAAATAATAGAACTAATACTAAATACCTGATTGTCTTCTAATTTAGGATAAACTGAAGAAGAAAAAAGAGATTTAGTAAGAACACCCATATCCACCCAAACATCTATACTACTAGCATACTTAAGGTTAATTGAACAACTTCTTTCACCCTCTTCTCCGACTAACGTAGAAGTTCGTGGCACCTCTATAGTAAATGGGCCGTTAATATGCCGCCACTCCCACCTTTTAGCTGGAAGTAGAATGGGTCCAGGGGTACCTTTAATTGTATCAGACACTGTAATACCTCCTACATATCATCTACACAAACTACAAACGTATCCACTTGAACTTCCGTCCAATATTTTTTATCGGTCCCATCACAATGTTTACACCTTCCATCATAAGAGCGCGTATTAATATGCCCAACAACCTCTACAGGGGTCCCGTCAGCCAACTCCCCGAATGCTTCTGCTGTAGGGCCCCACGCAGCGATGTTATGGGAAATCTCGGTCTCTACCTTCTCACCGTCCTTCTTTTCATACATAAGAGGCACAGCTACACGACCCGTAAATCTGGAATACCCTCCCTGAGTCTTTCCAGGCTTTGGCCACTTTAAAACGCCCTTAAGCCGTACAAAATTAATTCCTTCCATGTTAACCTCCTAAAGATCCATAAAACAATTCTAACAATTCATATAACTCAACCGACGTATAATTATCCGGTGATTTTTCATCTGGGAGATAGATTGATGTATTTGTCATTTTACCTTTCAAAAAAAATTCTGATCTAATAGTACCTTTCACACCTGCTTTATCCCCATCTAATAATAGCAATGTGTAAAGAAACCCATGTTTGACAAGTAAATTAATTTGAGCAGAACTAATAGATTTACCCATAACCGCTACCACGTTCGGGAACCCGCAAGAGAACACGGACCAAAGAGCCTTAAATCCCTCAACTATTATGATAGTATCATTGTAAATGTCTTTAAAATTTAACGCATTATTTAAATTATATAAAACATCGCTTTTTTGAAACTCATAGATAAGTCTATATCGAGGCTCCTCATCACTATCAGTTCTCCTACCGCTAACGCTAACAAGTCTTCCATCAACGTCCCTAATGGGTACCGCTGCCCTAGGAACTCCTTTATGGTCAATATAAGACCCCAGTTCAAAAATATTTATTATATCATCACTAAACCCTAAACCTTTAAAATACTCGTCTCCATTGGACTTATACTCTTTCAACAGACTCTCGGAAACTTCTGGGAGTTCTTCAATCTTTGCCATATTCCGTATAAATTTATCCTTTTCTTTCTTCTTACGATATCTTGTCTCTTCTACCTCATCTATATTATTTAAATCGATAGTAATGCCAGTAAGACTACTTAAATATTTAACCGCATCCATAAACGAGCAGTTATTGGTGCGCATAACAAGGGATATAACATCATTGTTTATTACACCATTCGCATCAAACTCACAACCATGACTATAACAATAAAACCTTTTTACGTCTTTCTTAAAGCTAAATGACGTCCTGTTGTCCCCGCCATGAATAGCGCAGGGACATCTTGTCTCTCTGCTGTTGCTGATACTTATATCAAACCCTAATGAGGATAATAAAGTATCAGGATCAACAACATCCTTAAGTCTATCTATTGCTTGATTTGCCATTAAAACTTTATAATCGTAACACCGACACCAAAACAGAACCCATAAAATTTAACTCCCCAGAACTCTTTATCCCAGTCTATAAAATTATACCCGACCCATAAAAATACACCCACTTCATAGATTGGTATAATGTTATACCCAACAGACAAGTATAGCAAATGAGTTGAGATACCAAAATCAAAATAGATTGGAACCTTCTCAAATTCGTATACCTCTAAAGAAAGAACCGGAAGAACATCCAACTGCGGAGCTAAAAATAAAAATCCCACCTTTATGTCAGGGAAATTAAATGTCTTCTCGGCCTTACCGCTCTTGGTTTTAACCTTCCCGTTCTTATCAAACTTAAAATATGACCTGGGGTCTTTCTTTTTTGGCCCTTCTTTTTTCTTATCTACAGCAGTTGCTGGCTTCTTAACTGGTTTACTACAGTTCAGGGATGATACCGCCAACGAAAATATCATGAGCGCTATCAACGATTTTAACAAGTCGCTTCGCAAACTCTTCTGCTGGGATATTCTCTTTGTTCTTTTTGTGTACATAAGCCTGTATAACCTTTGCCAATCTAAAGAGGGTCTTCCCTCCCTTTTTTATTGTTACCTTATTTATACCCTTGCCACTCTTAACAGTCAGGATTATTCTATTCAGTGCGTATATTAAATGCTGAAACATTTCCTCGTCTAATTCAGTTTTAAGAGGATGAAGAGTTCCTATTAAATCTATACATACTAAAGTAAGGTCTTCTACTTCAAGGGAGTTCCATCCCCCCCTCTTTACTTTTTTACGATATCCTTGACCTTTGGTATACTTCTTACCAACATAAAGAACGCATTTACTGACTTAAGGATAATCTCATCTGAAACCTTCTCTTCCAT
>SDBT01021766.1_pt1 | contig 10017 bp, 10 predicted proteins | sample 2277101 | NCBI WGS metagenome assembly SDBT01 (sample SAMN10404973, study PRJNA504765) | marine sediment metagenome | isolation source: marine sediment core GS10_PC15, 103 cmbsf | place: Arctic Ocean: Southern Knipovich Ridge | collected 2010
ATTATAAATACAACAATCGTAAAATAATTCAATTTCAAGTTCGTGCTAATGAAGATTCTATTTCTGACTGGGATGGTATCGTTTGGATTAAATGGATACCTTACACCGAATCTCAAGGAGTTTAAAGTGAAAAGGATTATTGTACCTCCGTTCATGCAAGTTATCCAGTCTGTTACTGGACGATTGTATGAGCTATCTCATAAGCATCGTCGACCTGGATATAACTTCATCAAGTTTAAAGGTCAGTTGTATGCTAAACATTTTCGTAATGGCATGTTATTTGATGACCGAGGTCTTGTCGGTGCTAACGTTGTAACTACAGAATTCTGTGAAGACGTTGTTGATAATCTTATTGCTGAGGTAGCTGCGTTTGGCGATTACAAGTTTCACCAGAGTGGCGTTGGTTCTGGCGGACCAGTCATCGGCGATACGGCAGCAACTCTAGATCTTACTGGACCGCCTCCGACTCCTGCAACTGGTACACAGATTGAAAGTACCGCGGTCATTTACGAATCGGTAGCCACTGTGAACTATACTTCTTCTCTAGCGATTACTGAGCATGGTCTTGGTAATAACGCTACGTGGTTGAGTGGTACCCTCATGGATCGCCACACGTTTACTGTCATCAATGTAGTTAATACTGATAGCATTGAATTTACCTATGATTTGACCGTAACTGCTGGCGGTTAAATGCCTCCCCCACTTCAAGACGAAATGGAGCTACTACTCGCGCAAGCTGGTTACACGGGCGATGTGACCGACTTTCAAGAAATAGCGCAGTTCGTATGGGGCTTTGATCCGGTACGCCTTCGTGTGCTTGGTGCGGTTGACGTACTTACAATCCCGCATTGGGAACAACATTGGGCGAGTACAGGTAGTGGTAACGATAACGCCATCCGTACTCGGTACAACTACGAATTAAACGTGATGCTTGGTAACGACGTAGAGTTCGTTGAGTAATGGCAACTGCGCTTGAGTTTTACTTCGGTACTGAGGAAACTCAGAGTGACTTCACTGGGGCCTACGCGACGTTTCTGTCCGTTACCGTAGATCGTAGTGGTGAGTCTGGTGCTAAGGATTTTATTATCCTTGCTAGTCTTTCTCTTTCAGTTTCGGACACAAATGCTCACGTTCAAAGCCAACTTCGACATGACACGACGACGTTGGTGGAGTACCGAGATACAGCAGAGAAAGCGGACACACACCGTTACGCTGCGTCAGCTTCCGCTCAAACCCATCATGGTCATACATACCAGTTCGTCAAAGAAGTCAATCTAACCGCTGCGAGTCATACGATAGATATTCAAGTCGGACGCCGCACGGGCTCAGGAAACGTAGAAGCCCGTACATGTACGATTATAGTTCTTGAAAAGTCCGCTAACGCTCAATACGCCGAGTCCACGACACCTCAAAGCGAGTCCGGTACAACACATGTAGATGCGTTGGACCTGTCATTTACCTCGATTGGCTCCACCGTAGACTACGTGGTGATTTACGCGGCTCAGGCTCAATGCGCGGACGAAAGTATCTCCATGTTAGGGATACGTTTCATACGCGACGACAATGATGACGATGCGCCGGACTCGGGAAAGGATTTTTGTGTTGAAGGAACCGGACTGCACATGTTCAACACCAATGACGAAACAATATGGAGTTCCGGTGGTGCGGTTAGAGATAATATCGTTGCAAGCACAGCGGTTCACTATAAGATTCAAATAGCTGGTGCGGCGGTTAACGACGAAATGCGTGTTAACGATCGGGCAATCGTCGCAATCCCCGTAACTGATTTTGAAAACGATTACGGCGATTCCGATACAACCAAGCAGTTCTTCACGGGAACTGGTTTTTCTGATTCAACACTTGACCAGACACCAACAATCGCCGCAGCTAAACATATTGTTATCGCCGCTGCGGAACTATCTGCCGAGACGAACATATCTAATCCTGGGATGCGCTTGAATATTGGAGGTGCTGCACGCATAGAAGGTCGCTTTTTCGATGACCGTGACGAGGATGATAGTCGGTTCTGGTGTCATTTTTTATTGTGGGCTGAAGATTACGCTTCGGGTTCAAGAAACTTTAAAGTGCAAGGTTCTTCGTCGTCTGGTAACTCAAACAACGAGGGTTGTTTCCAGAACTGTGCACTAATTATTCTTGAAATCCCCGTTGCGTCGGGTACGGCACATGACAGAACTTTCGCTGGAGCATTAACATTTGTAGGAACACAAACAAAAGTCGGAACATTTAAAAGAGCATTCGCTGGAGCTTTAACATGGGTTGGTAATTTCGCTAGAGTATCTACACTTAAACGAGCATTTGCTGGTGCTTTGTCATTCATTGGAGATTTTTTAAATCCAGTTACGTACAGAAGAGCTCTTGCTGGAGCTCTAACATGGATCGGAACTTTAAGTCCTTCAACGATATACAACAGAGCTTTTGCAGGATCTCTTTCATTTGTCGGAGGTTTTACAAAGTTAACAACGTATAGAAGAGCATTTGCAGGAGCTTTATCATGGATTGGAACTTTAACAAAGGTTGGAACGTATAAAAGAGCATTTGCTGGAGTTTTATCGTTTGTTGGAAACTTAACTACGCAACTTAAAAGACTACGTGCTTTTGCAGGATCTCTTTCATTTGTTGGGACCTTTAGTTCTAGTTCAGTATACAATAGAGCTTTTGCTGGAGCCTTATCGTTTGTCGGAGGTTTTACAAAAGTCGGAACGTACAAAAGAGCATTTGCTGGTGCTTTGTCATGGATTGGAACGTTAACAAAAGTTGGAACATACAAAAGAGCTTTTGCAGGAGTATTAACTTGGATTGGAACTTTTACTAAAGCAGTAACGTACAAAAGAGCTTTTTCAGGAATATTAACTTGGATTGGAACTCTAATTCCAGTAAAATCAGGGGGTACGGCACATGACAGAACTTTCGCTGGAGCTCTTTCATTCATTGGTACCGAAGCAAGATCTACTACATTCCGAAGAGCTTTTGTTGGCGCTCTAACTTGGGTTGGAACTCAAACAAAAGGTGCTATTACTTTTAGTCGATCCTTTGCAGGATCTCTTTCGTTTGTTGGTACTCTCACTAAACAGTTAACAAGACTACGTGTTTTTGCAGGATCTCTTTCGTTTATTGGAACTCTTACTAAAGCAGTAACGTACAAAAGAGCTTTTGCAGGTGCTTTATCATTTATAGGAACTCTTACTAAAGCAGTAATGTACAAAAGAGCATTTGCTGGAGTTCTCTCGTTTGTAGGAACCCTAACAAAAGTAGGAACGTACAAAAGAGCATTTGCTGGAGTTCTAACATGGATTGGAACTCAGTCAAGATCAGGATCGTTTAAGCGAGCATTCTCCGGTGTTCTTAGTTGGATCGGTACTTTAATAGATGATCATACACCTGGCGGTGTACTAACACTTACTCATGGTCCTGTACTAGGAGATGTGACTCCTACAGGCATAAAAATATGGTGTCGATTAAGTCAACCAAATAAATCATTCCGTATAGAATATACTAAATTCGCTGATGGATTTCCAGGTACAGTAATCCTTACAGGAGATACTGTAGCTGCAAATGACAATCAGTTTATACAACGAATAACGGGATTAGAAGCTAATACAAGATACTCTTATAAGGTCCAAGTTGAGAGTACTATTCATGGTCCTTTTGATTTTGTAACAATGCCTTCATCTAGAGAACAAAGCGTTGATATTTATGTTATGGGTGATCTTCATCCGTCAACTAACCCAACAAGTATGGCTGAAAGGGATTATAACTTTCAGCACATATTAAATAAACGAAATGAAAATCCAAGTACTCCTGCATATGGATTATTTTTTGGAGACATTTATTTTAACGATAATCCAGATACAATTGAAGTTTGGCCGACTTATATGGATTTGTTACCTAATATGTCTACAATGCTTAAATATATTCCAGTAGATTCTATGTGGGATGATCATGATTTTTTAGGTAATAACTCTTACGGCTTAAGAACTGGTACTGCTGTTACTCGTGAAACTCAGAAAGCTGTATATACAGCAGTTACTCCAATGCCAGATCCAGATCTTGATGGGGGTCATGGCATTCAGTGGTCTAAAGTAATTGGTAATGCTCTTATTATTGCTACTGATGGACGGTATAATAAAGAAGAAGTTCCAGGATCTATTGGTAATATATTACCAGCTGATCCTTCAAACTTTGATGAACCATATCAGTTTCTAGATGCCAAGACTTGGGGCGATGAACAACTGGAATGGATTAAAGAAACCATTCTGGAAAATCAAGGTGTAACAGACTTTCTTATAATTATTTCAAGTACTACTACGGTAGATAATCTGAGTGAAGCTTCAGTCTTAGGTCCTTCGGCTAGAGATTCTATAGGATTGTACAGTAAGAATGAAAGAAATAGTTTACTTAAATGGATTGACGAAAGTTCTAGATTTCATGAGATCATTTTTCTTACTGGAGATGATCATAAGTTTCTTGTATGGGAAAAGAATTGGGTTCAGGATCCTCAGTATAATACCGGAGATGACACTCTTGTTTATCCTCGACCAAGACACGTTTTTAAGAACTTGCATATACATGAAATTAAGCAAACGGTTGGAGCGGTAAACGTTGCACTAGGTTCATTTTTTAGAGGTGACGTTGAATTTCAATCTGATGGCAATAAGCATGGTTATACTTATATGAAGATCACTGCAACAATACCGAGATCATACATTGATTTTGATATGTATGTTAAATCAACTTCTGAAGTTTTGATAGATATAACTAAGGTGTTTTCTAAAAGGATCTGGTCTAATCCGGAACTGATAGATACAGTTGACCCAGTAACATCGTACGTAGATCTGTATCCTTAGGAGATTGAATGTCAACTTTAGCTGAACTTAGATCAAATACTTTGCTTCGGCTACTAGAAGCATCTGGAGCTACTTTTTCAGATCTCGAAGTAAATGCAATGATTCAAAGAGAATACGAATTTGTTCAGAATGAAATAAATATGAAGAACGACGAGTTCATGGCAAAGATTGTTACTACCTCAACTACTGGTATTGAGGATGATAATTATGCTTTTCCAACAGATATGGCTAAATTACTCTTAATTGAGTATAAGATTCCAGCTGGAAATAATGACTGGCAACCAGTACCTAAGATTTCTGTTCATCGAAGGAATGAATTTAGGAATAAACGATTCTGGTTCTACGGAGACGTTAATCTTTTCTACTATGTGATTGGAGATAACTATTTTCTGACCCCAAATCCAGATACAGGAGATGGAAATATAAGAATAACTTATATATTTATTGCTACTCCACTCAGCTCAGATTCTGATGTTCCTCAATTTCCAGCTACATTTCATGAGATCCTTGAAATTGGAGCTGCTAATAGATTGCGTAAAGCAATTAAAGAACCAGCGATCGATGAAGGACATTACGGTTTGTTACTTAATAGATTAGTTGATCTTATTTCACCTAGAGTTAAGGGTAATCCAAAACAAGTCCGATTTGTAGGAGGTATGTACTAATGGCTGATGTTTATACTGGACCACTAGAAACAAGACCTACTATGGTTCCAGTTTCTGAACCAACTGTAAGAGGTGAAGAAATATCTTCAGGTCAACTTACATCTGCAACAACAGTTTATACAGGACCATGTCGTCTGAAAGGTGTAGACATTGTTGCTGGTGCTGGTGCAGCTGATGGAACTATATACGATAATACTGCAGCAACTGGTCATATTGTTGCAAGAACTGGTGCAATTACTGAAGGTGCTAATCATATTAAATGTAATGTTAAATGTGAAATTGGTATCCATATTGTAATTACTGGTACTGCCGTTAATGCAATAGTTCGCTATAGTACGTAATCATGGCTAATCTACCTGAACAAGTATACGAGTGGCCAGGGGCCGTAGGCTTGGATCTTAAGGATTCACTCACTCGTGTTCCGCCACAGTTTGCTAGGGTAGCTAATTTCGTGGACCTAGGTCTGCTTGGTTCTATTAGGAAATCAGAGGGTCCCACAAAGATTAACGGTACTCAAGTTACTTCTAATCCACGTATTACTGGTATGATTGAGTACAATCAAAATGATCTTACAAGAATCTTTGTTATTTATGCTGGTGATGGAAAGATGTATACAGTTAACTACTCAACAGGAGTTGTTACTGATATCACTCCAACAAATCCACCTGTAGCTTCTAACGTTGTTCCATACTTTTACATTTACAATAACCTCTGTATATTTGCTGATGGGGTTAATCCTCCTATCTATGTTTATGATACAGTTGTAAGTGGTAAATGGTATGAACTGGGAGTTAAAGCTCCAACTGTTGCTCTGGGTGTAGCTAAAAGTTCTACAGGATTAACTGGAGATTACAAGTACAAGTACACTTTTTATAACTCTGATACTGGTGCTGAATCCAATGCTAGTCCTGCTTCAACTTTAATTACAGTAGCTGACGAACAAGTAGATCTTACACTGATTGCTGTTAACACTGATGTTAAACAAAATGTAACTAGACGTCGAGTTTACCGAACAGTCAACGGACCAGATGAAGTAGTTTATTACTTCTTAGTTGAAATACCAGATAATACAACCACAATACATACTGATGTAGCTCTAGACGAGACACTTGGTGTTAGATTAATAGAGGAAAATGAGGTTCCTCCTACGAAGACTACCGGATTTACTGAGTATAATGGAAGTCTTTACGCTTTCGTTAAAGACGGTTTCAATCTAATATACTCAAGACCTCTTACAACTGAAGCCTTTGGAGTGTTTAACTCTGAACCTATTTCACCTGGTGATGGTCAAGCGATTACAGGTCTAGGACGATTAAATCACCTTACAGTATTTAAAAGGAAATCTATTCATTCATGGATCGGTCAGCCTGGTTTGTTTAGTCGCAAGCAAGTGGCTACTGGTATTGGATGTATCTCACAGAATACCATTGTTAATGTTGATTTACCGACCGGAGGTGACGTTCTCTTTTTCTTATCACAGCATGGCATACATATGTATGACGAACAAGATGCATATCCTATCGCTAGAGAACTGGAACCTATTTTTACTGGTCAAGATGATAACTACCTGTTTAATCATAACTTTGCGCACAAATGCCAAGCAGACTATTCATACAGTGACAAGAAATATTTCCTTGCATGTCCTGTTAATGGAGCAACTGAAAATAATGCTCTGTTTATTTATGATGCTTGGGCAAACAGTTGGCATATACGGGAACCGTTTTATTGTGGTTCTTTAACTACAAGAACTGACAGTACCAGTGCTATTGAAAAAGTTGCGGGCGGCGAATCAAGAGCTGATGCAACTGATGGCGGTTTTATATTCACAGTTGAAGATGGTGATACTTATCTTACAGATAATTTTAAAGGTGAATATGTTACAGCATGGAATGATCTTGAACATAGACATTTAAAGTTTGGCAAGTTCGTTGAATTAGATCTACGAACTCAAGGCAACTTTCCTCTTATTGTTTCTATCTATTTAGATGGGGAGGTTGAACCATCATTTACTGAGAATGTGTCCCTATCTATTGGATCAGATGAGTGGGATGATCCTGGATCTTTGTGGGACTCAGCTAGATTTTCTGGAGATGCATTTACTACTGTAAAATTTGGATTAAAGAAACTTCAATTCAGATATATTTCAATTGGTTTCAGTACTGATAATGCTGGTGAACCATGGGAAATTCTGAAAACTCGAATTAGGTATACTCCTCTGCCACCGGCAGGAGATAGAAGATAATGGGTATTTCAGAAAAGTGGGTTGAAGAAAGACTATCTGCTCGTAAACCTACTAATCGTCGAGTAACTAGAGATGAAGACGAACGTAGTCGGTGGGATAATAAAACTGAAAGGTTCTTTAGACTCTTTGTCGAAGGAATCTTTACCGCAGTGGATGGTGTCGGATCTGACCTAGAGATTCCTCATAATGCTGGTGTAATTCCTCAAGCAGCTATTCCAGCATTCCCAAGCGCTGATGCTCGTATCTGGAAAGGAACTACTGAATGGACAACAACACATATCTATTTACGAGCGTCGGCTGTTTGTACAGCTACGATTTACTTGGTAATATAACATGGCTTTAACACTCATAATCTTTTCAGCTGCAACAGTAATTAAATCAGCTGAAGTTAATAGTAACTTTTCTGCTATTAACTCAAAGTTATTCGATCTTAAAGATGAGAATATAAATGCTGGTGCGAACATTGCTGATAGTAAACTAGCTCAAATCGCGTCAGCTAATAAAGTTGATGGGTCTGCTTTAGTTGCTGAAACTGTTAATGGAGTTAAGGGTCAATTCTTCTGGGGTCTTGGCGGAACTCAGATTGTAGCTACTAACGTTTCATTCGAATATGAGGCAACAGCGAATCTTACAATTACTGGTATTGAATTAAGAGCTAAGATTGGTCCTACTGATGCAGCTCTTATCATTGATATTAATGTAGGTGGTTTGACGATCTTTGGAACTAAACCTCAGATTAATGCTGGTTCACAAGTTGATGCTGGTGTGGCAACACTTACAACTACAGTATTAGTAGCAGGAGATGTTCTTACAGTTGACGTGGACCAGATTGGATCGACAATAGCTGGTGCTGATATTTCTGTTATCCTCACTGTTACACAAAAGATTCCGCAATAATGCCAACTAAACACTTTGCTACTATTACTACTGGATGGACTAGTGGCTCTAACATTATTGATGACAATGATAGTACTTTTGGATTTATTACTTCTCAAGATGGCACTCCAGCTACTAAACAAGAGACTGTTGAATGGGCTAGTTTAGTCTTTTCTAATTATCACTTTATAAATCTCCATGTTCGGTATTCTATAGGATTAGATGTTGTAGCAGGTGGAGGTCCTGATACAGGTTCTGCAACCGTTCATCTTGAGTATAATTCAGGTGCTGGATTTATAGATATTGTTGCACCAACTACTGTTGGTCCTACTACAGAGAACGGTGATATAGCTGAAATTGAAGCTACAGTACAATTAATAATCGCTGGTGATTTCGATTTAGTTAACCTCGATGTAAGAGGTGATGTAGCATCAAGTGCTACTGGATCTGGCTCAGGTCAAGCCGATGTTAATTTGCATGAAGTCTTTGTAATGGTTTATGCTGATAGTGCTTTCGGTGGCTTTCAACCGGTTTAAGGAGGTATAACATGCCCGCATGGGTCGCGCCACTTATTGGTATGGGTATCAATATGATGGGGAATAGCGGTATGTTTGGCGGTGGGAACCGTCCAATGGATCCTATCTCCAATTGGTATAATGTTCATGGTGCAAGTAATCTTGACTACACTCAAAGTCGAGGACGAAGTTTAATTGAGAATCCGTATGGTATTGGTGACTCTAAGAAAGCTATGCGAAGCATTGGTAGAGATACTTTTTCTGCTGGACAAGCTGAGGGCCAACGTAGAAGTGATGCTTCATTTGCTAGATCCGGATTGAGTCAAGGTGGCGGAAGCAGAGCTCGTATGGATTACTACGCTGGTAATCAAATGGCTGAAGGTCTTAATAAAGTTTATAATCAAATTGAGATTATAGATGAGCAAGCACGTGAACAGCAACGAGCTCGTGGTGAGAACATGCTCATGTCTATCTCTAATCAAAATTCTGTTTACTCACAATTATCGTCTCAGAACTACTGGAATCAGATAAATGAAGACGACAGCTTTGCTCAGTCTGTAGGTCAAAGTATTGGTTCAACATATCAAAACTATTTAGCCTCTAAAAACGAAGAAGAGCAAGGCGAGGAGCAAGGTGAGGATCGAAGAAATTATGATCCTATGAGTTACTATAATATGATGATGCAGCAGTATAGTGGTTCAGATACTATGTATAGTAATCCATACGGTGGCCAGAACTACGGTAATCCTAATGACGGAGAAGAGAGTCAAGTAACACCTTCTAATCCATGGCTAGAGAGTACATAATGGCATTTAATATTAAGGGTGCTATTAAAGGCGCAGCCTATGCAAACT
>SDBT01021767.1_pt1 | contig 10017 bp, 7 predicted proteins | sample 2277101 | NCBI WGS metagenome assembly SDBT01 (sample SAMN10404973, study PRJNA504765) | marine sediment metagenome | isolation source: marine sediment core GS10_PC15, 103 cmbsf | place: Arctic Ocean: Southern Knipovich Ridge | collected 2010
CGGATTCTGGGGTCTAAACGACAATCTCGCCGATAAGGGCATCGAGGTAGGTATTGGTCTTACCAATATTTACCAGATGAACCTTCAAGGCGGTCAAAGTATGCACAACCAGGACGGAAGGCATACAGGAAGTTACGACCTTGAGATATCAACCGACTTGGGAGCGCTGGCCGGAATCGAAGGCGGAAGTTTCTATGTCCACGGCGAGGGAAGCTTTCCTAAAAAGGATCTCGGTACAACCAGCGTAGATACGCTCTTCGGTATCAATGCCGATGCCGGCGGAAGGCGTACGCTCGATGTCACAGAAGTTTATTACGAGCAGGCCCTGCTGGACGAGACGCTGCGCATACGAGTCGGAAAGCTCGATTTGGGCGGCGGTTTCGAATGTCAGGGTTGTCCCGTCTCATTCGACGGAAGTGCATACGCAAATGATGAGACCGCGCAGTTTCTAAACGGCGGTTTGGTCAACAACCCGACAATACCGTTTCCCGACAAGGGACTTGGTATAGTTTTGTATTACAACCCGATCCAGTGGTGGTATTTCGGTGCAGGTGTAGCCGATGCCGCGGCCGTCGCATCAGAGAGCGGTTTTCATACCGCCTTTCATGACGATAATGACTACTTCAGTATCTATGAGACCGGTATTACACCGCAGTTAAATTCATCCAATGGACCACTCCAGGGTGCCTATCGAATAGGCATCTGGAACGACCCGCAGCCCAAGGGCAATTCCGATGCGGCAAAGATGCGAAAACATGATGTAGGTTATTATCTGAGCTTCGATCAGATGCTGGCCAAGGAAAATGACGATCCCGAAGACGGCCAGGGCATCGGCGTCTTCACCCGTTATGGTTATGCCGACGGTCTGCGCAACGACATCACTAATTTCTTTAGCTTTGGTTTTCAGTGTCAGGGTCTTTTCGATGGCCGCGATGACGATGTTCTTGGCGTTGGTTTCGCACAGGGATGTATCAGCAATGCCGCCGATACGACTTATGCCGCTACCCACGAGCGCGTCATAGAGGTCTATTACAACATCCTGGTGACACCGTGGCTGAGCATCAGCCCGAGCCTCCAGTACGTAGGAAATCCCAAAGCCGACGAACAACCAACACCGGCAAAAGACGCATTGGTCTTCGGTATCAGGGCACAGACAACGTTCTAAAGAATAAGCACAGAGCTTAATTTGGGTGCTTGAAAAGTCTTAACAACAACTTTTAGGAGTATAAAAATGTTTAGAAACATGACTATTGGAAAGAAAATTGCATTTGGATTCACATCAGTGCTTTTACTGACCGCAATCCTGGCAACAATTGGAGTACTGCAAATCCGCACTGTTGACAGCGGACTGATGGACCTTGCAGACGTTCACATCCCCATTACAGCGGCAATATCGGAAATTGATGCTGCTGCAACCAATCAGAATCTTCAGGTAAGCCTGTACGCCATCCACAAAGAAGATGTACAGCTTAAAGAATTCGCTGCAATGGATGAACAGGTTGACCAGACCTTCGACAAAGCCAAAGAGGTTATAAGCGGCGATGAGGATCTGGTTGAATTTGGTTGGCTTGACAAGGTCGATGAGATAGCCAAGGAACATGATGTCTTCGTAACAAGTTGCCGCAGCTTTATTAAAGTCATCGAAGATGCAAACAGTAACCAAGAGAAGATTCAGACCGAAGCAGACGTAGTAGAAGCTGCATACGGTCCATTTATGGAAAAAGTCGATAAATTCCTCGCGACAAACAATGAAGAGATGGGCAGAATCAGCGATGCCGCAACCCATGCTGCCGATACCGCCATTTTCTGGCTGCTTACGATCGGTATCTCAGCAGTTATAATTGGCTCTACCCTGGCGTTCTTTATTGCCCGCGGTATCATCAAGGCACTAAAGAAAATCGTAAATGGCCTTACTGAAAGTTCTCAGCAGGTCGCTGCTGCTTCGGGTCAGGTATCTTCGGCTTCTCAGTCATTAGCCGAAGGAGCCACCGAACAGGCCGCCGGTCTTGAAGAGACATCATCGAGTCTCGAAGAGATGTCCTCGATGACAAGGCAAAACGCCGACAACGCCCAGCAGGCAAACACCCTGGCTTCGGAAGCACAAAAGGCCGCAAATAGCGGCACAGAGGCAATGACTAAGATGAACGACGCGATCCAGGAGATTCAGAAGTCCTCCGATGAGACCGCAAAGATCATCAAAGTCATCGACGAAATCGCCTTCCAGACAAATCTGCTGGCACTTAACGCTGCCGTTGAAGCAGCTCGTGCCGGAGAAGCAGGCAAGGGTTTTGCCGTAGTCGCAGAAGAGGTACGTAACCTCGCCATGCGTTCGGCCGAAGCCGCAAAAAACACCTCTGACCTTATCGAAGAGTCAGTCAAGAATTCCAAAAATGGCGTCGATATAGCCAGCGAAGTTTCCAAAGTTCTCGAAGAGATCGTCGGCGGTATTGGAAAAACCACCGATCTGGTCAGCGAGATTGCTGCCGCTTCACAGGAGCAGGCACAGGGAATCGATCAGGTCAACACTGCTGTCACTCAGATGGACAAGGTGACACAGCAAAACGCTGCCAACGCCGAGGAATCTGCCAGTGCCTCCGAAGAACTCAGCGCACAGGCCGAAGGTATGAATCATATTGTCGATGATCTGATTACGCTTGTTGGCGGTCGTGCTGCGGGTACAGAGCAATATAGCAGCCAGACTGTTTCGCGTCATGTCGTAGGCATCGGCACTGCCCAGAGAACACATCAACTGCTGACCCAGCAACACAACATCGCAAAGTCCGACAATGTGTTCCACAGTATAGCCGACAACAACGAGAAGAAAGCACCGCAGCAAAAAGTCGCCGTTGCTTCAAATTCAAAACCAGAAGACGTCATACCGTTAGATGGTGACAAGAGCGACAAGGATGATTTTAGCAGCTTTAATGACTAGGAAGTATAGATAAGAAAGGTCTGCTCCGGACGGATTCCCAAAGCCGTCCGGAGCATTCTAATTATTGACAAACTAAGCCCCTAACTCAATACGATATACGCGTTTCACGCCGTTTTATGATCTAAGAAGCCCTCGAGTTTTCGGGACCGTACAGGATGCTGTAGTTTACGAATAGCCTTAGCCTCGACCTGTCGAACGCGCTCACGAGTAACTTTGAATATTCGCCCCACTTCTTCGAGGGTATAGGTATAACCGTCACCAATTCCGTAGCGCAGCTTGATAATTTCCCTTTCTCGATATGAGAGAGTCTTTAGAACCTGGTCTATACGATCCTTTAGCATCTCCTGTGTAGCCGAAGCGACCGGTGAATCAACATCGTCGTCTTCAAGAAAATCCCCGAAATAGCTGTCTTCGCTCTCGCCGATGGGTCTGTCAAGACTGATCGGATGCTTCGATATCTTATAAACCCTCCTGGCCTCTTCGATAGTCATCTTTGCTTCTTCGGCAATTTCTTCGATAGAAGGCTCTCTACCCAACTTCTGTAGCAGAGTCTTACTGGCCGTTCGAAGACGGCTCATAGTCTCTATCATATGAACGGGTATGCGGATAGTTCTTGCATGGTCGGCGATGGCCCGAGTTATTGCCTGTCGAATCCACCAGGTTGCGTAGGTGCTGAACTTATAACCCCGTCGGTATTCGTATTTATCGACGGCTCTCATCAAACCGCTGTTTCCTTCCTGTATAATATCGAGAAAGCTAAGACCGCGATTACGATATTTCTTTGCTATCGAAACAACAAGACGAAGGTTCGCACTTGAGAGATCTCTCTTTGCTTCTTCATATTGGCAAAATACTCGTTCTATTGCCCGAAGGCGTTTATCCAGTTGCTTGGGAGTCTCCGCCACCAAATCCTGCAAACCATTGAGTTCCTGACGCATAGCGTCGATATCGTCACTGATGTAATCATCGTTAGGTCCATTTGCGATTGTTTTCTCGAGCTGGTGCATCTTATTGCTTATCCCGTGAAGCTTATTCTTCATAGGTTGAATCCTGCTCGTTCTCAGAGACAATTCTTCCAGTAGCGTTGCTACCTTTCTCTTATTTCTGTGTATCTGCCGAATCAGGCTCTTGCTCTTTGAGACATTTTTTGTTTCCATGAGCTTACTAAAGTAATTGCAGTTGTAATCAAGCAGTTTGTTCGCGGTTTCGAGGTTTACCGGAAGTCTCTTTTTGATTACCGAACGCACAAGGTTCTCTGAAGTACTTATCTTCATCGTCCGATCGAAAGAAAGAGAGCCTTCATTAACCTGCTGCAATATTTCGGCCGCATTCTTTGCGCAGTAGTCACTCTCGAGCATCCTCCTTCTAAATGCCATACGCGAGAGTTCAATCTTCCTCGCAAGCGAAATTTCATCGTGCCGTGATAATAGCGGTATCTCACCCATCTGCGTCAGATACATCCTAATAGGATCGTCGATCCTTGTCGCAGCTTCGGCGCTGACGAGTTCCTTTTCTAATATTTCGTCCTTTAGCTGTTCCTTGCTCGAATCAACCGGCAATCGGCTCTTGGATTCGAAGTCTTCCTGTCGTTTCTGCACGTCAGCTTCATCCATGAGTGTAATACCCGCTTCGTCGAGCGTCATTAGAAGCCTGTCGAGGCGTGCCGGGCTGACTGCTTCTTCTGGAAGTTCCTCGTTCATTTCCTCATACGTCAGATACCCTTTTTCCTTGCCCCTTTTGATCAGGACCTCGATCTGACTTTCAGCGAATTTTATTCTGTAGCTTGTCGGTTTCTTTGCAACAATAATCTTTTTAGAATTCGATGAGTTTACTTTTTTTGTCTTTGGCGTCTTTTTGGCCACAATTCAAGTCCTTACATAAAATTACTAATCAATCGCACTTTTTAACACAAAAATCAAAAACACGACACTTTCGTCTCTAATGTTCGTTACACCATACCCAGGTTTCGGGGATTTTGTTTTAGTGTGCTTTCTGCAAATTCCTTCAAATATCTCTCATGATCCGTTATATCGGTTATCCGGCTCTTTCTTGAGCCAACTTTAAATCTCTCAACACTCTCGAGTGCCCCTTTTAGTCGTTCTTCAAAGTTCCCTTTTTTCTGTCCGGTCTCCATCAATTCGGTGACCAGCGTGCCCATTTCGACAGAATCCGCACAGTTTATTAACTCCTGTACCGGATTATCGACATCGGTGCTCAGGTTCTGGAAAAGGACTTCGGCGATACGTCGCAGGGCCGGGACATTAAAATCTTCGACAAAAACCGCATCTTGTAACCTCTCAAATAAGCGGGGACGGTTTAGCAAAACCTCTAATATCTCTCGCTGTGCACCTGCATACGGACCGCTGCCAAGATCAACCGACCATACTTTTTGTCCTTGTGTGGTATGGGCTCTTGTGTATCTGATTCTTTTGTTGAGTTCATCGTTGATCTGCTTATTGGATAGACCCACGATTCTCGCAAGTCGATTCGCGATCAGTCCGGCTTCTATGACTGGTAGGTTGCCGGCACGAATCGCATTGGCTACGGTCTGGAAATATTCTTCAAGTGCGGCCTTGTTGTCCATCAGCGCCGCGTCAGAACCGAAGTTCTCCATCAGCCGATTCCATTTGAACTCAAAGACATCCGTCGCAGAAGCAACAACTTGCTCAAAAGGCACTTTACCGGCGGCTATAAGAAAATCACATGGATCCTTACCTTCGGGAACAGATGCCAATGCGATATCAATTCGCTGGGCCAGACAGACCTCGAGTGCCCTGTTGGCTGCCGCGAGTCCGGCAATATCGTTATCGAATAAAAGCACAATTTTCCTGGCATATCGACGCAGTATCCGAGCATGGCCGCTGGTAAAGCTGGTTCCAAGTGTAGCTACAACATTCGTACAGCCGCATTGATGGGCCATTATACAGTCGGTATAGCCTTCGACCACCACTGCGGTTCCGGTGGAAACGATCTGGTGCCGTGCCTGCTCAAGACCGTAGATGGAACTGCTCTTGTCAAACAATATAGTCGCAGGAGAGTTTATATACTTGGCTCCGGATCCGTCTAAAGTACGTCCCCCGAAACCGATAACCCTTCCGGTAACGTCGGTGATTGTAAACATCAGTCGGTTAACGAACCTGTCGGCGTTTGAATCGGCGGTGGCAAGCCCGGCCTGGGCTAATAGCTTTAACGGGACACGTTTGGCTTTTGCTGCAGCGACGAGATAGCTGCGGTCATTGAGTGCCAGACCGATTCGCCATTGTTTGATACTCTGGTCATTTATACTGCGATCTGCAAGATACTCTCGGGTCTCTTTGCCTTTATCGGAATATAGATTCCTTGCGAAATGTTCCGCTGCCCATTTGTTTACCTTGGCCAGAGCGTTTGGATCAATTTCCTGGGCGTTCTCTGAACGATTCTGCGATTGCGATTGCCTGATCGGTTGGACTTTTATCCCGGCACGATGGGCGAGCCTTTCAACAGCCTGACCGAATGTTAGGTTTTCTCTCATCTGCAGGAATGTAAACACTCCACCACCGGCTCCGCATGCAAAGCACTTAAAAATTTGCTTGGTAGGATTAACGAACATGCTTGGCTTATGGTCCTCGTGGAACGGACAGAGACCAACCATCTCCTTTCCCTTTCGGGTCAGATTCACGTGCTCACCCACGACATCGATAATGTCGTTGGCCTGCTGAACGCGATTTATGATCGCCCTGTCAAACACCAGAATACCTTAAAAAGCAATGTTCCAGGTACATACGATAAATGCTAAAATACCTTACCGACAGACACACTCGTCTGTCAGCCCACCCCTTGGCATTACAAAGCAACCATACTTCGCAATGTAGCTTAATCTCAAGCCGGCCGCTGCCAACTATAAGAGGCTTGATACTAATATATACGCCTTAAATACCCAAAAGTCAAATCAAACACAAAATACCGCGTTTTAATACTAATAGGGGCCGTTTTAACCAACATGGACACTTAGCTGTACGGGACTATGGAATGGGTGAAGTTAGAGCTAAAAACGATAAACTGCTGTAGTTTGCCACCATACTTGACATTTTTTCCCGGAAGTTGACAGTAACAAACTGGGTAAGATAGGTAAGATATGGCCGATTCGTTGGTAAAATCCAGAAACAGGCTGGAGAAAGAATACGCAAAATTCTTAATATTACACCATAAAACCACGTTTTCCCCCGATTTCCCCTCGATTCCCGAGGAAACAGATTTTACTGTCATCTATAGTGTCAGTTTACAACTGCGGATGCCCTTGTGATTGAACGGTTTTGTAAACTCCTTGACTGTGGCATTGTCTTGGTACGCAGTTCAAGTGGAAAAATTTTCTGCCTCTTCAAAATAATTTGTGGGTATCTGTTTAGGTTAATATCTCTTAACTCTTTGCTGTTAAACAAGTTATGTTGTGTTCTTGCGAAATATTTTTTGGTACACAAAAAAAATTTCCATAGAATGGGCGGACTGAGAACTTACCCACAAATTATTCCGAAGAGCCTTATTTTTTTTTGTTTTGTGTGAGGTTCCTCGCAGGTAAACAAACCAGTATTCATCCCAAGCAAAAAAACTTTAACGCTTATTTGTATAAGGCTCCAGGGCTGTATCGCTCGGATCGGCGGACGGGTGAGAATGGGCCTCACAAAAGCTCGTCGGAACCTGTTCGCCGCAGGCCGAGCGGGATCCGCCTGCGGCGGAGTCGAATTATAACCACGCTTTCGCAACGTATCCTGCTCATGCCGCTTCCCCTGTCATCATCTCGTCCAGCATGGTCTTAGCTCCCTTTGCCCTGCCCTGCCATTTCGGAATCCGGTTAGTTTTTCCGTCCACGTAAACGTCATAAGGTGTCATCGGATCGCCACCATCCTCTGGTATCAACGCCCAGTGAGGACGAATCGCATTGTAACGCCGGTGAAATTCTTTCAGGCATTGCTCGGCATGATGTGGACTGTCATATAACCGCCAAAAAACTGGCGCACTTTGGCTCACCGCCTGTTTGAGCCAACATACTATTGACAGTAAAAGCAGGAAGTTGTTATAGTATAACGACTTAAGATTGAAGCGCCCGTAGCTCAGTTGGATAGAGCAACGGATTTCTAATCCGTAGGTCGCAGGTTCGAGTCCTGCCGGGCGTGGTTGTAAGTTATTACTATAGCAATACTTACAACACTTGCATTTTTCTAATTAGTGAGAAAATAGGGTGGTGATCTGAAATGATCCAGTTTTTGGTGAATCAGTTGATAGTAGACAGGGCTGTTTTTTGTCGTAAGAGAGGATTTGTTTCTCCTAATTTGAGAGCACAAGTGGTCCTAATTCGTGGATCGTGGGGAGAGGAGAACTTGGGATAAGACAAAACAAAAAGGGGTGAATGGTACTGCCTCTGTTGTCAAATGACATATCAGTGTTCCCAAGGGAAATCAGGCCAACGGTCAACTTTACGGGCAACGAATTCAGGCACAGGTCTCGCTCGGCCCTCATTCGTGTAGGGACTGTTGGGCCAGTCAACAATTATAAGCGTGCGAATATCTGAAGGATTACAGGCCGCAAGCTCCTCAAGTGACATCGACACCGTTGTTCCCGAAGCCATTACAGTATCCACAAGCAGAATTCGCTTTCCTGATATTTCTTCGCGAGGAAAGTCAATCCGAATTTCTGGAGGGATATCCTTTTTCGCGAGCACTTCATCGGACGGTGTTGTCTGGGCAAAAATCGCCCCCACTCTTCTAATTCCTAAGATATAAGCGACATGTACAGCAGAAATCATCCCGCACCGAAGAATACCAACCACGATGTCGGGGCAGAAGTTAGCTTGCTTCACCTTACTTGCTGCCAGCCGATGGAGTTCATCCATCTCTTTCCAACTCCGTTTTAATGCCCCGTTATTCATTATTTCTGTTTGATTTCTTGTGTTTCAACACTAACAGGCAAAGTGGCCCGGTATCCATAGCCGCGTAGAGCACTTTAATGGGATACTCAGAGAATATGATTTTCAGGATCGTCTTGCTGTGTAAGACACCATAGAAAGCGACAGTGGCGAAAATAACCGTGTCAATAAGTTGTGATGTCATTGCTGACGCGTTATTTCGTAACCATAAGTACTTCCCGCCTGTCTTCCGTTTCCACCAGTGGAATGCCCAAATGTCGTGAAACTGTGCAATAATGTAAGCGAGAAGGCTGCCAATACAAATTTGCAGAGTAGACATGAGTAGTGAAGGAATGAGACTTGCAAGAAAACCGGCCCAGACAAGGTGCGTACTTGCTCGCTTGCCGTATACTTCACTGGTGTAATCGGTCAGCAAGAAAGTGAGCGGATAAATGAACAGCGCGTAAGTCACAGTGAAAACTCCAATTGTGACTTGCCACTGCACTAAGACATTTGTAATGAACATTAGATGCAGAGGAGCATTGCTATTAATCTTGCTTCTCATGGCCGGCCTCCTTTGTCTCCTTGCACTATCACGTCAACCGTTACGCAAAATCGCTCGAGTGCAGCGGTTGTGTAGTCGTTCTCAAATATAGTATCACCTGCGATGCGGCGTGAACACAGGAACGATGGCTCCATCTGTGCTTGGAAATCAGTTAGTCTGTCTTCTGCATCATCTCGTTTATTACCTATTATCTCAATAGCTCGGTAGGGATTAGTAGGGATAACGCGTATGATCGTAGCATTAAGATTATTCTTTTCTTTGATGGCGGTGCTTGAATCAACCTCGATAATCGCCAGATGGTCTCCTATTCCCTCGATTACGTCCTTGTTATACCCGTACCAGAATCCATGATTTCTAGCCACCAAGCATAGCTTGTTGTGGTCTCTGAGCTTCTGGAATTCGGCGACAGATACCTTTTGGTGGATTTCAGTTTCACCTGAACGAGCCTTTCTTGTACGGTGCAAAAATTCATCGGCAGTTAAACCATTGCTCTGTAACAAGTTAATATTAACATTTTCGGAGACTGTAGCATAGTTACCGGGAACGTGCTGTTCCATTCCTCACATTATGAAGTATCTGTGTTGTTTGCAAACGGCCTCGATACTGCTCGTCACGCTGCATATCGACAGCAATACGCTGGCT
>SDBT01021768.1_pt1 | contig 10017 bp, 9 predicted proteins | sample 2277101 | NCBI WGS metagenome assembly SDBT01 (sample SAMN10404973, study PRJNA504765) | marine sediment metagenome | isolation source: marine sediment core GS10_PC15, 103 cmbsf | place: Arctic Ocean: Southern Knipovich Ridge | collected 2010
GGGTGGTGGGCGACGACTGCCCGCCCGATTTCCTCAAACCGCTCGAGGACAACCCGCGGATCGACATGGGCGGGCTCGAGGTGAGGGAGGGGAGCAAGACGTTCAGATGGCACGGGCGATATCACGAGGACGTCAACGAGCGCGACACCGTTGCGGTCGAGTTGAACGTGCTCGCCGAGGCGGGCGCGAAGATACCCGAGCGGTTCCGCGACAGCTCGCATGTCTTCCTCGCCAACACTCACCCCGCCCTCCAGTGCGAGATGCTCGATCAGCTCACCGGCCCGGCCCTGGTGGTCGCCGACACGATGGACCTCTGGATCACCACGCAGCGGGACGCCCTGACGGACCTGCTGGGGCGGATTGGCGGGCTCGTGCTGAACGACTCGGAGGCCAGGCTCTTGGTCGAGGAGCCCAACGTGGTCGCGGCCGGGAGGAAGATCGCCGAGATAATCGCGGGGTTCGTCGTGATCAAGAAGGGTGAGCACGGTGCGCTGCTGTTCGCCGACGACCGGGTTTTCGCCTATCCGGCGTATCCCGCCACCGACGTGGTGGATCCAACCGGGGCGGGCGACAGCTTCGCCGGGGCGATGATGGGTTATCTCGCCGCCGAGGACCGCAGCGACTGCGACGCGCTGCGACGGGCCATCGCCTACGGAACCGTCGCCGCCAGCTTCACGCTGGAGGACTTCTCGCTGAATCGCCTCGTCGCCATCGAGATCGACGATATCGAACAGCGACTCCGCCGCTTCGAGGAGCTGACGCGCTTTTGACCACACGAACGACCCGCAGCCGAACGGAGAGAACCATATGAGCATCACGAACGACGAGTCCACTTTTCGCGTAGCGGCGTTTCAGGGACCGATCGACGAGCGGGACCCGCAGGCGTCGCTCGCCAGGACCATCGACGCCCTCAAGTGGGCACACGAGCGCGACGCGCACGTCCTCTGCATGCCCGAGACCTACCTTCAGGGGTACTTCCGCGAGCGCCGGGACGCATGGGAGAATTCGATCGACCTGGAGAGTTCCGAGTTCGCCGACATCTGTTCGCGCGTCGGAGAGTACTCCCCCACGCTCCTGCTCGGCCTCAACGAGCGCCGCGGCGAAGACCTCTACAACACCGTCGTCGCGATCGAGGGCGGGAAGCTTATCGGGCGGTACAGCAAGAACTACGTCTGCTTCGACTACTTCCGCCCGGGGGTGGAGTTTCCGGTCTTCGAGCGGGCGGGGGTCAAGTACGGGATCATCATCTGCTGGGACTCATCGTTCGTCGAACCGGCGAGGATCGCAGCGATGCGCGGGGCGCAGGTCATCTTCTCTCCGCACTTCAATCGGATGGAGCACGACAAGGTCGATCACCACTATCGCCGCGTCCGCCGCCATCACGTAGCGCGGGCCATCGAGAACGGCTGCTGGATCGTGCGGTCCAACGTCATCTGCCGCAACGACGGGAAGCGCGTGGGGCTCGGCGATTCGTTCATCGTCAACGAGGTCGGCGAGTTCGTCCGCGAGGCCGGCATTCTCACCGAGACGATGCTCTTTCACGCGATCCCGAAGGATCGCCTGAATCGCGGCCCGTCGCACTGGAAGAAAGCTCCCTGCGGATTGCGCGACGCGTTCGTCGCGCAGTACCAGGCGCTCGAGCTGTCCGAGGGGGTCGGAGGATAACGGGATGGCGCTTCGCACGTTCCTTGCGCTCGACCTGGACGGGACGATCCTCGATCGCCTGGAGGAGGCCCGCGCGGAGATCGACGATCCGGGGTCCAATATCCGCTGGGTCGCCAGGGAGAACCTTCACCTGACGCTGCGCTTCCTGGGCGAGGTGAGCGACGAGATGATCGCCGGCGTGTGCGAGCTGGCGGCCGGGGCGGCGGGGCAGGTGGAGGCGTTCGACTTCGACGTGCGCGGGATCGCGTGCATCCCCCCGCGCGGGCAGATTCGAATGATATGGGCGCAGATCGACGACCCCAGCGGGGAGCTGGGAGTGCTGCACGAGATCCTCTCCGCGGAGCTGAGCGGGCTCGGGCTGAAGGAGGACACGCGCAGCTTCAAACCACACGTCACGATCGCCCGCGTGAAGTTCATCCGCAACCCGGACGGGTTCCGCGAGGCCGCCGGCGACCACGCCGACACGCACTTCGGGGCCCAGCACGCCGAAGAACTGGTGACGTACAGCTCGAAGCTCACCCCGGAAGGTCCGATCTACGCTCCCGTCGCCCGCGCCCGCCTGGGAGGGTAGCGCCGCTCTCACTGGAAGGTTGCCAACCGCCCCCCTCGCCCAGTACCCTAACGAGGCGATCGCCGGTTTTTTTTCGGAAGAGGGGGTTGCGTTACCCTAACAAATATCGTACATTCCGGCGAACGATGCGGGGCCGGTCGAACGAACGGTCCTCGAAGGTCGGGAACGAGCGGGCGTTCGGGTCTGGGACCCGGTGAAGGGCTCGCGGTGCGATGCGTCAAGGAGAAAGACGATGGCGAAGTCATCCGGGACACCTGACGGGACGTCGAACAGCGCGGATACCGCAGGCGCTGCGGGCGCGGACAAGCGGCGGGAGCAGGCGCTGGACGCTGCGCTGAAGCAGATCGAGAAGAGTTACGGGACTGGAGCGATCATGCGGCTGTCGGAAGATATGATCACCACCATCGCGGGGATACCGACCGGCGCGCTCTCTCTGGACCTCGCCCTCGGCGGACAGGGGATGCCGCGCGGGCGCATATGCGAGCTGTTCGGACCGGAAGGGTCGGGCAAGACCACACTGGCGCTCCACGTGATCGCGGAGGCCCAGAAGACCGGGGGGATCGCCGCCTTCATCGACGCCGAGCACGCGATGGACCCAGCCTGGGCGATCAAGCTGGGCGTCAAGCTCGACAGCCTGCTCATCTCCCAGCCCGACACCGGCGAGCAGGGGCTCGAAATATGCGAGCTGCTCGTCCGCTCCAACGCCGTTGACGTCATCGTGATCGACTCGGTGGCTGCGCTCATTCCCCGGGCAGAGATCGAGGGGGAGATGGGCGACGTGCACGTCGGGCTCCAGGCGCGCCTCATGTCGCAGGCGATGCGCAAGCTCGCCGGCGCCATCGGCAAGAGCCGCACCTGCGTAATCTTCATAAACCAGATCCGCATGAAGATCGGCGTGATGTTCGGGAACCCGGAGACCACGCCCGGGGGGAGGGCGCTGAAGTTCTACAGCTCGATCCGCCTCGACGTGCGCCGCATCGGGACCATCAAGGTCGGCGATCAGGCCGTCGGGAACCACGTCCGGGCGCGGGTGGTCAAGAACAAGATCGCCCCTCCGTTCAAGACGGCCGAGTTCGACATCATGTTCGATTCGGGGATCAGCGCGGTCGGCGATCTGGTGGACCTGGGCGTCCAGCACGACGTGGTGTCCAAGCAGGGGTCGTGGTTCAGCTACGGCGATGTCCGCCTCGGGCAGGGGAGGATCAACGCCATAAGCTTCCTGAAGGAGAACGACGACCTCGTCGAGGAGATCACCGCCGCCGTCCTCGAAAAGGTCCGCCCTAGCCCGAGCCCGCCGAATAGCGCGAGCAGCGCGAGCGAGTCTCCAGGCTCCTGAAGATTACGCCCCCCCGGGACTCCTCAAGCTGACCCTTCGGAGGGCGCCGGATGGGGGGGTGAAGTATTCACCGCGGCGGGACCGCCGTCGGGCGGAAGGAGAGGCTTGCATGGTGAGAGTGGGAAGAACGGTGAAGATGCTGATCTGCTACTATTCCCGGACGCAGCACACGCAGCACATGGCCGACGCCGTCGCCGAGGGGGCCGGGCAGATCGAGGGAGTGGAGGTCGCGGTCCGCCCGGTCGGCGAGGTGGACCCCGCCGAGCTGCCCGGGTTCGACGCGATAGTCATCGGATCGCCGACCTATTACGGGACGATGGCGGCGGAGGTCAAGCGGCTGATAGACGAGTCGGTGGCGTTTCACGGGCGGCTCGAGGGAAAGGTGGGCGGGGCCTTCACCAGCAGCGCCAACATCGGAGGCGGGAACGAGACGACCGTCATGGACATCCTCAGGGCGATGCTGGTCCACGGAATGGTGATCCAGGGAAGCGTGACGGGGGATCATTACGGGCCGGTCGCGATCGGCGAGGTGGACGAGCGTTCCACCGCCCAGTGCGTCCGCCTGGGGCAGACGGTGGGGCGGTTGGCGGTGAGGCTGCACGGGGCGGCGTAAGACGACGAGTATTAGTCCTTGCCTGTCAACCGGTTGGCGCCGAGTGCCCGGAATCGGCCGATGAAGCTTCGCCTCCGCCGTTGGATGGAGGCGAATCCCGGACAATCCCCTCGGGGCCGCGAGCCTCCAGCGGTTTTTTTCAGGCTTGACAAAGTGGGGGTCTTTCGGTAATCTATAGTCGGTGCCCGGCGATGCTCATGCTAGGTACCGAAGGGCTCATCGCTCTTTGCCTTACGGGCTGGCCCACCGACAACGGGCCGCTAGTAGGATGCAGTCGGAGGTGAGGGTATTAAGACCGCTCAGCGGCTGTGCGCTGCCTTGCTCGGGTAGTTCTTCGCAGCCGATGATCCGGTCTTTTTTTTTGCGCTCGGACCCTCGCCCCTACTTGGTCAGGACCACGGCGATGTTGACGGCGTTGAATATCACGTGGATCAGGATCGCCGGGTACAGCCGCCCGCATCGCTCGTAGTTGTATCCCAGCGCGACGGCGAGGGCGAACAGTGCGGGCATGTCCTTCCACTGCGGGTAGTGCACCAGTGCGAAGATCGCAGAGGTCGCCACGATCCCCACCCAGGGCGAGCGGAAGTACCTGCGGAACGTGGACTGGATAAGCCCGCGAAAGAACACCTCCTCGGCGATGGGCGTGAGCACGACAACGGACAGTATCGTCGCCGTCTTCCACCACCACCACCACACCGACAAGTCGGGGCGCATAAGCATCTTGAGGACGGGATGGGTGTCGTCCTGCGTTCGGGGGATCATCCAGAAGAGCAGCAGGCAGATCGGGAGTACCGCCAAGTACCCCACGATCCCGCGTCCCGTGTCGAACACCCAGTGCCGCATGCTCAACCCCAACCCGCGCCGAAGCCCGTGCCGAAACGTGAACCTCGCCGCCACCAGGGACACCGCCAGCAGGGCCGCCTGATTGGCGGCGGTCACGACCACTTTCGACGGATCGGCGCGCTCTCCAAGAAGCTCATGCATGACCAGGAGAAACCCACACCAGATCGCCAGAACCCCCATGACATGAAAGGGGGTGAGGGTGTTGGGGCGGCCGGGCGTGTTGCGGAGGGTGAGCTTGCGCGGGTAGGCTGCGCGGCGGACGATCCAGACCACCAGCGTGCAGAGCCCGACCGCGAAGACCCAATCCAACCAGCGCGGATCCGCTCCGGGGGGCACACCCTGGGAGGTCGGCGCGATCTGTGGCGCCGTCGTCTGGGCGACGGTCGCGACGATGCGAGATAAACCGATTGACATCATCAAATGCGTCCGGTTAACGTCACCAGCGCCGGCGGGCAGCACCGGCAGTCCGATAAAACGATGCCGCAGAATATATTGACCGCCATCCTGGAAACCAAGCGCAAAGAGGTTGCTGCGCTGCGCGCGAGCGTGGACGCGGCGGAATGGAAGGCGCGGGCGGGCGAAGCCCCGCGGGCGCGGAACTGCTTCTCCGCCGTCACCAGGAAGCCCCGCCGGTTGGTCGACCTCATCGCGGAGGTCAAGAAGGCCTCACCGTCGGCGGGCGTGATCTGCCCGGACTTCGACCCCGCGCGAATCGCCTCCCGGTATGCCGAGGCGGGGGCCGACGCGCTCAGCGTCCTGACGGATGAGACCTATTTCCAGGGCTCCCTGGACGACCTGCGCGCGGTGCGGGAGGCGACGGACCTGCCCGTCCTCCGCAAGGACTTCATCATCGATCCGTACCAGGTGTACGAGGCGCGGGCGGCCGGGGCCGACGCCGTCCTCCTGATCGCCTCCACGCTCCCGCCGGGTCAACTGCTGGACCTGATGATCCTCGCCGCGGAGCTGCGGATGACCTCGCTTGTCGAGGTCCACGAGGCCGACCTGTTGATGTCCGTCAGGTCGATGATCGGCTTTCCCCATCGCGCCTACAGCCTGCTGGGGATCAACAATCGAGACCTGACCACCTTCAAGGTGGACATCGGGACGACGATCCGCCTTTCCGAGCTCGCCGGGGAGAACGCTCCGGTGGTCAGCGAATCGGGGATCAAGACACGAAGCGACGTGGAGCGTCTGCGGGCGGCGGGCGTGCGGGCGATCCTCGTCGGAGAGACCCTCATGCGGAGCGACGAGATGGCCGCCGCCATCGAGGAACTGCTGGGCCCGCCCCGGTGATCGGTCCTGTCTCATGGCGAGAACGAGCAACAAACGCCGAAGCAGATCGAAATCGGGCCCGACGCGCGCGCGCCTCACGCCGGTGCTTCTGGTCCTGGGGGGCGTGGTGGTCCTGCTCACCCTGTGGGTCGCCTTCCGCAAGCCCCCCCGGGTCCCTCCGGGCGACCAGAGCGACTCGCAGGTCGAGGAGGTGCTCCGCAGGGCCCGCCCGCTCGTCGAGAAGGGCGAATACGCCCCCGCCGTCTCTCTGATGGAGGCCCACCTTCGCGGCAATCCCGACGACGTGAGTGTGCGCCCGCTGCTATCCGAGGCGCTGATGGGGCTCGGGCGCCACGACGAGGCCGAACGCATCATCGACGAGGTGATCCGCCGGGCGCCGCGCGTGGGAAGGGCGCTGTGGATCAAGGGACGGTTGGTCGCCCGCAGGGGAGGCGATAACCCCATGTCCTACTTCCGCCATGCCGCCGAAAGCCCCGACTCCTCGGCGGAGATCTGGGCGGGGTACGGTCTGAAGCTGCTGCTCGACGGGCGCTACGAGGTGGCGGAGGAATATCTTCTCCGCGCGCAGACGGCCGGGCTCGAGGATCATCGCACGCTGGGCCCGCTCGGTGAACTCGCGCTTCGCCGCAAGGCGTTCGCAAAGGCGGAGGACTTGCTCACCCGCGCCTTGGAGACCGATCGCGCGAACGAGCGGCTGTGGGCGATGCTCGCAGATGCGCAGAAGAACGGCGGCGAGTTGGAGAAGGCGGTGAAGACGCTCACCGAGGCCCTGACCGCGGTGGAGGAGAGCGCCGTCCTTCGGATGCAGATGGGCGAGGTCCTGCTTCAGTTGGATCGCCCGGAAACCGCCGCCAGCGCCTTCGCCCAGGCTGCGGAGTCCGGTTCGCTGGGGGGTCAGGCCGCTCTGCGGGCCGCGCAATGCTACCACCTGATCGCCCGTCACCGCCTTGCGACAAAGTACATCGAGCAGGCCGCCGCCCTGCGCCGAGACGATCCCGAGGTCGAGCTCTGGAAGAAGAAGATCGCCGATGAGATGCCCGGTGCGGCGACCTCGTCGGCGCCGGCGCAAGCGCCCTGACCTTCCGCCTGACGGGGCCCTGTGATGAGACGCGCCTGACGCGCGTTATGCTGACCGCGGCGATCGACGAAAAATCGCCCGGTTCTAATCTCACCTTAATCTTCACGTCGGTACGATTCGCCTCAGTTGCAGCCGTAAACGTCGCGCGGGCTCGCGCGAGCCCGGCGCTGGAAAGATCCGACAGTCAGGACAAGGAGCAAGGCAATGGTCAGGAAACCGGCGAGAACGATGGTGTTGGTCAGTCTGGTTGTGCTGGTCTTCGCGGTGTGGGGCCTCGGGACGGCGACGGGCAAGCAGAAGAAGGGTAAGGGCCCCGTCCTACCGAAGGCCGCTGCGGCGGCGATCAAGAAAGCCTTCCCCAAGGCCACCATTGACGAGATCGAGCTGGAGAAGGAAGGCGTTGTCCTGTACGAGGTCGAACTCGAGCAGGGCGGGAAGGAACTCGAAGTCACGGTCACCCCCGACGGGCAGATCGTGGAGGTGGAAAGGAAAGTTTCCAAAGCGGACCTCCCCGCCGCCGTCGCCAAGACGCTCGCCAGACTGGCGGGGGATGCGAAGATCAAGGAGATCGAGAAAGAGGAGATTCACGCCGTCGTCAAGCTCGTGAAACTCAGAAAGCCCAAGACCGTCTATGAAGCCGAATTCGTCAAGGACGGGAAAGAGATCGAGGTGAAGATCGCGGCGGATGGGACGTTACTGAGCGAGGAGATCGAGGAAGAAGGGGACGATGACGACGATGAGGATGAGGAAGGCGAGAAGGAAATATCGCTCGACGAGGTGCCCGCCGCGGTGAAGGCCACCATCCTCAAGGAAGCGGGCGGGAAGAAGATCAAAGAGGTCGAGGTCGAGACCCGCGGAGGTAAGACCACCTACGAAGCCGAGTGGACCGTGGGCGGTAAGGACATCGAGATCAAGGTAGCGCCCGACGGAAAGCTCCTCAGCAAGGAGACCGAGGACGAGGACGACGACGACTGAAAGCGCATCGGTTTCGTGATAGAATGCTCCCGCCGGTGGAAATGAGCGTGCGCCCGTTCCCGCCGGCGGCGTGTTCTCGGCCGGCCGAAGATGAGACTGCTTCTCATAGAAGACTACGCACCTCTCCGGAAGTCACTCGCCAAGGGCCTGCGAGAGGCGGGATTCGCCGTGGACGTCACCGGCGACGGCGAGGAGGGGTTCTGGTACGCCAAATCCAATGACTATGACGTTATCCTGCTGGATCTGATGCTTCCCAAGATGGACGGGCTGACGATTCTACGCCGACTCCGGAAGGAGGGAAGCGCTGTCCAGGTCCTCATCCTCACCGCCAAGGACACCGTGGACGATCGAGTGAAGGGCCTAAACCTCGGCGCCGACGACTACCTCGTCAAGCCCTTCGCGTTCGAGGAGTTGCTGGCGAGGGTCCGGGCGCTGGTACGGCGGAACTACGAATCCAGGTCGCCCGTGATCCGCGTCGCCGACCTGGAGATCAACACGAGCACCCGAGTCGTGCGCCGAACCGGAGAGGTCATCGCCCTGACGCCTCGCGAGTATGCGCTGCTGGAATTTCTCGCCCTCCGTGCGGGCCAGGTCGTCACTCGCGCCGAGATATGGGAGCACCTCTACGATTTCGAGGACGAATCCACCAGCAACGTCACGGATGTGTACATACTGTACCTGCGCAGGAAGTTGGAGCGGGGCGGACGGCCTCGGTTGATTCAAACGCGGCGCGGCGTCGGGTACGTGCTTGGAGAGGGAACCTGATGCGATCGCTGCGCAGGACACTCGCCCTGGGAACCATAGGGGGGATCGCGCTGGTCCTCCTGGCCGCCGGGACGGTGGTGTACGTTCTGGTGCGCAGGGATATGGTGAGGCAGTTCGATGGGGCGCTGGTAGATGAGGCGAGGCTGCTCGCATCCACCGTGGAGCGGGAATCGGGTAAGGTCGAACTTGAATTCGATGAGCTGGACATGCGCGAGTTCCGGGAGCCGGACGGTCCTGGGTACCTCCAGCTCTGGGTCTCGGATGGCCCGGTCCTGTACCGCTCGGGGTCTCTCGGCGAAAGCGATATGGAACGCGCGGCCGCTTCGGCGACGGGACCGCCCCTTTTCCGATGGGTAACGCTTCCGAACGGTCATACCGGCCGCGCGGTCGAGTTGACCTTCCGCCCGCGACTCGACGAAGACGACGATGACGGTGAGCGCCCTGCCCGGCAGACGAGCGCCGAGGCGGTCACGCTCGCTCTGAGTCGCGACGCGGAGTCCGTCCACGCCGCGCTCGATACGCTAAGAGCGGTTCTTCTCGCCGTGGGGCTTGTGGGGATCGCCATATCGTCGGGCGTGCTCTGGGTGGTGGTCACGCGCTCCCTCGCGCCCCTGAATCGAGTGGCGGAGCGGATCGGCCGGATCGGAGAGCAGAACCTCGCCGAGAGAATCCAGTCCGACGGCGTCCCACGCGAGCTGCGAGGCGTGGTCGATAGGCTCAACGAGCTGCTCGCCCGCCTGGACGCCGCGTTCCGGCGGGAGCGCTCTTTCAGCGCGGATGTGGCCCACGAGCTGCGAACCCCGCTGGCGGGCCTTCGCTCGACGATGGAGGTGGCGGTCTCGAAGGTGCGCCAGGGCGGGGAGTACAGAGAGGCGATC
>SDBT01021770.1_pt1 | contig 10017 bp, 8 predicted proteins | sample 2277101 | NCBI WGS metagenome assembly SDBT01 (sample SAMN10404973, study PRJNA504765) | marine sediment metagenome | isolation source: marine sediment core GS10_PC15, 103 cmbsf | place: Arctic Ocean: Southern Knipovich Ridge | collected 2010
ACCAATTAGCTTGTCGGCGCTCGAAGTGACAATGTCGGATCCTTTGGCAATCGATTCGCTCAATGTCGGTTCAGGCTCAAATCCGAATTGTGAAAAATCAACAAGTGCACCGGCGCCAACATCGTCAATCATCGCCAACTCGTGCGAATGCGCGATTTCGACAAGTTCATCGAGCGGCACCTCTGATGAGAATCCCTGAATCTTGTAGTTGCTCGGATGAACGCGGAGAATCGCAGCGGTGTTTTCGGTAATGGCATTCAAGTAGTCATGCGGGTGCGTCTTATTAGTTGCTCCGACCTCAACGAGTTTGGCCCCGCTGAAAGCCATCACATCCGGCAGGCGGAATGACCCGCCGATTTCGACAAGCTGGCCGCGAGAGACGATGACTTCCTTGCCGTTGGCAACGGTGTTGAGCACGATGCTGGTTGCGGCGGCATTATTATTGACCACGGTAGCGGCCTCGGCACCGGTTAGCTGCTGCAGAAGCTGCTCGATACATCCATCTCGTTTGGCGCGTTTGCCGGTTTCGGTATCGGTCTGAAGCAGCGAATATCCCGACAGTTCATTCTGAATCTGGCGCAGCGCCTGAGCGGGAAGAACAGCTCGTCCGAGAGCGGTGTGCAAAATGATCCCCGTCGCATTGATGACTTTTCGATAGTGCGGCCGGGAAATGGCTTTGAGGCGGCGCCTGGCACCTGCAATGATTTTCCGTCGAATTGCGCCTTCATCTGTTTCAGCAGGTGCCTCGGCTAAAATAAGCTCTCGGACTTCCTCAATCTCCTGGCGAATTGAATTAGCCACGACCTGTCTGCCGAGTTCGACGGCACAGCTTTGAAGGTCAGGATCTTTCAAGAGGGCATCTACCGAGGGCAGTTTCCGTAAAATTTGCTGGTTTGATTGTGTCATGACAAATCCCTATTCGCTTTCAAGTAACTAAACTTTAGAACATAATTTTGGGATAATCTGAAACCCAAACGTTAATTATGCACATATATGCCTTTGAAATCAAGCCTTACTTGATCGGGAACATATTATTGGTCAGGCGGGTATATCTCGGCATGGCCTCGAAAGAAATGCTACACTGAATCTCATGACAGGCAGGATTTAAGGCTTTAAGTAATTATCTCTGAAAAGCGATCGACACAACCGCTAAGTAACTATCATCACCCCGCCGGGGGGGCGCTAAGTACTCCGCCCCAAACGCCTACTACATCGCTAACGAGGGAACGCTTGCCAATGTTCGACATAAGCGTCGGTCTTAAAACCGACAATGAACTCTCAAATGACGCCCATGTCGATGGGCCACTGAGATATTCTCTGGCTTCGGCAACGTCTACATCGCCGCGTTCCAGCCAGCGGTGCAGCATAATAGGGGGAAAACAAACGCCGGTTCTCGCTGAGACTTCCGGCAATAACTCAGGTCCCACCGATTCGTCAAAGACGAGAGGTTTGACATTGAAGACCTGGACACTTCCGTCTCCCAGGAGGAAGTTAATTTTGTCCCTGTGTGACAGCACGGCCTGACTGCCTTCCTGAATATAGTTGTCATATCCATCGAGGGCCGTGTTAAACATATATGTTATCGAAGCCTGGGAACCAGAAGAACCCCACGCTTGAACGAAATCTTCGGAAGGCCGGCCGCCATCAGAAGTGCGACTCGAAGGACAGAAGAACACGTGATCACTATCGCCGGGCGTCTGCAGTAAGCCGGAAGTGATGAGATGTCCCAGATTGACCTCCATAAATGTTTTATCTTCGCACCCGGGTTCCTCTGATCTCCATCCCCAGACATCCCAGGGGACACAGAAGTCGCCCGGGAGGAGCTTATCATCATTGTTGTGTGCATAAACAAATAAGCTCTGACCGATTGATCGTAAATTAGACATACATGCCGCCCGCTTGGCTCGTTCGCGTGCATATCCAAGACTCGGCACCAATATGGCCATAAGCAAGGCGATTATTGAGATCACTACCAGTAATTCTACCAGCGTAAATGCTTTTAACTTGCCGGTCCGCATCGCTAATACCCCTTTCAATATCCTGCCCGCGAAACTCTAAAAGGCAGTAGATTAACTAAGATGTTAGCATCCCACAAATACAGGATAGTTACAGCAAAATTCTCTTATAACAGTAACATTCCCGAAAGATTATCTCATTAAATGCTATTATACTTACATCGGAGCTAAAATAAAGTAAAAATTTCTTTTTTTCTCAAATATAAGATTGTTATAATAATTGAGGAATTACGGTTCATAATAACAATTAGGCCTCGGCCGATAGAGTGGGTCTCTTATCATGTAGGAGCAAACCATATGAGACAAATAATGTCAGCCATAATGTCGAGCTTTATCAAGGACATGTCTTCTCGGAGAGCCAAAGTCTTTTTATTCTGCATTGCTTCAGGGATAATCATTATTATAGGGGGGATGTTACTTTTGTTTCGCGGTCAATCTTCTTCTTCACTTTCTTCTTCGGAGCTGCGAGAGACTTTTTCAGCGCTGTCTGTGACCGATGAAAATGGAAACAAATGGAATCTTGACCTGGTTAAAGGCCAACGGTTCGCGAGTATAAGCAAAACTGACATGAAACCAGGGCCGCCTCTTTTAGTGAGCACAAATACGATTAAAATCAACGATCGCCAACTTTCCATTGGCATCGAAGTTAAGGGACAGGTGGGTGAAAAATATATCGGCGGCGCCTTGAAGAATGGAAAACTGGAGCCTGAGCCGCAATTCAAGATCGTGAACGAAAAAGGAAGAGTTCTCACTTCGGGCAAATTCGAGTATGGTTGAGGTGCTATGTGCAGGTACTCGTGGCGAGTGCCGAAGGGTTTCAAGGGCAAATTTCAGGTTCAGGTGGCTGCCAACCTGGGACCGTTTGAGACAAAACAAGAGCAAATTTGGCACTCGGTAAATTGAAAATGAAGCCGAATGAGTGCCGGAGGAGACCAAAGACTTTCCTTAATTCATAAGTTGACAAAAGCAACCAGTTTGTTTACCGAAGCCAATGATTGACAAGATTTCGTTTTTTTACATAAATTTTAGGAAAAAGACGTAACAAAATCATCACTTCAGCGTCTTAACCCTAAAGACAAAACCACCCAGAGGCTGCAGATATATGAAGAAAAAGGATATATTGATTTCTTTAGCCATTATAGCTGCGTCGGGCTTGGCACTTCTTTACTATTCGCAGCGGAAAGGATTCGTCGGGATCGACGCCGGCGGGGCTGAAGCCATACTGCATCTTAGCAACAGTTGGCTTACTTCTGCAATAATTGCTTCAGGTGACGAGCCGGCTGCAATCGGTGCTCAAATCCACAGGCCTCAGTTCCTGGGCCTGTCAATGGGACAAGATGGGCAAACATGGCGGATCGAAAGCCGCGGCCCCTGGGGAGATCTATCGAAAATCAAGGTTCGAAACAACGAGGCAACGGCCCTCAGACTCGGACCGCCTTTTCTGATTAAACCTCAAGTTAGCAAAAGCACTTCGTTCCTCTCGATAGATTATGCCATCATCGGCCAGGCGGGCGAGCAATACCAGAACTTCATAACAAAAGACAATCGGGCCGTCACCGGAGCAAAAGTCAAAATCGTAGATGAAACAGGAAGCGTTCTTGAAACCGGCAGCTTCAAGTATGGCTGAGGCGGCGCCTGCCGTGGGTACTTGTGGCAAGTACCCGAAGATTTCAAAGGGAAATACCAGATTCAGGTGGATATTGACCTGGGGCCTTTTGAAACAAAAATGGAAGATGTTTGGTTCTGAACGGTTTAATTGTCACCAATCTCAAGCATGTAAAAAACTTTGGTATCCCATTTTTTCCTTGCATATTTCGGTGCTTCTGAAGTAACATAACAGTAGAATTTCGGTTTTTTCCGGAAAGTTTGTAACAGAATCACTGCTTTGGTATCTTACTCTTAAAGGGACTGAAGCACAGCAGTCCGGCAAAGATTTTTTTCGGTGATGTGTTCATGAAGAAGATAATAGTCATACCGGTTATCATTGTCGTCTTAATCGGACTTATCTTATTTTACTATGCGCAGCAGACCGGCTATGTTAAGCTTGAGACTCCCGGAATTACAGTGGGCCTGCGCGGTCTGCAGGGCGTGTTTTGGAAAAATCTTCAAGTCGGCCCGTCTACCGATCCGGTCAAGGCCCATGTCGGCAAATATCTTGCATTGTTCGGAAGCCTTGCTAAGAATACAGGCGGCGATAAATGGCTGGCCTCTTTTTACGGAGCACAAGATGTTTCGTCAAGAATCACGGTCGCTAAGGGCCAGACAACAATCCTGAAATTTGGCCCTCCGCTACACGTCAAAACTGAGGTTGAACCTACAGGTCGGCAAGTATCGATAGGCCTTTCGATCACCGGACAGTCTGGCGAACGTTACAATCCACAAGTAACGAAGAACGGCAGTGCTCTCGAAGCGCCGACACTGAAGATTGTGGATGAAGCCGGGACAGTACTCGCCTCGGGCAAGTTCGAGTATGGCTGAGGCGGCGTCTGCCGGTACTCGTGGCGAGTTCCAGAAGATTTCAAAGGCAAGTATCAAGTGAAGGTAAATATGGATCTCGGGCCTTTTGAAATAAAGCGGGAGGAAATCTGGCACTTGATAGAATAACGCCAATCGAGTCACAAGCACCGGCGGGTAAAGAGACAATTTCTCTTACCCGCCTTTTTTATTGGAATATTGTTTAAGAGAAGGCAAAAACGAAGGGTGACAAAAAAATACCGGAAACATGAAATAGAAAAAGTAGAAAGTGCTAAAAGAAACGTAGTCGGAAAAACTTTATTCGAAAGCAGCTAACATGGACACATTTTTGTATTGGATTGTTGTGCTTCTCTATAGTGCGGTTGTGGTCTTTATTGGTTATCGAATCAAAGTTGCTCGCCTTACAAAAGACGAAGAGCACCGTGAGGCCAACCTTGAATTTTGGATGGCCCGGCGCCAGCTTTCAGGCTGGAGACTTGGAATTTCGCTGACGTCCGGCTGGCTGATGCTCGGGTGGATCGCGTTTGGGATGTCGCAGATATATATGTATGGCGCAACCGCATTGTGGATTCTGCCCATTCCGTGGTTCATCCTCTGTTTTTTCATTATCTTCATGGTGCCGTTCGTCAGACGCATAGGCGCCGTGAGTCTCCCGCAGGCGGTCGAGAAACGCTACGGACCTCACGCCCGAACTCTGCTGGCGGTCTTTTCGTTAGGAGTCTTCATCGCCTGGACCCAGGCGGAGTTATTCATGGCCGGCACGCTAATGCAGCCTTTCCTCGGCATACCGGCCTGGTTGTGCATGGTGCTTCTGGTCGTACCGATAATTCTGTACACCTACCTGGGCGGCTTCAGGGCGATAGTAACAACGGACCTCGTGCAATTTATCGTCATGGCGCTCTTCATGGTAATCCTTGCCGTGGGAGCCGTTAACGCGGCCTCGAACGCCACCGGCGGCAATATCATCGGGGCCCTGAAGGAGGCAACTCCACCCTGGGCGGCCGAAGGTGAAGCATTCAATCCGTTTTTCTTGGGATTACTTTTCCCAATCGTCCTGCTTCTCGGTTATCTGCCCGGATGGATGATCGAGCAGGACCTGTGCCTGCGCCTTCAGGCGGTAAAAAGCACAAAGGAAGCAAAAAAAGGTGCAATGCTCGCGCTGGTGTTGATCACTGTGTTCATATTGGTTTTGCCAAGCATCGTGGCGTTTTGTGCGCTCGTGGCGTTTCCGCCAGTCAATGGTGCTCCGCCGGAGACTATAGGCAGCGATGCAACGGGAATCGCCTCGGCTTTCATCGGGACCTTGCCTTTGGGCATCTGCCTTTTCATGCTCATTGGGATCGTTGCCTGCCAGATGTCCACGGTCGATACCTTCGCCAACGTCTCAGCTATGGCCCTGGCTTACGATATCGTCGAACCGGCGCTCTTAAAAAGGAGAGTCTCTGCCGGCAAGCGTCTGAACTTCGCCAAATACATTTCCATCGGGGCGATATTGGCTGCGCTGCTTTGCGCGTTCATAAGCGACAAGCTCGGAGACGTGTATTACATTTCGTCAGGCGTTCTTTCGGCGTCGATCGCGGTTCCTGCGCTGTTTATTTTCTGGCGAAGGACGACCCTGCCGGCTGTCATGGTATCGTCGATAGTGGGATTCGTCGGAACAGTGGGCGGCTACTTTTACGAATACAAGTTTCTCCAGGCAGCCGATCCGGACGCTCCGCATTACTATACTAACGAGCTGCCGGGCTGGCTCCACAATTCCTATGGGTACCACTACGTTGTCCTGGGAGTTATTTTGTCACTTTTGACAATCATTATTGTGAGTCTATTGACTAAGCGGCCGAGAAAGGAGTTGCTGGACAACCTCAAAGAGGCACCTATCGACGACTACAAGGAGTTCGTCTCAAGCGTCCTGCCGGAGTAGAGACTTCGGCAACCAGGTAATGAGAACTAAGGATTAAGTATGAACAAGGAAAATGTAACGAAAGGAGCTAAAAATGAATAAGGTAAGAATTTTATTGAGTGTTGTAATGTTGCTGAGCTTAGCCGGCTTAGCTAAAGCCGAGGAGACAGAGCTGGGTGTCACCCTCGACACAACTTATGTGAGCAAGTATATATGGCATGGCTTCAACTTCTACGGCCACGATAACGGCGCTGTCCAGCCGAGCGTAAACGTGGACCTGTGGGGGACGGGTTTCGGCGTGACTTTGTGGAATTCGTGGGCCACCAAGAGCGGCAACAGAAATCTCGAGGAATTCGATTACATCTTTTACTACGGCAATAGTGCCTTTGAGGATACGCCCTATGCCACGGACTATACCGTTAGCTGGCTGTACTATGATTTCTATGATACGCGAACCAGGGATTCGGATTTGCAGGAACTTATGACACAATTCTCATGGCCGGACTTGTTGCCGTGTGATATCGTTCCCAGCTATACTGTCGGCAAGTTGTGGCAGGCAAGGTCCGGTTCGGCTGCTCTTAGGCACATCGGCGGTTGGGTGCACGTGCTGGGTCTTGGCTACGACTGGACGATGCCCGGTATTCTGCCCGACACTCCCGAGCAGGTCGTCAGCCTTATGGCGGATCTGACATACAATGACGGATACGGCGCCGCAGGAGCCGATCATGACTGGTCACATGCAACTGTCGGAGCCTCCACGAGTTTTGAAGTGGCGGAGAACCTCGCCTTTACCCCGGCGGGATATTACCAGATATCTATGGACGATTCCGTTAATGACGAAAATGAAATTTGGACCAGCTTGAGTCTGACTTATGGATTCTGATGGGGAAATCGTGTTTGAGCTGAAATAGAGCTTCTGCGATATTGACCCTTAGCCGGATTAAGAAGAAAGTGACAAAAGAAATTTCTTATTGTTAGGGAGTGTAATAATGAAGTGCATAAAGACCATAGGTTTAAGTGAGGTTCAAGCTGTTTACAGTGGTCCGGAAGGCGAACTTTGGGAAATGATTATGGGAGAGCAGATTCATATCGGCGGTTTCGCCTCATCAATGGACCTTGCGGAAAAAGCCGGCATCGGCCCCGGCACCAAAGGCGTCGACCTTTGCTGCTGTAACGGTGCCGGGATGCGCTTCCTGGTGCGTTTTCGAGATGTCGCCCGGATGGAGGGTGTAGATGTAACCCAAAAGGTCGTGGAGCAAGGTTGCAGCCGGTGCGAGCAGGAAGGCCTGTCGGACAGAATTGAACTCACTCTTGCCGATGTTTGTGACAGCGGCCTTGCAGATGCAAGCGCGGATTTCGTCTGGGGAGAGGATGCATGGTGCTACGTCGTCGATAAGGAAAAGCTGATCTCCGAAGCGGCCCGCATTGTTAAACCGGGAGGTGTGATTGCCTTTACCGATTGGATCGAGGGCAATGCCGGGCTTACCGATGCCGAAGCCGAGAGGTTCCTGGCCTTTATGAAATTTCCCAACATACAGAATCTCGAAGGCTACAGGGATTTGTTAGCGGCAAACGGCTGTGAAGTTATCACGGCTGAGGATACCGGGCGGTTCGGGCCGTATATTGACTTATACCTCAATATGCTTAATATGCAGTTGACGTATGATGCATTGAAAATAATCGGATTCAATAGTGAACTGATGCAGGCAATGGGCGCGGAAATGGTCTTTATGCAGGAATTGGCGCACGCAGGCAAAATTGCCCAGGGTCTGTTTGTCGCCCGGAAGAAGGAGTAATTAACACTCCAGGATTCGAGGACTAAAATGGGAAAATGTTGTGGTAACAATAAGAATGGCAAAGTGGTTGAGCCAGGCGATCCATGTAATCCCCCTCAGCCAAAATGCTCAACTCAAAAGCCGGCAGCCAAGAGACCGGCTAATGGCCCCTTAGGCTGGTTCGGCAACATGACACAGAACTGCTACGAATACGCCACCGATGCCAAAGCCAAAGGCAAACACATAGTGGGTATTATGTGTGAATATACGCCCCGCGAACTGATTATGGCCGCCGATGCGGTGCCTGTATGCCTGTGCGGCGGCTCGGCAGAAATGATCCCCCCGGCGGAAGAACACCTGCCCGCAAACCTTTGTCCGCTTATCAAATCGACTTACGGCTATCACATTCAAAAGGCGAATCCGTTTCTCGAAATGGCCGACCTAATCGTGGCCGAGACAACCTGCGACGGCAAGAAAAAGATGTATGAATTGATGGCTCAGACAAGGCCCATGTACGTGCTGGAGCTGCCGCAGAAGCCGACGGATGACGACGCGATGGCGCACTGGGTGAATGAGCTGCACAAGCTCAAGGCAAAGTTAGAGAAGCAGTTCGGCGTCGAAATCACGGTTGAGAAGATAAGGCAGGCCATCAAAACTATGAATTGCGAGCGTGAGCTGCGGCGAGAGTTGGCCGCGCTGATGCGATCGGAATCGCCCCCGCTGACGGGCAGGCAATTGCTGGATTTCAAGAGTATCATCTCCGGGATCGACGCCGACTTCGAACAATACGCCGAGGCGATCAAGCAATTCAAGTCTCGCAGCGATAGTTGCAGCAAGAACTCTCCGGTGCGCGTTCTGTTGACTGGCGTGCCGATGGCTCACGGGGCCGAGCGTGTTCTCGATATTATCGAATCTTCTGGGGGGCTCGTGGTATGTATGGAGAGCTGCACGGGCGTAAAGCCGATCCTGGAAGACGTCGACGAAACAGTCGATGACCCGATCGTTGCGCTGGCGCAGAAGTATTTCCGTCTGCCGTGCTCGGTAATGACGAAGAACGACCGCCGGATGGATGTGCTTCGCGATCTGGCCACAGAATACCGCCCCCAATGCATCATTGATCTGATCTGGCAGGCTTGCCTGACGTATGATGTCGAGTCTTATTTCGTCAAAGAGCTGGCCGAGAAAGAGCTTGGCATACCATATCTTAGAATTGAAACGGATTACTCGCCATCCGATTCGGCACGCATTGCCTTGAGAGTTGAAGCGCTATACGAAACAGTCCGCCAACAGGCCAATGATCAGGAGTGCTCGGGCTGATGAAGACGATAATCTACACGTGCCCATATGTGCCCGCCGAATGGATTGCAGCGAATGGCCTGCACGCGAGCAGATTATTACTCAACCATGCAGAACCAGCCTCCGCACTCGTTCGAACGGAAGGTGTCTGCCCTTTCGTCAGGAGCTTTATCGGCGAGGTGATAAATAATACACATGCTGCCGGAGTTGTAGTGACAACGGTATGCGACCAGATGCGTCGAGCGTTTGACATTCTCGTACGCAAGTGTCAACTTCCGGCTTTTCTTATGAATGTGCCGAACACCTGGCAGAGTCTCGAATCGCAAAAGCTGTATATCGACGAACTCAAACGGCTCAGCCGATTCCTGATCCGGCTGGGCGGCAAGTCACCGTCAAATGACTCGCTGGCAGGTATAATGCTCGAATATGACACCGCCCGGGCATCCATCCTTGCAGCGAGAGAATATTTGTCCGCCGGGCGGTACGCGGAAGTAATTGCCGCACTCGGACGGGACGGGCCGGATAAAACGCTCGATTATGTTACGACCGCCAAGCC
>SDBT01021771.1_pt1 | contig 10017 bp, 6 predicted proteins | sample 2277101 | NCBI WGS metagenome assembly SDBT01 (sample SAMN10404973, study PRJNA504765) | marine sediment metagenome | isolation source: marine sediment core GS10_PC15, 103 cmbsf | place: Arctic Ocean: Southern Knipovich Ridge | collected 2010
CGAACGCCTGGCCATCGTTCTGCACGATCCGATTGCAGGAGGCTATCAACTGGCGGAATCTCGCGGCCTCGACGAGGCCACCGCGCAGCTGCTGAGCTGGGAAGAAGGAGCGCGTCTGGTGCGATGGCTGCGCGTCAACGAGGAGCCGCTGGTCTTGGCGGAACAACCCGGGGTGGTCGAGTATCTCGATGAGGAGGAACGGCATAAGCTCGCGGCGAGCGGCTCCCAGGTGGCCTTCCCTCTGGTAGCGATGAACCGCTTGACCGGCTTCTTGCTGGTCGGTGGAGAGCGTGCCCTCGACGGCGAGGGGCGCGACCTCCTCATGCAGATGGCCCACCAGGCAGCCTTGGCCCTGGAGAACGCCGCGCTCGTGAGCGAGCAGCGGGCGCGTTTGCGGCGCCTCTACCGTGCCGAGCGGCTGGCTACGGCCGGCGAGCTGGCAGCGGGCGCTGCGCACGAGATCCGCAACCCGTTGACCAGCATCCGCTCGACCATCCAGCACCTTCATTCATCCCTTCCCAAGGACCACCCGGCGCGTGAGGACGCTCAGGGCATCTTGGAGGAGGTCGACCGGATCAATGGCATCCTGGAAGCACTGCTGTCGTTCGCTCGCCCGTCCGAGGCTGTTTTTGCCGTCCTCCGCCTCGACGACCTGGTGCGCCAGTCCGTCGATCTTATCGCCGCTCAGGCGCGCAGGCAGGGCGTGAACGTGGCGGTCGATCTACCCGCGGATGCCATACCGCTGGTGGCGGACGCGGGTCTCCTCAAGCAGGTGTTGCTGAACCTGATGCTGAACGCCTTGCAGGCGATGGAGGAGGGTGGCCACTTGCTGATACGGTCGCAATCGATCCCGCCGCGGCGCGGCGAGCCTGCAGAAAGCGGAGGCGCCTTCATCGAGGTCATGGACGATGGGAGTGGCATACCCGAGGAAACCCTGGAGAGAGCCTTCGACCCATTCTTCACCACGAAGGCTACGGGCACCGGGCTGGGGCTGTCGATCTGCTACGGCATCGTCGAGCGCCACGGCGGTGATATCGAAATCGAAACCCGAGAGGGTGAGGGTACAACTGTCCGGGTACGATTGGCTGGGAGCGGCAAATGAACGATTCTCCGAGACTCCTGATCGTCGACGACGAGACGCGCATTCTGTCGATCCTGTCGAAGCTGTTCGAGGAAGACGGATACGAGGTAGTAACCTCGTCGGAGCCCGAGAAAGCGGGGACCACGGCCTCGGAGTTCCATCCTCACGTAGCGCTCGTCGACCTGGCGATGCCGGGAATCAACGGCATCGAGGTGCTGAGCCGGCTGAGAACTGATAGCCCGCAACTCCAGGTGGTCATCATGACCGCCTACGGCAGCATCAGCTCAGCGGTCGAAGCCATGCGGCGTGGCGCCTTCGACTACATCACCAAGCCCTTCGACAACGACGAGTTACGGCTCGTGATCAGCCGTGCCCTGAGCGTGGCTCGGCTCGAGGCTCGCGTTGAGCACCTCGAAACGCAGCTCGAGGCGCGCTTCCGGCCGGAGAACATCGTCGGCACATCGGGCGCCATGGTCGATGTGTTCCAGCGTATCGCCAAGGTCGCGCCTCTCGACACCACGGTGTTGATTCAAGGAGATTCGGGGACAGGAAAGGAGCTGGTGGCGCGGGCCATTCACCGCCATTCGAACCGCAAGGACGGTCCGTTTGTCGCCATCAACTGTGGGGCCGTACCCCAGAACTTGGTCGAGTCAGAGTTCTTCGGCCATGAGCGCGGTGCTTTCACCGACGCTCGTGAGCGTCGCCGCGGTCGCTTCGAGATGGCCAGTGACGGAACACTCTTTCTCGACGAGGTGGGAGAGCTTTCGGCTGCTGCACAGGTGGGTCTGCTCCGCGTTCTCGAGGAAGGGGAGTTCGTCCGAGTCGGAGGAGAGCAGGCGGTCCGTTGCGATGTACGGATCATCGCCGCATCCAACCGCGACCTGGCCGAAGCCGTCGAGACAGGTGGTTTTCGCAATGATCTGTACTGGCGCCTCAACGTCGTTGCCTTTCAGCTGCCGGCGCTGCGTGATCGCCCCGAGGACATCCCCCTACTGATCGATCACTTTCTGCACAAGTACAGCAACGAGATCGGGCGTGGGATCGAGGGCCTCGATGAGACTGCTCTGTCCTTGTTGGTCGCCCACAGTTGGCCGGGCAACGTGAGGGAGCTGGAGAACACCATCGAGCATGCTGTTGCCCTGGCGTCTGGCTCGCTGATCAGCACGGAGGACCTTCCGCCACGCTTGCGGGTAGGCCTCGAGGGTTCTGGGATCGAAGGGGGCCGGGGACCGGGCGGTGAGACGATGGCAGGAGCCCGCGACCTCCATGGTGCCGTGATCCGCGCCCAGGAGGCCGTGGAGCGCAGGATGATCCTTCAAGCTCTCGAGCGGACCGAGGGTAACCGCACCGAGGCGGCCTTCCAGCTCGGCATCAGCCGCAAGACGCTGTTCAACAAGATGCGCGCCCTGGGCATAGAAGAGGGCGAGCCCGACTGACCCTGCCGGTTTCCGCCGGCGAAGAGGCTGGATGGCCAATGTGGAGCCGTCCCCAGGGCCTGTTGAAAACCGCCGCCAGGGCACATGCATGTCCCTGACGGCGGCCCTGATGTTCTCGTACTTCTACTGGCTGGATTCCGGCGGGAACCTCATCAGCATCTTCTGGACTGCCTCGTCGACTCCGGCCTTCGCCTTCGCGGAGTCCCTTTTGCTGCTCACTGTGCCCTTGGCGCTGCCGCGCCAGATCAGGCCGACCTCCGGGTCCGGGTCGATGATGTCGATCGTCAGCGTGGCCTCGTCGTAACGGTACGTGTTGATCGCCGTGCCACCACCGTAATAGGGACCCCATCCGTAGCCCCAGTAGCCGCCCCAGCCCCCACCGTAGTAGGTCGTATTGATGCCGGTGATCTCGTCCACGCCGATGTAGTAGATAACCTTGAACGACGGCTGGCTCGTGGTCTTTATATAGCCCTTGGCGGCGAGGGTCGTGTCGATCGAATCCTTGATCCAACGATCGAGCAGGTCATAGGGCAGGTCCGGGCCCTGCTCCGGTTGCTTGGCCTCCCAGGCGAAGCTGTTCAGATCCGCAAAGTCATACTGCACGTCATAGACGCTATCGACGCTGATGCCCGAGCAGGCGGGCAGGGCCACGATCACAGCCGCGGCCAACAACAGGCGAGAAATTTTCATGCTGGTGCTCCTTCCGGGTTTCGTTTGCCGTCCAATACGGCGGGGATTCGTCTGCGAGCTCACAACACCGCGAACGTAGCCTAGCGGCACGTCGGCGCTGGTCCGAAGACACTCTGCCGATAGATGCCAGCATATTCTAACCTCGCAAGGGGCGTCGCCGCACAGCCCCGCCACCGTCTGCAGGGCTTGACGTCCGACCGCCGGGCGCTGTAGGAATGAACGGCCATCGGTCTACGTGGCCGCGCGCTCTCCGGCTGTATGGCAATTCGTTTGCGTGGGCTCGCGCCTACCCGCTGCCCGGTCGCCCGGGTGGTGGCCCTCGGATTCGAGGTAAGAGGCAAAGGGACAACTGGCATGGAGAACGAGCCATCGGGAATGGAACCGCGCTCATCGCATGCAGGTGCGACTGACTCCGGCGGCGACGCCGGTGAGGCCCCGTCGCGTCCTCGTCTGGTCCGTGCCCTTGGCCGCTGGGACCTGACCGCCGTAGGTGTCAACCAGGTCATCGGCAGCGGCATATTTGTGCTCCCCGCCACCGTCGCGGCGCTGGTGGGAGCGCCGGCTTCCGTCTGGCCTTACGTTGCTGCCGGCATCGCCAACGCGCTCATTGTGCTCTGCTTCGCCGAGGCGGGTTCACGATTCCGCCAGGCGGGAGGGCCGCTCCTGTATACAGCGACCGCATTCGGACCGTTCGCCGGCTTTCTGGTCGGCTGGATGATGTGGTTGACGAGGGTCGCCAGCCAGGCCGCCTTGGCGAACGCGTTCGCCCTGTACGTCGGCTTCTTCTGGACGGGGGCGACACAGGGTGCCGGCCGGGTTCTCGTGATCGCCGCGACGATCGGCAGCCTTGCATTGATTAACTTCCGTGGCGTGAGATGGGGCGCGTGGACGATCAACATGTTCACCATCGGCAAGCTCGTGCCGCTGGGAATCTTCATCGCCCTTGGCATCTTTTACGTCGACTGGGGAAGCTTCAGCGGCATGCTCACGCCGAACATGAGTGGCTTCGGGCGGTCGGTGCTCTTGCTGATGTTCGCCTTCGGCGGCTACGAGCTCATCACCATTCCCGCGGGGGAGGCGCGCTCGCCGCGCCGCGACGCGCCCCGCGCACTGCTGCTGACGATCTGCATCGTCTGTGCCATTTACCTTCTGGTGCAGATTATCGCCGTCGGCACTCTGCCTGGCCTGGCGAGCTCCGCGACGCCTCTGGCCGACTCTGCTCTGCTCTTCCTCGGACTGATCGCCGGCGCTTTTATCGCCTTCGGTGGGTTGCTTTCAATCGGTGGAAGCAACGCCGGCACCATGCTGGCCGGGCCGCGGCTGACCCACGCCCTCGCTGAACACCGGCAGCTGCCAGCCATCTTCGCCCACGTGCATCCACGCTATCATACGCCGGATTTTTCGATTCTATTTTATGCCAGCATTGCGCTGCTCCTGGCGCTGACCGGTACCTTCGAGCAGCTCGTGGCCGTCAGTGTCGTGGCGCGTCTGGTCTTCTACATCGGCACGTGCGCGGCAGTGCCCGTGTTACGCATGCGGGCCGATGCCGAGACAAGAGAAGGGGCGTTCCAGCTCCCAGGCGGCATGACGATTCCGCTTCTGGCGCTGGCCATTAACATCGCCATCATTTTCGGTGCCGATCAGAGGTCGCTGGCCGCCGGCGGTGCCGCCATGATCATCGGCACCATGCTCTACGTCCTCGGCGTTACGCGGCGCTGAGGAAGGTCTCCGCGGCGCGCAACTCGACTGTGGGCTGCTCGATCGGCGCGCGCTACTCCGGCTCCGCCGCGCAGCGTTCTGGTACAAGGGCCCGTGCTAACATCGGCGAGTCAACCGAGCTTGAGCTCATTGTTCCTCCCTCGAGGAATCCCGAGAAGCTAGGCCCATGAGACGGCAAACTCTCCCTCACCCATTGATTCGCGTTGTTGCCACCCTCTTGTCTGCTCTCCTCGTCGCGGCGACGAGCAGCTCGTGCGGGCCCGAGCCTCCGCCCCCGAACGTGGTGTTGATTTCTCTCGATACCCTGCGTGCAGACCACGTTGGCACATATGGCTATCCGAAGGACACCACTCCCAACCTGGATCGGTTCGCCGCCGCAGGGATCGTCTTCCTGAACAACTACGCACAGGCACCCAACACGGCGCCTTCCCACACTTCCATTCTTGCCTCTCTGTACCCTTCGGTGGCGGGCATCTGGGATCATGGTGAGGTATTGGATCCCAACGTCCCAATGCTCGCCGAGAGCTTCAAGGAAGCCGGATTCGCGACGGCGGCTTTTGTGCAGCTGCCGAGCGCGACCTACGAGCGCGGCTTCGACGTTTACACCGGTCTCAGCCATGGCGCTTCTCTTCGCCAGAAGGCGGAAGCCTCGTTTGACTCAGTCCGTGAGTGGGTCTCTCAGCAGACAGAGCAGCCGTTCTTTCTCTTTCTCCATACTTACGCAGTGCACTTGCCGTATTCCCCAACTCAGGAGCTCGCGAAGAAGTTCGATCCGCACTACGAGGGGCCGCTCAGAACCAATATGCGCGGTAGTCTGATCAAGCGGATCAACGCCGGCGAGCTGGAGATCACCGAGGCGGACCTGAATCACATCATCGCCATGTACGATGCCGAGATCGCGGAGCTGGACCAGGATCTAGGAGCACTCCTCGACTGGTTCCAGCAGAATGGGCTTCTCGAAAACACGGTCTTTGCCGTCATCTCCGATCATGGGGAGGAGTTTGGCGAGCACGGTGTCGTTGGCCAACATACCCACTCCTTGTATCAGGAGCTCATTCACACCCCGCTGATCCTCTTCGGCGATGGAATTCCGGGCGGCGTTCGAGTGGAGCTGCCGACTCGCAACATCGATGTCGCGCCGACCTTGCTGCGGCTGACTGGTCTCGAGACCCCCGCTCACTACCAGGGAGCCGACCTGCGGCCGGTCTGGGAGGGAACCGAACGGCGTCCCCGAGTCGTGCTAGCCGAGAAGAAGCGATACAAGGTCTTTATCGAGGGAGGCTTCAAGTACTACACGAACGGGCAGATCTACGATCTGGAGAGCGATCCCCTCGAAAGGGCGAACTTGATCGCCGACCGGCCCGAGCTGGCCCAGCGTTTCGAGGAGCTTGCCGCGGCATGGCAGGCCGAGCTGGACCGCCTCTCGCTGACCATCGCCCAGGGGGGCGAGATTCGTCTCTCACCTGAGGAAGTCCGTCGCCTCAAGGCATTGGGATACTTGCAGTAGGCGCAGGCAATCTCCGGTGTTCGTATCTGGTGGGGTCGCCACCGCTTGACCTCTGAATCCGTTGTGTACAATTGGCGGCGGGCCAATCTTTGATTCACTGCTAGATAGTTAGGCCGGGAGGTCATTTCGTTGCGCTCTGCCCGTCTCGCTGCCTGTTTGCTCGTCTCGCTGATCGGGGGGACTCTTGCCGCGTGTGGAGGATCCCCGCGTACGCTGCCCGTCGATAGGGTCGTTTTCATCACCATCGACACCCTGCGCGCCGACCATCTCCCGAGCTTCGGATATCCGATAGACACGGCGCCATTCATCGAAGATCTGGCCAGCCGCGGGACGAGCTTCAAACGTGCCTACGCCCAGTCGGCGACCACCGGCCCATCCCACGCATCGATGTTCACATCGCTCTACCCGATGCAGCATGGGGTGCACAGCAACGGCCAGATGCTCGACGAGTCGTTTCTGACGTTGGCCGAGATTCTCTCTGGAGAAGGCTTCACGACCGCCGCCTTCGTGAGCGGCAATTCGCACTTCCGGGAGTCGCAGATCGCCCAAGGGTTTCAGCTCTACGATCAGCCGCCAAGAGAGATGCTTAACGACAGCGGTAAGCTCATGCTCTACCGTTCCTGCAAAGATACGACGGCTGCAGCCCTCGACTGGCTCGAGGGCATGAGTGCCGACGACAGGTTCTTTGCCTGGGTTCATTACTATGACCCCCACAAGCCGTTCCGTGCCCCCAGACGGCTCGTGGAAAGGGCGACTCCGCAAGGTGAAGATGCGACAGAAGATTTCCTCGACTTCCTCAGGGACGAGCACGATTCGGAGTTCAGGCGCCAGAGCACGATTAACCAGATCCATCGATACGATGCCGAAATCATGTACGTCGACGAACAGGTCGCGCGCCTGTTTTCTGCGTATGAAGGTCTGGGGCTAGGCCCGCGTACACTGTGGATCATCACCTCAGACCACGGCCAAGGCCTTGCCAACCATGGCTGGTTCGGCCACCACGAGCAGATCTACAATACCCAGCTTCACGTGCCGTTGATCTTCTACTTCTCGGAAGACCTGGGCCCGGTCGGGCAAATCGATGATCACCTGGTCGAACATGTCGACATGCCGGCAACGATTCTGGATGCACTGGGCCTCGATCTGAGCGAGCAGGTGGGGCCGGCACAGGGGAGGTCTCTCGTGCCGCTGCTGCTGGGCGAGGAGGGCTACGAGCCGAAGGAGTACGTACTCGCCGAAAGGCGGCGGTCGTCACGCCCGGCCCCGGATCGAGAGCCTGGCGAGCGATACGCCCTGCAAAACCTGCGATACAAGTACTTCTGGTTTACCGAGGGCGAGGATGAGTTCTACGACCTTGGCGCGGATCCCTACGAGACCAACAATCTCATCGACACGCCGAACGAGACCAAGGATGAGATGCGAGCGACACTGCAGCAGGTGGTTCAAGCGCTCACTTCCGGCGTAGAGGCGCCGATTGTCGATGAGGAAACCCTCAAGCGGCTGAGGGCTCTCGGTTACATCCAGTAGCCACCCGTTGAGAAATCCGGGCTACATGGCCATCAGCACGGCAAGAATCTCGATACCGTCCCACAAGTTGCCGATGCGCAGATTCTCGTTCGGCGAGTGTTGGTTGTTGTCGTGGTTCACCGACGGGATACCCACGGTCGGCGCTTCGAGGATCTCGGTGAAGGCGAACAGGGGCACGCTCCCGCCTGAGGTCGGGAAGGCAACTGGCTCGACGCCGAACGACTCGCGCAACAGCTCGCGCACGGCACGGCTGATCGGCAGATCCATCGAAGTGCGGGACGCCGCGTAGCCGTCCTCTGCGGCGACCACCTTGGCGAGCATCGGGTAGCGCGCCCGGGTCTCGCTGTCGGGATCCTCCTCGATGACGTGGTAGCCCTGTTGTCGGACGTGCTCGATGATCCGTTGCACCTGGTCTACAGGTCGAATGTCGACTACGAGGCGCAGGTCGAGCTCGGCAATTGCCAGATTGGGAACGATCGTCCGCGCCTCGTCGGCGACCCAGCCGCTACGCATTCCGCGCACGTTCAGCGAAGGGTAGGTGATGGCCTCAACGCGCCGCTCCCACTGGCCTTCGGGTTCAGCGAATCCGAGAGCGGCGGGCGACTGGGCCGGGTCATCGGGAATCATGGCGAGGGCGGCGAGCTCGGTCTCCGTGAGCTCGACACGGTCGTCGTACCAGCCGTCGACCAGGACCTGCCCTGTCTCGGGATCCTTCATGGTGCTGAGAAGTTGCGCGAGGCGCATGGCCGGATTGGGGGCCCAGTTGCCGTAGTGCCCACTGTGTAGCGGCCGGCTCGGGCCGTAGATGGTGATCTGAACCGACGTGATGCCGCGCACTCCGAAGGTCAGGGTGGGGTTGCCTGAAGGGTGTTTCGGGCCGTCGGCGATCAGCACCAGGTCGGCGGCCAGCAATTCTTTATGCTGCCGTGCGACCGCGCTCATGTTGGGTGAGCCTGCTTCCTCGTCGCCCTCGAAGAGAAACTTGATGTTGGATTGTGGCTCGATGCCTGCCGCCGCCAAAGCGTCCAGGGCGGTCAGGGCCATGACAATCGGTGAGCGATCGTCGGAGGCGGAGCGTGCGTAGATGCGCCAGTCGGGATCGACGGGGCCGTCGGGCGGCAGAGCGACGATCGATGCGCCCTGGGCGAGGCTCCCGTCACGAAAAACGGGCTCCCAAGGGTCGTGCCCGATCCACTGCGATCGATCCACGGCCTGCCCGTCGTAGTGAGCGTAAATCAGTACCGTACGACGTGCTTCCGGCACGCGACGCTCGGCGTATACGTACGGGGGACCGTCAGTCTCCAGCAGTTGGCCCTGCAAGCCACGCCGCTCCAGAGCGGCAAGGATCCACTCCGCGGCACGGCGAATGTTGGGCGTATCGGATGCGACGTTGGGAATCGACAGGAAATCATTGAATTCCGCGAGGATCTGCCGCTCGTGTGCTTCACGGTATTGCCGAGCGGCAAGCACGACCTCCGAGAGACCTGCCTGGCGCGAGTCGCCTGTCTGCCCGGAGCCGCTCGGTTGCCGGGGGCCGCCGGCCTGCCCCGGCGCCACAGCCGCATTCGAGCTCGACGGCATCGAGCCGGCCGTCAGGGTGGCCGCAACAACCGCCACGAGAGTGATCGAGATCAGCCGCGATCGCATGGGTGCCTCCTTGTCTGCTCGTTCAATCCAAAATTTCCAAACGTCTACTCCAATACCTCCAGGGCGGCCGTCTTCACCAAGCAGGTCACCTCGACTCCCGGCGCCATCCCGAGGTCCTTCACCGCGTCCTTCGTGACCTCTGCCCACAGTCTCTGATCTGCGACCAACAAGGCCGCAAAAATGTGCCCGTGGCGAGGAACGAGCTCTTCGATCCGTGCGGGGAATCGGTTTCGTGCCGACAGCTTGGCCACCTCGCCGCGGGCGAGCATTACGTCGGACGCCGCGAATTGCACGTAGATCGGATCTGACGGGACGGCATCGACTTGGGGGAGTCGTACGGACACCTCACCCCGGGTTCCGGGCACGCTCGCCAGCCAGGCGCCGTCAGGGCTCCTGACAGGACGAACCAG
>SDBT01021772.1_pt1 | contig 10016 bp, 10 predicted proteins | sample 2277101 | NCBI WGS metagenome assembly SDBT01 (sample SAMN10404973, study PRJNA504765) | marine sediment metagenome | isolation source: marine sediment core GS10_PC15, 103 cmbsf | place: Arctic Ocean: Southern Knipovich Ridge | collected 2010
TGAGATGCAGTTACTTGAGAAGGTCAAAGATAAAGTTATCAAATACAGAAAGGCTATTGACAGGGAGTTCTTTAGTGGGGGGTGTGCGGTCTGTGGTGAAAAACCTGTGATAAATAACCATTTCCATTGTCGAGAGTGCGGTGCGCCTTTATGTCAGTCTCATGTAATAAGGGGATTCTATTTGTCTGTATCCGAATACTGCCCTGATTGTTTCAGGATGTCAAAATTTAAGTATCATACGGTGATTTAATGATTAGGGAAGCTACTGTAATATTCAAGAATAATTTAGAAGCTTATACGACACGTGGTAAGAGACGTGCGTTAAATGAAGGAGGGACTTCTTCTTCAAAGACTTATTCGATATTGCAGTTATTAATCTCGATAGCTCAATCGTCTAAGGAGAAGATGATAATATCTGTTGTCTCGGAATCATTACCTCATTTGAAACGTGGTTGCATCAGGGACTTCATGAATATTATGGGGGACGACTTTGAAGACTCCCGTTGGAATAAGACAGATTCTATTTATAATTTCGATAATGTAATATGGGAACACTTCCCAGCCGATGACCCTTCCAAGCAAAGAGGTGGCAGAAGAGAGATATTATTCATCAATGAGGCTAATAATGTAGCTTATGAGGCTTTTCGGAATCTTGACAAACGAACTAAGCTTTTTACTTTCCTGGACTGGAATCCCGTATCTGAGTTCTGGGCACATGAGAAAGATAGGAACGGAGAGTCGATGATAGACTATCCTGAGAACGTCTATATACATTCTACTTATCTTGATGCAATAAAGGTTGTTCCCAAAGATACAATTGATAATATAGAGTCAGAGAAAGAACGTGACCCTAACTGGTGGAACGTCTATGGTCTGGGTCTTTTAGGGAAGATTGAAGGTCTTGTATATCCTGAGTGGATGGAACACGAACAACTCGATAAACTTCCTGAAGGTAAGATTTTCTTCGGTTTAGATTGGGGTTACACTGACCCAACTGTTTTAGTAGGGAATGTAATTATTGATGATTGTTTATACTCGAAAGAATATATATATGAATCAAAACTCACCAACGGAGAGTTGTCTTTAAAGATGATTGATGCGGGGGTTAAGCAGCAATATGATGAGATAATAGCTGACTCTGAAGACCCTAAATCTATTGAGGAAATGTATCGGTTAGGCTGGAATATCAAACCTTGTATTAAAATTAAAGGTAGTGTAGAATTTGGACATAAGAGGGTGAGGCATTTCAATCAATACTGGACAAAAGATTCTTTAAACTGTATTAAGGAACAAAGGAATTTCATGTATATAACAGACAGACACGGTAGGATAACTGAAAATACAACTCATAAGTGGAAGCATGGTATGGATGCCCGAAGGTATGCAGTCACAACTCATATATCATCTCAATATGGAATATCTCACATACCTGTTGTTCAATCTGGGGTTGATGGCGATATAGGTCAAAATGTAATAACGGTGATTTAATAAGGAGAGAACAATGAGACCTAAAGGATATGAAATCCCCAAACTCGAAAATGGCATCTATACAGCACAGCAGATGGTATCTTATGGGGAATCACGGGTAGATGCGATGTTAGAGGGGTTGAGGAAGAACCAAGTCACCGTTCCCGATATACTCTATTGGTGGACAACAGTTAAAGGTAGGGAAGAACGCAAGAAGGGAATTCTAATTTTCATACCAGAGGAGGGTGATGAAAGATAAGATACCAGATATACCTTGTGGGTGCGGTAGGCTTATAAAGCCTCAGAAAGTACCTTTAGTACGTTGTGTATGTGGAAGGATTTACAGGTTATGTCGTGATAAAGAAGTATTATGAAAGCAGAAGACAAGAAGTTAATCTTGGAATGGTGTGGGTTAGAGAAGCAATATATGGTTGGCAAGTTTCAAGGTTGGAAGTATCCAGAACTCCCACCTGCTGGGAATGGAATGTGCTATGGTGCTCCTGAACCTATTCTCGACATGAACTTTTACTTCAAGTATGCAGTACCGAAGTTAAGTGGTGCTAGTATGTCCTATGCTAACGGGGCGAGGTTTTTATGGATTCTAGAATATGGGGCTGATAATCGAACTGAATCGTTTTCCCTAGACCCCGCTGAAGCCTTTGGTGCCGCTCTTTTAAAACTAATTTTATCCGAAACTAAAGATGTGCCAAAATAAAGAATTAAACAGACTATGGGAAGAACACGTAAAAGATTTAACCTCTAAAGGTATAAAGATAACTTTCAAACCTGCTAAATATCTTACTGATGAAGAAAGGGAAGAGTTAAATTCAATAATAGGCCCTTGGGATAAACCTACATGGAGGGAGGTAAATGAGTAAACAAGATAGAGAGTGTAAATCAACTGAATTTCACCAGTTTATTTGGAACTCTGATGACTGGGATACTTACCCTACGGATGAGGATATAAAGTATATAATAAAACAATTTATAAAAGCAGTCATAAAAAGAAAGTTAGTTTGTTCGGGTGTTTGTAAACCTACACAGGAGGAGATAAATGAGAATACCTGTATTGTGTAAGAACTGCGGCATTAAATGGGTAAGGGTGACTTGTTTTGGGAGCAACATCGAACTTACCGAAGACTTGATGTATAACTGCCCCGCTTGTGGTAGTAATTGGTGCGAGCAATTAGTGGAGGAGAAATGTTAGTGTTATATTTGTATAACTTTTACAACAGTAATGCCCTTCTTGATGAAGTCAAGGATGGGTTTCTTTACTTTTATTCAGAGCAGTTAATGGAGGAATAATGAGTAAGCGAGAAGAGATAAGTGAAGAGGTAGTTAAGTATATTAGGAGTTATAGTGGTGAGCTTTTTAACGAGGATATAGTAGCCAAGTTATTATTAGAATATCTCCACTCACAAGGAGTAGCAATAAAGAAGGAAAGCGACCCAGAATATATCGTAGATGACAACGGGTTTAAGAAGTATTATGGAGATATGCCCAGTGAAATGTATGAAGATGGTTACACATTAACCGATCCATTAATAGAAGTATGATAAGATTTATTTTAAGATTTACTTGTTCTACACTAGAATGGTTGTGCCGTTTAACTCATCCTTTTTGGCGCATTGAGATTTGGGTAACGGGTAATTACTGTAATGTTTGCGACCTTTCGGTTAAGTTGAATGATAAGTATAATCTTGATGTCTGGAAGCACAAAGAAAAAGCATGATATAATAAGATTATCAAGCAACGACTCTCCAGCACAGACCCACCTTAATCGGTGGGCTTTGTGTTTGTAAGGGGGTAAAATAAAGTGTGGTAGAATATAAGAAGGAGGAAAACACTTTGATGTGTTCCTTAACAGTCCGACAAAGTAATCAATCGTAAGCCATCTACCAGAATGGGGTGCTTGGCAAGTTACACCAAGTAGGTTCGCAGACATAACTGACGGCTAGATGGTAACGAAGTCTTGCTTGTATATCGGGCTAGAAATAATCTCATATGAGTTGATATATGTGGACAGGGAAATCGAGCTTCTTGAATTAAGGATTGAGTTTGCTTTGGATGACCTGGCGAGATTAGAACGTCATGGTTTCCAGAAAGCAGCGGAGGAACTTGACCTTGAAATCCAGATGATGAGAGTGGAACTTCATAGCTTAAACAAATAGAATAAGTAGCATTAAAGAGGGGGGAGAACTTCTTTGCATGATGACGTGCAGGGTCTCCCCCCTCCGTCATTGTGAGGGGGTTCTCCCCAGATACCAGGAGTTAATATGAGCAAACATGGCATCAGAAGCCAAAGGGTAAATAAATGCTGAATACAGATGCGGGAGAAGAATTAAAGACATTAGAAACTCAAAAGACCCAGACCAGTGACCTTCGAACGAGGATGGATGAAGAATTCTCCTACTATCGTGGTGACCCTGAAAAATATAATATCCCCAAAAAGGAAGGGGAATGGGATAGTGTAATAACTAATAGGGCTATGGTGGAGGTTAACAGGGTTATTTCTGATATATCAGGAGCAGCCCGTAAACTATGGATACCAGTTCAAGATGAAGACCATCGAAGTAGAAAGGAATTAAGCGATACAGAACACACCGCCCTTGGATTAATACATTTAGCCGATTCGGTCAATGAAGATTCCCCATCAAATTCTGATGTTCAATCACTGTTAGCGGCCTACAGGGTTCACAGAGGTTGGAGTGCCTTCAGGTTTATAGTCAGGGAAGAGGACAATAAACTTGTTCCTGACTTAGCCGTGTGGGACCCCAGGAATGTATACTGGGTAGAGGGAAAGAGTCGTCTTATCTGGGTATGTAATGTACGGTGGGCAACTAAAGGACAGGTAACAGACGAATACCCTGGGTGGAACGGCTCTGCCGACAGTAATGGATTTATTGAAATACATGATGTATGGGCGGTTAAAGAAGGTAAGACAGCGCAGGAAGGCGTAATTATAAGTGGCGAATGGGTTAAAGACCCTGAAGATGTAGAAGTTGGGTCTTCAAAACTGGATTATATCCCTATCAGGATAAAAGCAGGAGCTTCTTTACCTTTACTTCACGGCGATAAGCAAACAGACAATATAAAATACATAGGACAAGGTTATATTACACAAAACAAAGCCCTTTTATCACTTGAAAGCCGTCTTCTGTCCTATCAGTTAACCAGAGCAGGACAGTTGGCAAAATCCCCCATCCTTGTAAACTATGACAGCAGTCAATCTCCTTTACCCCCACCATTCGCAAAAGACCCATTTGTAAAGGGAAGGACTATCTTTCTTGATAAAGCCAAGGGTCAGGAATTTATACAGCAGTTAACCCCTCCAAGTGGTGGAGAAATAAATGAGATTTACGTTGCTGTTCAAAGGTTACTAAGCACAGGGGGTCTTAATGCAGTAGCTTTTGGTAATATAAATACCGCACTACCCGCACAGGGTATCGATATTCTGTCTCATGCAGCTTTAGCAGTTGAGCAACCCTATATTAATGGAGTCCAATCAGACTTTGTTTGGTTAGCTGGAGAAGCTACACGACAGTTTAAGAACGGTAAATTTGATGAGCAGGAATTTGAAGGCTATGACAAGTCAAATAATTCTTTCCATGCTAAAGTCACCCCCTCTCAGATAAACGAAGACTGGAGATTTACCTGTCGGTTAATACCAGACTTATTAAGGGATAAGGTTTCAATGGTTCAAGCTGCTGCTCAGGCGATGCAGAGTGGGTTGGTAAGCGAACAAACCGCTAGGGATGAGTTCCAGATTGTAGTAGATACCGATTTAGAGGGAACGAAGGTAGCTAAAGAAAGAGCCAGGAAAATCCTTGGGATTGGTGAAATGGAGGCTGTTATCGCATTGATAGACGATTTTGTTAGTACAAAAGACCCCGCAAAGGGTATGATTATTTCTCATGCTTGGCAAGCTTTACAAGTAGCAGTGGGAGGACAAGGGGGACAACTTGCACAACAGGGACAACCTGCCCAACAGGGTCAACTCGATAATCAAGTGACAGCTAGGAGGGCGCAACCTTCCGTACCTGGCCCAGTGAGGCAGGCAGCACAAACTCAGAATACAGGATTGTAAATGACTACTGATAGAGAAGAAGACTTTACAAGCTTTGAAGAAGATTTTGCAAGGGAAACTGCCAGAATAGAGGCTGGCAGGAGAGACACCGATGCATCATCCTTTGTTGGCCCATTCTTTCAACCCAAACCAGGGGGAGGCACTCCTGGTAAACCTCAAACTAATCAAGAAAGGGAGTTTATCTTAAACTTTATAAACTTTCATGGTAGAGCTCCCACATCAAGAGAGGTTACAAGCCAGTTCAGAACTCAGGTAGACCCGTTTTCCTTAGACTTCTCTCCAGGAAGCACACCTTTTGAGATGGGGTTTAGAACATTTGAAGACTTTGAAAATGCACAGAGAGAAGGTAGTACTGCTTTCGGGCCATTTGCAGGGAATTTAGTACCTGAAGGTGGAGATGTTTTAACTAGAGATGGAGTACCATTTGTAAGGTCTTTTGACCCAAGTGAGTTTGGTCCACTAAGAAGAAGGGGGGAGTTTTTCACTCCAACTGCACCTGAAGCCCCAACTTTTCCGATACCTGAAGCTGGCGACCCGTTAGAAAGGTTTGAACCAAACCAAGTATTCAATGCAAGATTGGATGATTTTCTCGACAATAGTTTACAGAGAGATGCTACTGCTCTTTCATCTTTAGAAGCCGAATATAATACAGCCTTCGCAGAACTTGAAAGTAAAAGAGGCCAGACTTTTCCTCAACGTGGTGCTGGTGGTGAAGTCTTAGGTGGTGGAGTTTCCTTTGATTTTGAAACGGCCTTGTCTAGATTGAATGCCGATACTGAAGCTAAGTTAGAAAACCTTATGACACCAGCTAAAGCAGAGGAGATAAGGCAAGCCAATGCCGACTTAATAAGACAAGAAATCCCTATAGAGCAAAGACCTCTCTTTGAGGATGTTAAGGACTTTGCGGGACAAAGAACTACTGCTTTAATCCAAAAAGGAACATCAGCACAGGAAGAACTCAGAGCAGGGGCAGAGGAACGAAGGGCAGCAGCTTTACAGCCAGAACCACAGAGAAGAAGAGACTTCTCACAACCAACAGGAAATGAAGAAGCAGAGTTTAGGATATATGTTAGTAGATTAGATGTAGCACCACAATGGCGAGACTGGTTAAACAGCCAAGCCCAGAATCTATTTTTAGAATGGCAAAGTGAAAGAACGAATCTACCATTTATAGAATGGTTGTCAGAACGACTGGCGAGGGGGTAGACATGGCATTTGAAAGTTTTTTACAGACACAACCGAGGGCAGCATTTGAACAGGCTTTGGGAGGATTAGATCAACCACAGAGTCGTTTCTTTCGTCCTAGATTTAACCAAATATATAACCGATTTCTAGCAGAATTACCCAATCAACCGACATTACAGTTCTCAGACTTTCTGGAAAGCCCTACCGATACTGGCCCTGCTCCATTGTCAAGGGGCAGATTTCTAGGATTTAGTCCATTCTTACGTGGGGAAAGACAAAATATATTAACACCTAGAGCGAGGTTTTTAAACTTCTAATGGTTTTAAGAGAGTTTCTACCAATTGGAGGAGGCGTAGGAGAACCACCTGAAAAGAAGCGTGGATTTCTTGAACGCATCAAAGTACCTCCTGAAATTTCCAAGGCAGCTAGAGGATTCTTGCCTGACTTCGGCGTGTCCACTGCTGCTGTGACCCCTTTTGAAGATTTGTTTGATAGACGTACTATCTCAGCCAGAGATGTATTGCCTTCCCCAGTGTCAAAAGAACCCATCGAACCCGCAGAGCAAAGAAGGATAGATTCCTTAAAAGGTTTGGGATTCAACCCTGCCCCTTCTGCAAAAACGCCAGAAGAAAGAGAGCGAAGAGTTTTTGATTGGAAGAATTACCGTAAGAGAGGAGGGAAATTAGCCCCCGACCAGTGGGAACTAATGGGGATGCCAACTGATATTAATGTAAAGTTGCCTTCTGAAAGAAAACGGCAAGGTATTATAAAGGAAAGAAATATACAGACACAAGAAGCTGTTGGGGTCTTTGGGGAAGGATTAAAGAACTTACCTCCGTTAGTTGGGGCATCTGTTTTACAAGCTATAAAGGGGAAGGATGGGGCAAGTGTGGTCGATAGAGATTGGGCTAATAGGTTTATTGAAGAAGCACAGGGTGTTAGTACGGAGCATATAAAGGACATCCAAAGCAGATTCAAAGACAGAACTATCCTCGGGACACCTATTAAATTTACTGACCTTGCTGCTACGCCTCAAAGTATAGCTTTTTCAATAACTTCGATGGGTGCAGGTCTTGGGGTGGGCCTCCCAACTACTTTAGTTCCACTACCTGGTGCTAGAGCCGCAGCATGGTTAACTGGTACGGCAGCGTCAGGTTATGTTGCTTTCCAAATGTCATCTTATCAGATTATGCAACAATACCTTGAAATAATGAACGAATCCAAAAAAATAGAGACTTCGTTAGAGACAGGAGTTGGGCGAGAATTAACATTAGAAGAAGAAAATAAACTCAAGTCTGAGTTTTCTAAGGCTGCTATTAAGTTTGGTTTGTGGGAAGCTGTACCAGAGGCTATAAGTAATCTTGGTTTTGCTGCAATCTTAACAAAGCCATTAACGAAAATTGTAGGCAAGTCAGTAGCTACGCAGATTGTTGGCAAGATGGCTCTTTTATACGGTGAAGAATTTCTAACAGAAACAATAACTCAAAAAGGTCAAGCAGGGGTAGAAGCTGAATTTGGTCTGCGTGGAGATATAGGGTGGATTGAGGCTTTTAAAGAGATAGCCCCTCAGACATTCCTTCTGACAACGATACTAGGAGGGATAGGACAAGCGTCAGTAGCTTCAGTTAATAAAATAAAAAAGTCTTTAAAGTCTGAAATTGGTAAAGACCATCCTTCTTATAACGACTTGAACAGCAGGATTAATGAAGAAGTATGGGAGCAAGCCAAACGATGGGCAGAAGGTACTTCCCAAGAAGGGCAAGTCGTTCCCAAATCTGCTCAAACAGTACAAGGCATAGCAGGGCAACAGCAACCTGAAACAGGGGGTGTAACAGCAGGATTAGAGGGTCTGGCACCCACTACAGCACAGGTCGCAGGGCAAGCAGTATCAGGGTTACCAGCAGAGGGAGAACCTTCTATTAGTGAACTTCTCTCAAGGGTGGAAAGGCAAAAGGCTGACTTAATCTCCGAAGGTGCTAGTCCATCAGATGATAACATAAGGGCATTAAATTTCCAGATAAAGAATCTACAGGATAAGTTAGTTCAGCAACCAACTGAACAAGAAGTAACACCAGTAGAGATTGAACCTTCTGTTGAGAGGTCTGCACAAATAGTAAATAGTATTCAAGAACAGGGTACTGTCGCACCTGAAACAGTCTCTCCTCAATCCAGCCAGTTTGCTCACAATGAAATGGCTGACCCTGATGGGCCAAAACCTCCACGCCCACCTGAAACAGCAGTTAAATCGCAAGAGCCAGAGGATATTCTTAGAGAGATAGCGAACAAAGCGACTCCAGGGGAAAGAGCAGACCAAACATTGCTTCGGACCCATGAGGGGGTTATTGGGAGTGAAGCTAACCTTACAAAGATAACTGTCCAAGAAGGCGGTAACAAGTTAAAAGATTTGGGTATCGGCGTAGTAAAGAGAGGTCAACTAGTTCCTAGGACACAGGACATTCCTGTATTAGACCAGTTATTTAACGCATTGCACAATCCTAGTAAGGTAGCGACAGGAGAGGTTGTTGTACCTCAAGGTTATGAAGATGTTTACCAAGAGTTAAGAGTATTGACCAATTGGGAGCAATCGGCGAGGTTAGATTTTGACCCTGAAATGGGAACTGTGGAAGATTATTTTTACAGAGGATGGAAACCGCCTGAAGGGGCGTTCACTGACGTTCAACAGGGAAGACCTTTAGTTAAAACCCCTGCTTTTAAAAAGCCAAGGGTTGACGCTACTTATCAGGAAATGAGAGAAGCTGGCTTTGAACCTTTGTTTTGGAATCCTTATCAACAGTGGGGAATATCTCGGACACAAGGTGTTAAGTATCGAGAGCAGATGGAATTAGTTACATATCTTAAAGGTATAGGAGATGAGTCTATTCGCCCTGATTCAGGTGGAGCACTCCCTGTAGGATGGAGGATACCGAAGATAGGCCCAGCCTTTGAAGGGAAACCGTTTGCTGCTACTGAGCCTGCTACTGGTGAACCTACGGTTATGTTTACACGGAGATGGGCAGTACCAGAAAATATAGCTAATTCACTGGAAAATATCTATGGCAAAACTCCTGATTTGGGGAAGGTTGTAATTGGGGGGAAAACCATTGACCCGTTAGCCATTGCAGACTTTCTGACTTTTGTGCCTAAGAGGGCAAAACTGTTTCTTTCGTTCTTCCAGCAAGTAGACTTCTTAACACGTGCTGGGGCAGGAAGTTGGACTGGTATGGTAGACGCATTGATTGCAAGGAAACCCATTGAAGCTGTAAAGTCACTAGCGAGA